>Ga0209160_1000939_pt1 | contig 24399 bp, 24 predicted proteins | sample GraSoiAngelo_153_FD_186167 | JGI IMG/M metagenome (GOLD analysis project Ga0209160, IMG submission 186167) | Grasslands soil microbial communities from the Angelo Coastal Reserve, California, USA - 14_1009_12_40cm (SPAdes) (version 2) | ecosystem: Environmental > Terrestrial > Soil > Grasslands ...
GTCGATGAGCTGGTCGTGATTTATCATAACTGGGATGAGATCAGACGCTTGATGTGGGATTACGTCGGAATCGTGCGTACGGACAAGCGCCTCCAGCGCGCGAGCGCGCGACTGCGAAACCTGCTGCGCGAAATTCGCGAGTTCTATTGGAATTTCAAAGTATCCGTTGATCTGTTGGAGTTGCGCAATCTCGCAGCTGTCGCCGCCTTGATAGTCGACTCGGCGCTGTGCCGCAAGGAGAGCCGCGGCCTCCATTACACGCTGGATTATCCAACGGCGGGCGATTCTCGATTCGAACGCGACACTGTTCTGAGCCGCGGCTAATACTGTAGCTGGCGTCGTCAATGCCGGTTTCTCTGAATTGCGCGCACTGCTGCGTGCCGGGGATGATGCAACAATCCTTCACGTGTCGGACCCGGGAATTTCGGCTTGCCTAAGAGCGGGGAATCGGGTAGAAGGTGACGGCGTTTGTTAATGAGGAGACTTCTTGCGGCTTGTTTAAGTCTGGGGATTGCTTGCGCGGCTAAAGCCGACGAACAATCCACTTCTCCTTACGCGACGGCGGCCGACTTTGCGAAGTACGCGATGAAACTGCGGGAGCAGGCGCTGCTCAAAGTAGAACCGCAGGTCTTTATCCCGACCAGCTCGCGTCCTGCGGTGCAGCGCTATCCGTGGAAGACCAGTATCGTGACCACGGTATTCTGGGTCGGGGAACAAGCGGGAGGCAATAACCCCGTCCCGAACTACAGAAGTTCATGGGACGCAAACTGGACGAACAACTACGGCGGCTTCGACAATCCAGATTCATCGGCGCGACGCAGCTATATTCCGATTGCATTCATACCGCGACAAAATCCCTTCTATTGTGCCTTGCCGTACAACGACGTGACGCACGGTCAGTTCAAGCCGGAAGCGCCACTGGTGATTCCCTGGTTTAAGCAAGCCTATACGGGACCGGGACAGTCGGTGTGCTGGCACCGATGGCTCGCCATTCGCAAGGGCAATCGCACCTGTTATGCCCAATGGGAGGACTGCGGCCCGTTTCGCACAGACCATTTTCAGTACGTCTTTGGAAATGAGCGTCCCAAACCAAACCTGAATCACGGTGCTGGGCTGGATGTTTCGCCGGCCGTGCGCGATTACCTGGGACTGGCGCCAACCGACGTGACCGATTGGCAATTCGTCGAAGTTCGCGATGTGCCATCGGGGCCGTGGCGGAGCTACGGCGAAAATAACCACTTTGTCATCGCGCGTCGTCAGAACGAGCAGCGGATGGCAGACCGCGGCCTTGGCGCCGCGAAGAAGTAGGCGTATTAGACGAAAGCCTAACCGCCTGGCGAAGACGCTGGCGAGGGAGTCGGAGAAGGGGATCCAGTAGCGCTTGGTGGAACGTTTCCGCCCGGCTGCGGAGTCGCATGGGAGGGTCGGGCCGCCGCCATGCGAATCAATTCCGATACCGTGACGAATTTGAACCCTTTTGCCTCGAGCTCATCGAAAGTGGAAGGCATCGCTTCGATCGTCCCCGGGTGAACGTCGTGAGATAAAACGATCGAGCCAGGCCGCGTCTCCTTAAGAATGCGAGCTCGGACCACAGCCGGGCCGGGCCGTTTCCAGTCATACGGATCGACGTCCCAAAGAATGATCTCGTAACCGAATTCATCGTGGATCCAGCGTTTCTCGCGGGCCGTGATCGATCCATAAGGCGGCCGCAGCAACGTGGGTCGCTTGCCCGTGGCGTTCTTAATTGCATCATCGGTTTGTTGTAGTTGGCGGCGAACGTTTTCGTCCGACATCTTACCAAAATTGGGATGCGACCAACTATGGTTAGCAATTTCATGACCTTCCTCCGCTGCCCGCGCAACGATCTCAGGATGTTCCGCGACGTTTTCGCCGATCACGAAGAACGTCGCCTTGATGTGGTGCGCAGCCAGCAAATCGAGTAATTTTGGGGTCAGCGTCGCGCTCGGTCCGTCGTCAAAGGTCATCGCGATATACGGCCCATCGACATGGACCGAGTTGAATGTAGTGCCCGGTTCCTCCGGCGTGGCTCGAGACTCTCGCGCTGCACCTCGCTTTGCTGGCGTGGGTTCCGCTCCAAGCCCAAGGTTGAAGCTTAATATGGCGAAACAAAAGAACAGCAAACGGTAAGCAGACATAAGTGGGAACTCGGCGAAGGTGAACGCGTGTCTGGCAGAGGCTGGCAGTCACCCAAGGCGCTGCCGCCTCCCTTGCACGAGAGCGACAAACCCGCAGCCGATTTTATTTGCGGCAGAAAACAAGGCCCATTCAGCCTTTCCGCAATTTCTGTAGTTGCGCGATAAACGCGGCGGGACCGTCGGGAAAGTAACCGTCATACCGCCAAAGCTTTTGTCCGTCGGCGCTGAGCACTACAATAGTTGGAAACCCCACAATGTCGTACTGCTGCGCAAGTTCGCGGTTCTGCTTTCTTAATTCGGGGGCCTGCGGTTTGGCACGCGGGAAATCCAGTTCCACGACGACCAGATTCTCCCGTGCGTAGTTCTTAAACTCTGACTGCAGGAGAACTTCTCTGTCAAACTTTTTGCACCAGCCGCACCAATCCGAGCCGGTAAAATCGAGCAACAGAAATTTGTTACCAGCCTTAGCTTCTTGCTGAGCTTTCTTGTAATCAGTGAGCCAGTCAGACTCCGCGCCGGCGAACGGCCCGGAGATAAAAATAAAGGCCGCAACCGCGAAAAGAAAAAAACGATGGGTTTTCACGTCACCATCTTCGGTGGAAATACTGCCTCGCGCAAGAGTCCCGAAAGGATTCGGGACCAGCGCAGCAATTATTTTTAACTCCGCAAATAGCCCGGCGAACGAACGCCGGGCTATCGACGGGTTTGGGATCTACCGCAGATGCTTCGAGACGAGCTTGGTCATCTCGAACATACTCACCTGGCTCTTACCATTGAATACAGGCCTGAGTGAGTCGTCGGCGTTGATCATGGTTCGTTTCTTTTTATCCTGACAACCGTGCTTCTTGATGTAGTTCCAGAGCTTTTTGGTAAGCTCCGAGCGCGGTAGCGGCTGCGACCCGACAATGGCAGCAAGCTTATCGTCAGGCTGGACCGGTCTCATGAAGGCGGGATTCGGTTTGCGCTTGGAAGTTTTCTTTTTGGTTTTCGGCATGGAGGCTGATTAACGTTTCGCTGGAGAGAGAGCAACACTAATTTTAAGCAAACGAAAAATTTATTGAGGGGCCATCCGGCGCACCGCCAAAGCTGTCATATCATCAGACAAGGAGTCTTTGGGGTTATTTGGCGTTACTCGTTCTAAAATTCCCTCGAGCAATACTTCGGCAGTTGGAGCAGAATGATTCAGCATCTTCTCTAACTGTTGGGGTGTCACCCGATGGCGTCCATTTTCTGAAGAGCCAAACAAGCCATCGGTATAGAGAAGGAAGGCGTCCCCTGGCTCAAAGTCGAGCGCGGTCTCCACAAATTCAGAGCGTTCGATCAGGCCTAACGGAGGCGCGACCGACGCAATCGATTCCGTTGCACCGTTCTGGCGAACGATGAGAAGCGGCGGATGACCTGCACCCACCGCGTGCGCGCTTCCGGTTTTGTGATTAATCGCGACACACATCGCTGTCATGAAAGAGCGGCCGCCAAAGATGCTTCGAAAGTCATCGTTGACTGCTTCCATCACGCTGGCTGGCGCGTTGTGCTCCGCACTGCCATGGTGAAAGAGAAGCTTTGCGAGCGTTGTAAGCAGTGCAGCAGCGGCCCCGTGACCGGAGCCATCGGCAATCCAGAACAAGATCCGACCATCTTTCATTCGCAGCCAACCGTAGATGTCGCCCCCTACCTGGATTACGGGACGGTAACAAGCTGCAACATCCCATCCGGGAAGCACCAGGGGCTTTTGGGGAATTAACGATTGTTGCGTCAAGCGCGCCGCCGCCAGATCGCGCTCAAGGTCGCGACGCCACCGTTCGAGTTCGTCATTTTGCCTCTCCAATTGCCGTCTCATGGAACGGAGACGAAGCTGGGTCTCGATTCGCGCACGCAACACTGCCGCATTGACTGGTTTTGTCACAAAATCATCTGCGCCAGCTTGCAAACAATTGACTTCGCTTTCCTCGCTTCCGTGCGCAGTCAGCATAATTGTCGGCAACTGTGCAATTGCCTGGTGCTGATCCGAGCGAAGCTGTTTTAGCACCTCGGCGCCATTTGCTCCTGGCATGTCGAAGTCGAGCAGCAGAAGCGAAGGCGGCCTGGCGTGAATCATCTCCAACGCTTCAGCTCCGTCCCCGGACACTTGGCATTTGTATCCCGCGGACGTCAGCACTTGCGCCAGGATTTTGCGGCTCAAGGCGTCATCATCCACTATCAAGATTTCTGCGTGGGAGTTGTTTGTCATCGATGTCTCTATCTTGGATTCGGATGGAAAGCGGACCGTCATTGTATCCGCACGAGTTTTTGCAAAAGCGTCGCTGAGTGTGAACAAAAAGAGATTTAATGATTGGCAACGACTCAGACTGTGGATACGATTGTCACAGTATTTCCATTTATGAACTTCTCATTGTCGCTTGCTCTGTTCACGGGCTTCCTCGTCGCCTCATGCAGTGAAGAGCCGCAGCCACCGCCCCCCCGACATCGGGCTGCGAGCTATGCCCCCGACCAGTACCCGCCACCGCAACAGCCGTTCAATCCAAACGGTCCGGCTCAACCTACAGGCACACCGCCCGTGGAAACCGCAGCAGCTTCACCTCCTCCAACAGCAGCCGCGCCAACGAAGGTCGCAAAGGGAGATTATCCGTACGGAATTCCCGTGCCTGGCAAGCCTCACCTGGTAGAGAGTCCCTATTCACCTGGCAAATATATCGATGTGGAAGGCTTCCCTCCGGGAACGGAGGTGAAGGATCCGTACACGGATAAGATTTTCCTGGTTCCGTGACGGGTTGCTTTTGAGGGTGTTCAAGGCTGATGCTGGATGCTGATATCGGGTGCCGGATTGTCGCGGCGCCTGTCTTTTATCGAGTATCCCGTATTGAGTATTCACTAACGGTTTCTTCTTATCTATGGAGTTGCGAGTAAAACGGGCACCTCGAATTGACATCGAGATTACCGTGCCGGGCGATAAAAGTATCTCGCATCGCGCGGTAATCATCGCCGCCTTGTCGAATGGAGTGTGCACCCTGCGTGGGTTTCTTCCCAGCGAAGATTGTATGCACACGGTGAATGCGCTGCGCGCACTCGGCATTAAGATCGAACAACCTGATCCGGCCACGATGATCGTGCACGGGAAAAAGCGGGTTCTTACGCCGCCCAAAAGCGAAATCAATTGCGGCAATTCCGGCACTACCATGCGCCTTCTCGCCGGGTTGCTTGCCGGGCAGACATTTGAAAGTCGCCTTGTCGCGGACGCCGGGCTGTCAAAACGTCCGATGGAGCGAGTCATTGCGCCGCTTCGTCAAATGGGTGCAAATATTGTCGCGGAAGGTCCGGAAGATACGCCACCGCTGCGCATTCAGGGCGGTTCTTTGCGTGGTATTCGCTATCGACCGCCTGTCGCGAGCGCACAGGTGAAAGGCGCATTACTGCTGGCCGGCCTCTTTGCCAAGGGCAAGACCACCGTGATCGAGCCAGCCCCAACTCGAGATCATCTGGAAATGATGTTTGATTATTTCCTGGTCCGAATAGCGGTGGACGGGAGTGGCAGCGTCACTGTATTTGGCGACCAGGTCCCAGAGTCCCGTGACTTTGCCATTCCAGGCGACATCTCTTCTGCGGCCTTTTGGCTGGTTGCCGCTGCGGCCCAACGACGGGGTCACGTGCTCGTTCGCGATGTTGGCTTGAACCACACGCGAACGGCGTTACTCGGTGTTTTGCTTCGAATGGGTGCGCAAGTGCGCGAGGCCATTGAAGACAGCGATCAGGTCGAACCGCGTGGAATTGTCGAAGTCACCGGTTTCCCCCTTAGAGGCACTGTCATTCAGGGTAAAGAAGTGCCGCGGCTTATTGATGAACTGCCGATCCTTGCAGTCGCTGGCGCTCTTGCGGACGGCAAGACGATTATTCGGCACGCGGAAGAGTTGCGCGTAAAAGAAAGCGATCGGATCGCTGCAATCGCGCACAATCTGCGTGCCATGGGAGCACAGGTAGCGGAAATGAACGATGGCCTGGAGATCCTTGGTCCGGCGCCGCTGCATGGGGCCCGTGTGCCAAGTTTTGGCGACCATCGTATTGCGATGGCGTTTGCCATAGCCGGCTTGTTCGCTGATGGCGAAACTATTGTTCAGGAAGCCGAATGTATTCGTGAATCTTATCCTGGATTTGAAACCGTGCTTGAAGAGTTCACAAATTCAAAACGGATGCAGATCAGCACGCCTGTGATTGGTTCACTAACTCCCGGTCCGGCCGAGGAAGGAGCATGAGCCTCTGAAATATTTGGGGGCCGCATGTACATCACTGGACGCTTGCCCGGCATCTTTCAGGCGCGCTAATTTCCGGGATGCGGGAAAAGTTTCATCGGGTAATTGCCATCGACGGCCCGGCGGCTTCTGGAAAAAGCAGTGTCGCACGAGGGCTCGCTCGGCGACTGGGATTTGTCTACGTTAATTCTGGGGCCATTTATCGAGCGATCACCTGGCACATCCTTCAGAAGAAAATCCACCCGGAAGAAAACGAGCGTATCGCTGGCGCCCTTCAGACAGCCGCCATCACATGTTACCTGCAAGACAATGAGTCGCGCATTCTGATTGACGACGTGGATCCCGGGGAGCACTTGCGTGATGATTGTGTAAACGAAAACGTTGCAGGCGTCAGTCAGTTCCCCGTGGTTCGCCAAATTGTCACGAAGAAACTGCACGAGCACGCGCAAAGCCACGATCTGATCGTGGAAGGCCGGGATATTGGTTCGGTCGTTTTTCCCGACACACCGTACAAATTTTACCTTAATGCTTCGCCAGAAGTGCGTCTTCAGCGTCGTGCCGCGCAAGGGGGGCGCGACGAAATCACGATACGTGATCGCGCTGATTCTTCGCGCCCCGTCTCACCTCTCGTCATCGCGAAAGACGCGCATGTCATCGACACGTCACGTCTTACAATTCAGCAGGTCATCAACGAGATCGTTGGCGTACTCGGGAAAATGGGCCTGCGGACTTAGCGATTAAATGAATTTCTATTACTGGCTCGGGTATCATCTTAGTCGCCTCGTTGGCCGATTGTTTTTTCGTCTTCGTGTAGTTCATAGGGAGCGGATGCTTCAGGACGGCCCCGTCATCCTCGCAATGAACCATCAGAGCTATCTCGATCCGCCGCTTGCGGGCATTACGTGCGATCGGGCAGTTTACTTTCTGGCGCGGCGAACCTTGCTCGATGTACCGCTGCTCGGCCGGCTTTTGCCAAAGCTCAATGTAATCCCAGTCAATCAAGAGGGCATCGACCGGAGCGCCTTGAAGGCCTTGATTCGTGTTCTAAAGGCAGGCAACGCAGCCCTGGTCTTTCCGGAAGGCTCGCGCACCGTCGACGGTAGTTTGCAGCCGGCCGAACCGGGATTGGGTCTCGTAATTGCAAAAACGCTGGCGCCAGTCGTGCCGATGCGGATCTTTGGCGCCCATGAGGCCCTGCCACGCAGTGGCGGCGGTTTGCACTTTGTGCCAATTACCATCGTAATCGGAGAACCGATTCTCTTCACGGCTGCCGATCTAAACCCACCAGCGAGGGATCTCTACAAGCGCCTTAGCCAGCGAGTCATGGATGCCATCGCGGCGTTGCGCCTAAACTGATGCGGGTTATTCCCTTTCATCGAACAAGGAAAACCAATAAGGCCTGCTTGCGCGCGTGAGATCGGTATCGATACTTCACACGTGAATTCGCCGCAGCAGCCTGCCAAGAAACTTCGATCGTCTCAGGTTCCAAGGAGCGCCGTCAGGCTGATGATCATCATCGTCGTCTCACTCGCGCTGGTCGCCATCTTTGCCAATATTCAACGCCTTCGCCGTGGGCAGATCGAAACGATCGTTGTCGTGCCGGCAAGCTCGGCAACGCCCCAGCCGCGTTAACTTTCATTTGACTAGCAGCCGCTGTCCCGGTTTGTTCGTGCGAATTAACGGAAAACCAAAAATACGACCTCCGATATGAAAAAACTCTTTGTCCTCTCGATGCTTATTCCTTTGGCAATGGTTTGCTCCTGCCAAAAACAGAATGCAGCGGCCGAACAACAACTCGCTCAACGGAAAGCCGAGCTGGATACGCGCGAGAAAGCGTTAGACGAACGAGAGAAGGCATTGGCCGAGAGAGAAAGGCGTGCGGCGATGCTTCCGGCCGACCGTCAATTGCGGGCGTTGAAAAAGGATGCTGCTTCCAATGTTCCGCCTTCTGCAACAATCCCTCCCGGTTTAGCGCCGCCTGACAACTCGCAGCTCAAGGCTAGTAGAGAAAAAAGAATCGAAGAGCTGCGCGCTCTAAGACAGCACAGGTTGGAATCACTACAGAGAATGAGATCGAACATGCGGGCACAACCCAATTCTGGTGCCGGGACACCTGCCGATAGCAGCGCGTCTGGCAACACAAGCGGGTCTTCCGATACCAGCACGCCTGCCAGCACAGGCGCGGAAGCGACTTCACCTTCTCCGTCGTCTACGCCCCAGTAAATACTAGGTGTTGACCAATCGCTTCAAGGTAAACTGGCCGACGAACTTGCGCGTTGCGCTGCCAGCTCGCGAGCGTATTGCAGGGTGTCAATTGAATCGACATTCTTGTCGCGCCGGATTGCCTTGATTCTAGGGAAACGTAGTGCCAGTCCACTGGCATGGCGTGGGCTGGGCTGAATTGAATTAAAAGCGACTTCGAGGATCACGTCTGGTTTCACTTCGCGATACCGGCCATGGTCCTCGATGGTGTTCTGCTTGAAATGCTCGGTCAACTCTGCAATCTCCGCGTCGGTTAATCCGCTGTAAGCCTTACCAATCGGCGAGAGCTTGCCAGTAGTTTCATCGCGCACGGCAAATGTGTAATCGCTCAACACATTATTGCGCTTGCCATGCCCAAACTCAGCACCCACCACCACGACATCAAGCGTCGCCAGTTCTTTCTTGAGCTTGAACCAAAACATGCCGCGGTTACCAGGTAGATAGAAGCTCCCTGGGTCTTTGATCATCAGCCCTTCATTTAAGCGCTGCCGCGCCTGTTGGAACGTTTGTTCGATCTCGGCAGCAGAATGCGCGGGCATCACCCTGGCAATTTGAAAATGCGGGGGCAATTGCACGCTACTGAGATATCTTCGCCGCTGATGCAGCGGAGTTTTTAACAACGACCGGCCGTTCAACCAAAGAAGATCGAAGATCACAAACGCGACCGGCACATCTGCCGCTGCACGCGCGAATAAATCGGCACCGTCACTCCTTCGCCCCAGCCGCTTCTGCAGATCGAAGAAGGTGAGTGCACGACCCTTCTCGAAAGCAATAATTTCGCCGTCGATGATCAGCTCCTCCTGGAAATTACAGGCTTGATCGACAACCTCGGGGAATTGACCTGTGATACGCCGCAAGTCGCGAGAGAAAATCTCGACCTGTTGCGTACTGCGGTGGAGCTGTGCGCGAATGCCGTCGAATTTGTCCTCCAAATAAACCGTAGCCGACGCGGACGACGCCAGTTCCCGGTCAGTCCCTGCAACTTCAGTAAACCGTTCCCACACCGCTTCAGCTGTCGGTTCCGGCGTCGCAAGCATGCATTTGATGGGCCGAAAAATCGACAGTTCCGCGCGGTCTAGTTCGTTTCGCGAAGCAAGCAGCGCCGTCTGACCAATGTCGCCTAACAACATGTTGGCCTCTTTTACCTGCTCAACAGGGACACCGAATGCCTTCGCGATCGCCTCCTCGACCAAACCCTCGCGCAATCCGATGCGCAGATCGCCAGTTAGAATTTTGACGATGTACTGACCTTCGCGCGCAGACAACCTTGAGAATCGATTTCGCAGCAGCTCGGCCTTGGCAATCGGACCGCGCGCTCGGTGGAGATTTTCAAATAGCTCGCCCGTTTCGCTAATGCTGAACGGCTGAGGTGTCGTCCTTCCGTCGAGAACTTCGAACGCGGTCTTGCCCGCGTCGCCGTGGCTGCTGGCGATGCGATGAAATTCCTCGTCGCTGACTTTGGTGGCCGCTTGCATCGCGCGAAAGATTACGGCCCAGCCAGCATGCAAGGTGCGCGGGTCGCTTTGAGCAAAGGCTTTCCCGGTGAAGTAGGGTGTCGCAATCCGAAGGTGCTCCCTCGTGAGGCCGCGCAGATAATCAGCAAGCAGTCGAATTTTTTCCAGTTTGGCCGGAGTTGCGGCAATCGCCTCGCCAACATTCGCAAACGCGAGGAATTCGGATGTGCTGGCGCAGCCCTCTTCCGTGCAGCGTCCGGCGTCGGAGGTAGCAACGGAAGGGCGGGCAGGGATTTGTGGCAGCGTAAACTCCATTTGGTTTTCTTCACTTAACGCCCATGCTTCGGTGCCGCGTTCACGCAAATCGCGCGCAAACGAAGCAGCGAAACCGTGCAGTGTAAGCACGCGTCGCGGCTGTACGAATTCGACATAGCGAAGCAGATCGTTGTAATCAGCGTGATCGGACAGTGCAAACGCCGCGTCAACTTGATAGCGATAGATTGCGTTTGGATCGACCGCCCAGCCGCTGATCATCGCCACGCGTTTGCGCGCAATTTTTTCCAGCATGTGCGAATGGTTTGCGCTGGGTGGGCAGATCAGAACTTTTCCAAATACGTCGTTCGGGTTGTAGCGAAGATATTTGCAAAACGATTGGCCAAACTGCTCGTAGATGCGGGTCATCCGATAAACCGAACCGTGGAGCATCGGCGTTAACCCGGCTCCATCAAGCGAACAGAGAATCTCCTGCGCCTTGCCTAACGAATACCCAAGGAGCACGGGTACTCCGCCGTCATCAATTGTTTCCTGGCAAAAGGCAATTATTTGATTAATCACCTGTTCCGTCGGCGGGAATCGATAACGTGACAGACCGAATGTCGTCTCCATGATGAGTGTATCCGCCTTGCGCCACTCGGCCGGCTCGGCCGATCTACCGGGACGCAGCTTAAAATCGCCGGTGTAAAGCAATGTCTCGTTTCCGGCGAAAAGGAAACATTGCGCCGACCCGAAGATATGCCCGGCTGGCAAAAGCATCAGGTCGACCCCGCGCACCGTTCGTTTTTCACCGAACGGCAGAATGTACTCCGTGCGGGAACCTGGCAGCCGGCTTTGCATCAAGCGTGCTGTGCGCTCGGAAACAACGATTTCTTCGTGCGGCGCAATGTGGTCGCTATGCGCGTGCGAAACGAAAGCGAATCGCCTTGCGTCCCGTGGGTCGAGCCATAAGTCCTGGCGCGGCAGATGCACCCCGCGCTCATAACGAACTTCAATCATAAAATCGAAATTTACTTTCAGATCCGCGCAAGTTCCATAGGAGCAGGAGAACTGGAATGTGGGTTGCTCGTTGACACCCGATTCAAAACCCGGCTTTATTAGGCGAATGAGATTTGCCGCCGCAGTCTTTGCCTTGGCCTCTTTGGCCCTGGTCGTTACCTCCAGCAAGGGCGCCCGCGAAGAACCAAGAATCGTAGAAAAAGTGACGCGACTCCCAGTGGCGCCAAGTAACGATTTCGAGTTTCGAAAAACGAAGCTTTTCTTTTTGAGTGAAAAAGCACCCAAAGCAGGTCAAGGCGCCCGCCAGACATCGAGCACACTTGGCGGAAAATCGAATTCGCCGAGCCAGAAAACGGCAACGCTTCAGGACGCTCCCATTACTTTTGAGCGCCAATATCGGATGTTTGGGGCGGTGACGGCCCTTGATCAGCGCCAACGTTTCGGCAATTACTTTGATTTCTTCTGGCGGGCCAAGCGCTCTTCGGATGTCACAGTGCGTTTGGAATATCGTCAGGAGAAACTGCACGAGCACGTTCAGGCGCAGGAGATTTCGTATCGAAATGTGCGTGGGACTCATAAGACCGAATTCAGGGTGATTGGAGACGATTATTTTGATGATGGCCGCGTAATAGCATGGCGGTGTCTGTTAATCGAAAACGGGCGGATCGTAGCGGAAAATCGCTCCTTCATGTGGGAGTGAGATCAATGGGCGTGTCTCATCTCCCCCGGGTGTTACCTGAAGCAGCCTTTCGCGCCTCGGATTTCGAATCATTTTCTGAGGCTTTCTCGAATCCGGCGAGCATTGACAGCATGCCTTCCGAGCTGGTATCTTTTGGCTAGTAACTGTGGACTCATCTATTCAAGTAGGGGTGAGCGGCCCAACCGTGTGGGTGAAAGTGGAGGGGAAAGGTAGTTTCCTCAACAGCGGCAATCTCAAGGAGTTCGCGCGTGAGATGTTGGACCGCGGCTATCGCGAATTTGTGGTGGATCTGGCGGATTGCGCCATGATGGATTCCACATTCATGGGAACGATGGCCAGCGTGGCACTTCGATTGAAGGAACTGGGACATGGACATCTTCACATCGTTCATTGTGGAAACCGCAGCCACGAGCTTCTCTCCGGGCTCGGCTTGGATCAGATATTCGATATTCGTGCTAACGGTTCCAGTCCCCCTGACTGCGGAGCGCTCGAGCGAACCCCCGCGGTCCGGTCGCCCGGGGATAGAAAGAAAAAACAAACGGAGACGATGCTGGAAGCCCATGAAGCTCTTTGCGAGGCCGCGCCGGAAAATATCCTTCGCTTTAAAGACGTTCTCGATTTTTTAAGACAAGACCTTCATCACGAGACGCCTTTGAAGTAAGCTGGCCCTTGCATGATGTGGCCGACTCTCCTTCTCGGACTGCTTGTTGCGTCTGTTGCCGGATGGATTATTACCGCTTGGTTTCAGATACGGCGGATTCGACGGCTGGAGCGCTCTCATGAAGAAATTCAGGTCGAGGAAACGCTTGTTTTCGATTTTTTGCATGGTCTCGGCGAAGCCTTTCGAGAGACCATTCGGCCCCAGGAGCTGCACCGGCTAATCGTCGAGGGCGCCACGCGTGTTCTCGACGCGCACGGCGGCGCGCTTTACGTCACCGATCGAACGGGCGGGAAACTTACTCCGGCGTTTATCTCAAAAGGCTGTCCGCCGCTAGTGGACGTTCCCCCAAATATCTTGCAACAAGCCGCGGCTGCTCCTATAGCGCTCGAGGGCTTTCTACGGCTGCACACGATTAGCCCGGGTGAAGGATTAATCGGACGGGTGTGGCAGACGGGCCAGTCCGTTTGCTTGAATGAATTCTCCGAGGTGCCAGAGCTGGCAAAATTGCGTGGCGGCGCTTTTGGCAGCTCGTCGATTACGGCTGCATCGCTGCGGTACGGAAACCAAGATCTCGGCGTCCTAGCACTGGCGAACGGCCCTACGGGCCCAGGTTTTTCCCAGGCGGATTTCGTCGTTTTTAAATCGATCGCTGAGCAGTCCGCCTTTGCGCTTTACAACGCCATCATCTATTCCATGGCTAACGAAAAGAAGCGCCTCGATCACGATCTTGAAATCGCGCGAGACATTCAGCGTATCTTGCTTCCATCGGAGGCGCCGGCGATTAATGGGTTTCAGATCAGCGGCATTAATGCGCCAGCCCGCCAGGTAAGCGGCGATTATTTCGATTACATTCAAGTCGATCAAGAACGGCTCGGGGTAGTCATCGCAGACGTGTCAGGTAAAGGTGTGCCGGCATCGCTTATCATGGCCATCTGCCGCAGCGTCCTGCGCGCGGAGGCGGCACGGAACCCATCTCCGGCTGATGTGTTACGAAAGGTGAATCGACAGCTCTACCCCGATATCAAGGAAGACATGTTCATCAGCATGGCCTACTTGATTCTCAACCACCAGCATGAGGGAGTGACGCTCGCGCGCGCCGGACATGATGCGCCATTACTTTACAAGCGGCAGTCTCAAACTGTCACGCCGGTGAAACCGCCCGGCATGGTCGTGGGAATTGACAGTGGAAGCGTGTTTGATAGGCTAACCACTGACTTCGCTGTTCCGCTCGAGCGCGATGATTGCCTCGTCCTCTACACCGACGGCGTGACTGAAACGCTTAATGCCGAGGGAGACGAGTTCGGCCTCGACCGCATGATGCAATCGGTTCGCGCGAGTGCGACCAATGGAGCGCAAGCAATTGTAAGGAAAATCGTCGAGGACGTTCGCGACTTCACCGGTTCGGTCCCACAAAACGACGACATCACTTTGATTGCCATTCGTAAAACATGAAAAAAATTCCCGCTACTGAGCAAAACAAACAAATGAAACAATCGGCGTCGGCAAGTTCGATCCCTTCATCTTTTGCGCCCGGGGCCGATGCCGCGCAAAGCGAAGCAGAAGATCCAATGGCTGGTTTGCAGACCGATCTCGACCGGTTTCGAGAACTCGCGGCGCGGAGTCAGGCTGATTTCGAGAATTACAAGAAACGTAGTGCTCGCGAAAAGGAAGAGGCGATCAAATATGCCAACAAGTCTTTACTGGAGCGTTTGGTCGGAATTATCGACAATTTTGAACTTGGCCTTGCAGCAGCAAAAGAGCAGAGCGCGGACTCTCCCATTTATTCCGGATTGGTTCTCGTGCAAAAACAACTCAGTGATTTGCTGGCCGAAAATGGACTGCAACCGATCGAGGCCGAGGGAAAAACGTTCGATCCGAACCTGCACGAAGCAATTGCGCATGAACCCAGCAATGAATATCCTGAAGAGATTGTGATGCGCCAAACCCGTCGCGGGTATCGATTTAAGGACCGGTTGCTGCGACCTGCGAAAGTGGTTGTTTCCAGCGGCCCTGCAAAGTAGGTGGCTTGTTGCTTGCTTCGCTTACTAGTCCCATAAATCACGAGGGGACTCATCGATCACATGGCTACTGAAAAGCGCGATTACTATGAGGTACTGGGCGTCGAACGAGGCGCCACGGATGAGGAGGTCAAACGCTCTTATCGCAAACTCGCGGTCAAGTTTCATCCGGATAAAAATCCGGACGACCCGCACGCCGAAGAAAAGTTCAAGGAATTAGGCGAAGCGTACGACGTCTTGATCGACCCTGACAAGCGCGCCGCCTACGATCGCTTCGGCCACGCGGCGTTCACACAGGGCGGCGCCGGTTTTGGGCGCGGCGTTTTCCACGATCCGTTCGAGATTTTTCGGGAAGTTTTCGGCGGCGGCGGATTCGGTGGCGGAATCTTCGAGACATTCTTCGGCGGCGATCGGCCGGAAGATCGGCGGCACGGATCGGATTTGCGCTACGACATGCAAATCAAGCTGGAGGAGGCGGCGTTTGGCGCTGAAAGAGAGATTGAAATCGCGAAACTCGATACCTGCGACAAATGCAACGGCAGCGGCGCCGAACCAGGTTCGCGCACGATTACGTGCTCTACCTGTGGCGGCCGTGGGCAGGTGATCAGTTCGCGCGGATTTTTTCACGTGTCGCAGACATGTCCTCGGTGCCGAGGTGCTGGTGAAGTCATTGAGAAACCGTGCCAGAAGTGCCGTGGCGAAGGACGCGTGGAGAAATTGAGCCGCGTTAAGCTGAAGATACCTGCTGGAATCAGGGAGGGTTCACGATTGCGCTCGTTAGGCAACGGCGAGGTCGGCACGCGCGGTGGTCCTCCGGGCGATCTTTATGTGGTCATACACGTTCGAGAGCACAAGATCTTTCAGCGCGAAGGCGATGATCTGTATTGTGACGTACCGATCCCTTTTTCCGTTGCGACTCTGGGTGGCGAAATTGATGTGCCGACTCTTGAAGGCGGGGCGCATCTGAAAGTGCCCGCCGGGACGCAAAGCGGGCAAATGTTTAAAATGCGCGGCAAAGGAATTACAAATGTTAATGGGCGGGGCCGCGGCGATCTGTTCGCGCGTTTGATTGTCGAGGTGCCGTCGCGCTTGAACGCGCAGCAGCGTCGTAAGCTTGAGGAATTCGCGGCGCTTTGCGGCGATGAAAACACGCCCTTGCGCAAGAGCTTTTTCGAACGCGCGAAGGAATTTTTCAGATAGAATCCCGCAGCTTCTGTGTTTCACGATACCGTCAAGCTGATCGAGTGCCCCCGTGACGCCTGGCAAGGTCTCAAGCGACAAATCCCAGCGAAACTCAAGGCGAGCTATCTCCGTGCGTTAATCGCGGCGGGATTCAAGCACATCGATGCCGTTAGCTTTGTGTCTCCCAAAGCCGTTCCGCAGATGGCTGACAGCGAGAAAGTGCTCAAGCAAATCAGTCCACCAAACGATGTCGAAATCATCGGTATTGTCGTTAATGAAAAGGGAGCCGACCGTGCCATTGCGACAGAAGCGGTTTCGACCCTAGGCTATCCTTGTTCCATTTCTGAGACATTCCTGCGCAAAAACCAAAATCAGACACCCGAAGAGGCCTACAAAACGTTGGAATCGATTAAGACAAAAGCTGACGCATCCGGACTGGGTATGGTTGTTTATATCTCGATGGCGTTCGGAAATCCGTACAGCGATCCGTGGGATGAGACCGAGCTGCGGCGGGTGGTAGAGAAACTGGCGACGCTCGGTGTCCGATCGATTTCGCTAGCGGACACCGTTGGAGTTGCCGACCCTCATTTGATTCGCCGTGTAGTCCAATCGATCACAAACCAATACGCCGATTACGATATCGGCGTGCATCTTCATAGTAAGCCGGAGGAAGCTGCAGCCAAAGTGCTCGCTGCTTGCGATGCAGGCTGTCGGCGAATTGATTCAGCCATTGGTGGTCTTGGTGGGTGCCCTTTCGCGCAGGATGCATTGGTTGGGAACATTCCTACCGAGAGCGTACTCTCCGTACTTCAACAGCGCGGGATAGAGCTGCCGATAAGTAAAAAATCGTTGGCAAATGTGCTGCCGATGAGCTCGCTCATCGCATCTGACTACCAATAGGAAATCGAGTTGCGCGTCCCGTCGTTCTTATTAGGGCTCATCTCGTAAATGGCGCTGTCATGTTGAGCGAGGCGAAACATCTCTGATTTATTCCACGAGCATCGGTCCAGAAAGTGACCAGAGATTCTTCGCTTCGCTCAGAATGACATTATAAGATGGATTGTGGTCCTATAGGTCACATGCATCGCTTCTTCATCTCTCCCGAGAATTGGGACCCTGGCGCGCTTACATTAGCTGGCTCGGAAGCACACCACGCGCGCGACGTCCTGCGCATGAGGGTGGGGGAGAAACTTGTTCTCTTCAACGGACGTGGGCACGAAATCACCGCGGAAATTGTCGATCTTGCCATCGATGAAATTGGATTGAAGAAATTGCACGAAGCGGAAACACCACCGCTGCAATGCCGAATCGTTCTCGGACAGGCAATCCCGAAGGGAAAAAACATGGACTTAATTGTGCAAAAGGCGGTGGAGATTGGCGCTGTAGAAATTGCGCCGATTATTTCTGATCGCACCATTGTGCAGATCGATTCCGAAAGCGCCGGGCAAAAGCAGTCGAAATGGCAGCACGTCGCGGTTGAGGCGGCCAAACAATGTGGCCAGAACTGGCTGCCACATATACATGCGCCGATGAAACTTTCAGAATTACTTTCTGTAGCAGCAGAGGAATCATTCGATCTACAACTGATCGGATCGCTCCAGCCGGGTGCACGGCACTTAAAGAAGGTTCTTGCGGGCTATTCGAACGAGCATCAACATCGTCCCCGCAGTGTCTTGATGCTTGTTGGGCCAGAAGGCGATTTCACGCCTGCAGAACTTGCGCTCGCGCGTCGTCACGGTTGCCAGCCAATTACGCTCGGCCCGATCATTCTGCGAGTGGAAACCGCGGCAATTTATTGCCTGAGTATTCTTTCCTATGAATTGCTGATTTAGAGCGCGGCTTCACGGTTGCGTCTTCTCGGAGAGTTCTCGAAAGCCTGGATCGGCGCGCAACGAATCCCAAAGGGGATCGAGTCTTAGATATGCCGGCGTAAGCGGCATTGGGCCGTAAAGCTGACTTTGAAATGGCGTTTGCACCAATCGCTTGAGCGCTGCGATCGCGCTGCTATTCTCGCCAAAGATCGTCTGAACTAACGCCAGGTTCTCTTCAGTGCCTGGACCGTCCACTACATCCTTGGCACTTGGTAGAAGCATAGTAGCGCGTTCCGCCTCCTTCAGAGCTAGGTCCTTCTCTCCTAGCTCGGCATAAGCCAGAGCCAGCCACTCCGCAAAGTTGGAGTTATCCGGTTGTTTTTTGCCGAGCGGCTCCAGCATGTTGCGCGCCTGTTCAGCAGTAACCTTTGCGCCGGCAGCATCACCGGCAAGGCGCTGAGCAATAGCGAGGTAAACCTGAGTAGCGCCCTTGTAGATCTCAGAAGTGAACTTGAATTGCGCAAGTCGGGTTTGTAGCAATCGAATGGCCTCAGCGTAATTCCGTTCAAGTCTTAACTGAGTCACCTTGATGAAGAAGGCATTCTCAAATGGAGTCTGAACGGATATTTCTGATAAGAGGTTTGCGGCTTGCTCCAGATTTCCCTGAGCCTGGTAACTGCCGGCCTTTAACGACATCAGATCGGGATCATTCGCAATAATATCCGTCGCTTGATCATAGCGTTTTAGCGCCATTGGGAATTGTCGTAGCATTCCATAAGTCCATGCTGAAGTAGTTATCAACTCTCCGTTGCGCGGATCCAGGTCGAGACCTGCCTCGACCGCTGCGAGGCTTTCATTCCACTGTCCAAGGCGTCGGTTGACCGCGCTAAGGGCCCATGCGACATCACTGTTGCCCGGTAGGAGCTTGTTGACAGTGCCAAAGGTGGCTTTGGCCAGTTCGTAATCGCGCAGTACCCATAAAGCGACATCAGAACGGAAATTAGAATATGAAGAACCAAAACATGATAAACACATTCACAACAGTGCTCTTTGCGCTTGGCTTCTCTGCGCTTGTGCCAATCGCACAAGCGGTGGTTCCAGCACCCGACGGAGGGTATCCGGGCGGCAACACAGCAGAGGGAAGCAGCGCCCTTGTGAGCCGCAGCACCGGCACATATAACACGGCAATCGGGATATATTCGCTCCTAAGCCTCACCGACGGCAAGTTCTGCACGGGCGTCGGTGCCGGGACGCTCCTCGCTAACACCGGAGATGGAAACACTGCCACCGGCGCCGGCGCGCTTTTGAGCAACATCAGCGGTACCGGCAACACCGCCAGCGGGACGTTCGCGCTGTTTTTTAACACAACCGGTGTCGATAACACAGCCACTGGTTTTGGAGCGCTTATGAGCAATACCGGTGTTGGGAATACTGCAAACGGTTCTGTTGCGCTCCAGAGTAACACCACCGGCGAGGGCAACACAGGGGTTGGTTCGCAAGCGCTTTTTAGCAACACAGAGGGCAGCGGCAACACGGCCACCGGTGGTTCTGCGCTCTTTGGCAACGATACCGGCAACTTCAACACAGCCATTGGTGATGAAGCGCTGTTGAGCAACACCACCGGCGAAAACAACACAGCCGTTGGAGCAGGCGCCCTTTTGAGCAACGCCTCCGGGACCCGGAACGCGGCTGTCGGTTGTCAAGCGCTCTTGAACAACACCAACAGCGATAATACGGCCACCGGTTATCAAGCACTCTTTTCGAACACCATCGGCGCCCAGAACACGGCGAATGGCGCCGTCGCACTCTTTTCGAACACCATCGGCGCCCAGAACACGGCGAATGGCGCCGTCGCGCTCGCCAACAACACCACCGGCAGCGAAAATACCGCCACCGGGGCGAGTGCGCTCCTTTTTAACACAGGCGGCTCCAACAATACAGCCTCCGGATTTCACGCGCTCCTTAGCAACGAAACCGGAATCCGTAACACAGCTGCCGGGTCTGGCGCGCTTAATGGTAACACCATAGGCGGCGAAAACACTGCCATCGGTGATAGTGCGCTGTCGAGCAATGTCAGTGGTAATTTCAACACGGCCGTTGGCTTGGACGCCGGCGCCGATGTTACCACGGCCCATGACGTTATCTGCATCGGTGCGGGCGTTGCAGGGGCCAATGTGGACAACAGCTGCTACATCAACAGCATTTGTGGCCAGCCGGTTGATCCCGCCACCGCCACTGCAGTGGCAATTGATATCAATGGAAAGTTGGGCACCACTGTCTCGTCGGGGCGCTTTAAGCACGACATTAAAGCGATGGACAAGTCCAGCGAAGCTGTCCTGGCGCTCAGGCCGGTGACCTTCCACTACAAGAGCGATACCAAAGACACGCCCTGCTTTGGGCTTATCGCGGAGGAGGTGGCCCAAGTGAATCCAAATCTGGTGCTGCGTGACAAGAGCGGCGAAATCCTGACTGTCCGCTACGACCAAGTGAACGCAATGTTGCTAAATGAGTTTCTCAAAGAGCACAAAAAAGTCGAGGAGCAACAAAGCAAGATAGAGAAACAAGAAGCGACCATTACTGTCCTGGAATCCAAAGTCGCAAAGGAAGAAGAAACCATTGCGCAGCAACAGACGGAGATGCGAACAGTCATGGCGCGCTTGAACGAGCAGGGGGCGCAAATCCAAAAGGTCAGCGCGCAGGTCGAAACGAGTAGGTCTGTTACAAAAGTGGCAGTGACGAGTCAGTAACACGACCGGGAATGGCATGTTGTTATAGGGCAATTCGCCTTAGGTGGATTGCCCTGTTCCCAATGTGAATGTGTAGCGGCGGGGTTCCGGCAGGCGATGCGCCTCCCCTACAGCGTTTTTCACGCGATCGATAATCAGCCAAGCGACGCTAGCCTACTCGGTCATGGCCGTTTCAACGGCAGATTCTGTAAGAAGGGTAGGGGGCGGCGCCGTCTGATCCGGCGGCGCGGGCTGGATTGAAACGATCGCAAATTGAGCGCTGCCGTGCTCTGTGTTTAGGGAAATAGTTTCGCCGGCTTTATGACCAAGCAGCGCCTGGCCAATGGCGGTTTGATACGAGATGATGTTGTGATCGGGATCGCCATCCCACGCCCCAAGAATGGTGTAGGTTTCCTCCTGGCCCGTCTCCACGTTGCGTAGCGTCACAATTGTACCGATGGAAACACGCGACGTATCAACATTTTCAAATGAAGTTCCGCGCGCGTTGTGCAGCATTTGTTCCAGCTCGGTTTTTCGTCGCATGAGCACGCTTTGCATCTGCTTCGCCGCTTTAAATTCAAAATTTTCGCTGAGATCGCCATACGACCTGGCGAGCGCGATCTCTCTGGTGTTCTCTGGGATTTTCGTTTTCACCAGCTCTTCGTATTCGGTCTTGCGTCTTTCCAGGCTGCTCCAAGAGACGATCAGTGGCGCGGTTTCGTCCTCAGATTGCGCGCCTGTGATCATGCTTTCCAGTTCTGGATAAACTTTGACGAGTCTGGCCAGAAGTGAGCGTTTCGTCAGCTCATCGAACAGGTGGCTTAGTTGTAGCCGCCGCATCCAATCGCGCGCGGCAGCGACGTCGCTTTTCCTGAAGATGTCCCCAAGCAGTTGGCGATCTTCGACCAGCGTGCGGTACAACTTGCCGGTCCGGCCGGCGGTATTGTGTTGTTCGCGCTCCAGCGCCGCGAAAATTGCGCCAAGCAATTCCTGCGTCACCAGTTCGCTCCATTGCTCCCGCTCGCTACAAAGCCAGGCAAGCATCTCGCTCGTTGCTGAATGTTCCCGGATGCTCCGCTCCAGCATCGTGCGAAGCTCGTCGTGCTTACCACCTTCGCTCAAGATGCGGGGAATTTGCGCAACCATGCGCCCGTGACTCTGTTGCATCAAATCCAAGCCACGTTCTGTCCAGCGCGGACCGAGCGCGGTCGGCAACGCTTGCAAGATTCGTTTTTCTTTTGCGGCCGGCAATTTTTGCAAGACCGATATCAGGCGCTCCTCTTCATCAAGAATCAGTTTCGAAAGAGTCAAACCTACATGGGTCGAATGCAGCGAGGCGAGGCGCTCGAGCAAATCGTCGCGCACGATAATGAGCTCAAACGCAAACTCCGGATGCATTTTCTGGTTGCGCACCGTCATGTTCTCAATCGTCGCGATGATCGGCTGAAGTTGTTTTTCGGGCTCTTTGAATTGCTGGTGCGATTTTACGATCTGCTCGAGCGCTGCGATTTGTTCTTTTGGCTGTCGCGCCTTGTTGAAAGTGTCGAGCAGTTCGTTAGCGTACGACACGCCCTCGCCGCGAATTTGAATTGGATCGGTCTTTTTAGAAGGGACGGAAAAAGCGCCGCTTGCCTTGAGGGCTTTCTTCGTTGATTCCCACCAGCGTTTCCATTCAGTCTCTGTAAAAACATCGCCGATCAGCCATTCACTGATCTGCTGCGCCGTGGCTTTACCGTCCAAACTTTCAAGAATATTTCGCACCAGCGCAGCCGGATTTTCCCTTGCCAAGCTCTTGATCGACGTCAGGTCGGTCGCTTTGCGCGCGAGGAAGTGCTCTGGTGCCAGCGGCGTGACGTTCTCCGCCGCGTACTCGGCCTGCATCGGGTGCGATTTTTTGCCTGCAAAATCAATTACGATTTGGTTGAGCAGCAGGTTCCATTCGCTCACGCGACCGAATCCCCAGCTTTTATGCAGACAAAATGTGCCCGGCTTTAGTTTTTCGAGTTGTTGCGCGGCGCGGGTAGTAAGTTTGCCAGCTTCGACCAGTTTTTCTAATTCGGTATCCATCAATGGGGCTAATGAGTGCAATGTGACCTATAAGTCGTATGGGTCGGGCGCGCAATTTACGATTGCCGTGCGCCCCGCTGCATGAAAGTCTCCCCGCCGTGACGACGAGTATCTGGTTTTGGATCGCCTTTCACATTGGCGTGTTCATTGCGATTGGGATCGACCTCTTCACGTTCCACCAGCGCGGCCGGGAATTAAGCATGACTGCTGCGGCGCGACGCAGCGTGCTATGGGTAATCCTGTCACTTGGATTTAACGCGCTGGTGTGGCGCATCAAAGGACCACATCACGCGCTGGATTTTTTCACCGGGTACCTCATCGAATATTCGTTGAGCATGGATAACATTTTTGTTTTCGTGCTCATTTTTGCGCACTTTCACGTTCCTCCGCGCGCACAACATCGCGTTTTGGTCTGGGGAATAATCGGGGCACTGATCATGCGGGGCACAATGATCTTGGGCGGTATCGCGCTGGTGCAACGCTTTCATTTCATTCTTTATCTCTTTGGTCTCTTCCTGTTGATCACGGCGGCGCAGATGTTTTTTGGAAAACGTCCAGCACATGATTTCGCCGAGGGTTGGGTATTGCGGATGTGCCGTCGGATTCTTCCGATTACGCGCGATTTTCATAACGAGCACTTCAAGGTGCGCGTAGATGAGCGCTGGATGTTGACCCCGCTCGCCCTGACCATGATCGTAATCGAGGTCACGGACCTGATTTTTGCAGTCGATTCCATCCCTGCGATCTTCGCGATTACACGCGACCCGTTCATCGTTTATACGTCTAATATTTGCGCGATTCTCGGCTTGCGGTCTCTCTATTTTCTGCTGGCCGGTTTGATGAAGCGTTTCATTTACCTGAGAACCGGCCTTGCTCTGGTGCTCGGTTTCGTCGGCATTAAGATGATTCTCGTAGATTATTTTCCATTGCCGCGGGCCGTCTCGCTGGGAATCATCGTGCTCATTCTCGCTGTTACGATTGCGATTTCGATGGCTAAGACAAAGAACGATGGTGCAGCCGAAGGCCGAAAATAAGTATTGCCTTTGCTCGTCCGTATTTGTTTAACTTGCTGGAGCCACATGAAATCTCTGGCTGTCTTATCCTTGGTGGTCGGCCTTGCCGGAATTTGTCTTGGAGACATTCAGGACCCGCCTGCGAATGACTATGGGCCAACGCGGAAACTCGGCCGCGGCTTCTCGAACTTTCTATGGGCGCCGACGGAAATCATTGTGAACATTAACAAAGTCAACAAGGAGGAAGGCAACAACGCTGCGTTTGGCTACGGTGTGGTCCGTGGCGTCGGGCGTTCAGCTACCCGACACGTAGCGGGGCTCATTGAGATTCTGACCTGGCCTTTTCCAATCTGGCGCGACAGCTATTACCCCATTCTGCCACCGGAAATTCCGTATATTCACGCCGGCTATTCAGAATTTCCTCCTGAGATTGGCAACGAATCAAAGTATCCCTATGTCCGGGATTACGATCAGGATCCGTACTAGCTTCGGTTCCTCGGAAGGTATGCCGGACATCACGGCGCGACCTCCCTGCCTGGTTAGCGCGATCGCAGCTCTTTGATTAATTCCAACACTTCCTCGCGGATCGCAAAAAGCTCGCTCCGATAGTAAGCAAGCCGGTCTGCCGGAAGAAAGTCCTTCACTCTCGTAGCGTCCGCGGCTGCGATCGTCTTGTTCAAAATCTCCAGAATCCGTTTGAGCCACGCGACCACCATTCCCGGTTCAAAGAAATCATCGCCGCGTGCAACTCCTCCTAACGCGCCGGCAAGCTTAGCGCTGAGTGTCATAAAACCGCTGACGAACTCGGCAAGTTGCTCATCTTCTTCTTCGGGAAA
>Ga0209160_1000940_pt1 | contig 24393 bp, 13 predicted proteins | sample GraSoiAngelo_153_FD_186167 | JGI IMG/M metagenome (GOLD analysis project Ga0209160, IMG submission 186167) | Grasslands soil microbial communities from the Angelo Coastal Reserve, California, USA - 14_1009_12_40cm (SPAdes) (version 2) | ecosystem: Environmental > Terrestrial > Soil > Grasslands ...
AACGCTACCGTCAGCAGCAAGGTGATGACGAACGCCGCCGCCCACAGCCACCATTCTCTCCGCTCGATCCGCCGGAAGTTGGTCCGCAGTACCTTGGTTTTTTGGTCTTCCAGCTTGCTTACAGCTTCTCGTTTGTGCAGTCGCAATGCTTACTCGTTCCCAGCAGCAAATCACGCAGTCTACGGCATGGTTCTTTAGCTGAGGTGGACAGTCCTCAAGAGAGCCCTTTTCGTCCAGCCTATGCCTGCACGCCAACCACCACGCGCCTCCTCTTGTTCCCGAGATAAGCTGCCGCAACGTGTTGAAAGATCAGACGATGTGTTGCGCTAGCGGTCCTAGCGATGCAAACCCTGGGCCGGCTGTTCCACCACGGACCGCCAGTCTCGCTTTGGAACAGGCCTACCGCTAACCGCTATTTGGGATTGCGGCCATGCCTAGAGGGGTGCCGCGAAACGACTCTGGTGGTCGCGGCGGAGGCCGAAACGTGAAGAAAGCTCATTGCTCACGCCACAGCGGGCGGCGGGAAAGTTCTATTGTTCTGGCGGACGGACGCTCGTCAGTGTGAGAGCCTGGAATATTCGGCCCTGGCCTGGGCGAGGATGGGGATGTCAGAATCTGCGTCTTTCCAGAGATGGAAGAAATCCTCGTAGGCGGCACGCGATTTGGCGTTTTCGCCTAACAAGTTATAGGCGCGAGCCAGGCCAAGGCGCGCAAGCGCACCGAGTGGAGAGTTCACAACGACGCTCCGCCGGTCCAGGAATTTTTGGAACTCCACGAGCCCTTCGGTTCCGCGGTGCATCAGCAGATAGGCTTGCCCGCGTACATAGACCGGATAGAGGTATCTGCCTACTTCCACTTCCGGATTCGGATAACCGAGTTCGTAGGGAAGGCATGCTTGAAGCGTTTCAATCGCTTCCGACGGTTTGTCGCGATCGAGAGCAATGGCGGCGCGGATCGTCGGGAGCCAGTAGCCAAGAAGGACGGTATTGAGAGGGAACTGCTTTGCGACCTGGTCACTCATCTTTTGTGCCTGATTGGCTTCGCCCGCGCGCGCGAGAGCGAGTGCCGCCAGAACCTGCACGTCTCGAGATGCCGCAATGGCCAGCGCAGCGGCGGTTTCCTGCTTTGCTCGGGCGGAATTGCCGAACTCCGCCTCTCGCAGCGCGGCATTCATTTGCCAGAGCGCCGCCGTCTCCTTCTGGTCAGCGCGCTGTGAGGAGGCAATTGCCAGCCGGGAGAATTCGCGTGCACGCCCGAGATGTCCGAAGAACGCGTTTGTGTCCGATTCGGAGGAGATCAGCAAGTCCTCCGCCCCTGTATGTTCCGCGGCCCACGCTACTTGGCGGCTCATCTCTGCGTCGTCGTTTTCGAGAAAGGCCAGGCCATACCTATCTGCGTGCAAGTAGGGATGATCGAGCTTGCGCGCGAGGGCGAGCTGGTACGTGGCCTTGGCCTGATCGAGCTGGCCCAGAGCCGTGTAATCTTCCATCAGGTTGGAAAGCAGAACCACGCCGTCCGGATTCAAACGAGCAGCCTCCGACATTTCCGCGACCGCCTTCTCATACTGTCCCAGGAACTCGTAATTCACTCCGAGGATGTTGCGTGGATACGCGTCCCGCGGGTAAGCCTGGGCCCAGAGCTCCGCGATCTGGTTCGCTTTTTCCAGTTCCCCCGTGGCAATTTGGCTGTAATTGGTGGCGATCTCAAACTTCTCGCGCTCGCTTGTGCGTTCGCGCAGGGCATACGCCTTTGCGATGTTTTCGCTCGCGAGGCCGGGCTCATCGAGATTGGAGTAGGTAAGTCCCAGAGCGTCATAAGCCAGGGCGAAATTGGGATCAAGCTCGATGGCCCGTTTGAAAAAAGGAACCGCTGCCGCGTCGCCTTTTCTATCCCGGGCTATATCCCCTTGCGAAAACGCCTGCAAAGCTTCCAATGAGAACGTGGTGGCTTGCATGAGAGGAGTGTCAGACTTGTCCACCGAGCTGAGTGATTCGCCCAGCTTGCCGCGGAGTTTCGTTGTCACGCCACCAAGCGCATTCAGGACTTGTTCTTTGCTCTGCGCTACCACCTGTTCAAGGGCGATGGAATCTCCGGACCGGCAATCGACGGCGTTGAGCCCGATCACGTACTGGGCGCCGAGCCGGGCGATGGATCCCGCAATGTAAGCCCTGCCGCCCGCGCGCTGGCAAAGATCGCGCGCCACGTCTCCCGTCAACCGGGTGTCGGGTGGTTTAGTCATCAGCTTTAGCGTAGAGCTGACTCTTGCATCCGAGAGAATGTTCAAATACGGCGACTGGGACAGATCAACGGATACAGCTTGTTTCAGCGTGTCGTCGAAGACGGCGTCGCCCGTCGTATTGGAGAAGTCTACGATGAGAACTTGATCCGTTGCGCTCAGGACTGCTTTTGTCCTGAATCCAAGCCTGAAGACGATCACCACAGCCAAGGAGCAGGCCACTGCGCCAACCGCTACCCAAAGGATGCGGCGCCGCAGGCCAGAGAAACGCTGCGGAGACTGCGAGCGCACGATCGACGGTGAAGGACCAGGCAAAGGCTGGACACTCGCTTTTCTCGCGAACGGTTCATGCGGGAATTCCAAAGATTCGGCAATGCCCGCGCCTTGCGGAGCATGCCGAGAGGCCATTGGATGATCTTCAGGCACTTCCCGCACTTCGGCGACGAAGCGGTATCCCCGGCCCGGGACCGTCACGATGTAGCGATGGTCGTTTGGTGACTCGCCCAGCGCCTTGCGGAGCGTGGAAATGTTTCGATTGAGATTACCTTCCTCGACCACGGTGTCCGGCCAGACACTCTCCATGAGCTCTTCCTTGACCAGGACTTCGCCCGGGTGTTCCACGAGAGCCAGGAGAATGTCAAAGCACTTGGGAGTGAGAGGCAAGGGCTCGCCGTCTCGTAAAACGATACGTTTCAATGGATTAAGGCAGAAGGGGCCAAATTCGTAAAGCCCCATGTAACGGGGGCGTTCGGATCTTTTCGGGAATTTTCCGAACTCTTGCATAGATTCCCGGGACACGTTCGAGCTAGTTTCCCGCGTTGCCAGCAGGAATTGAGTTAAGGCGGATTCTAGCACCAGGCCAGGTCAGATTCCACAGTAGGGGTGTGCCTGCGTGAACATTCCTCTGAGACTGCCGCCGAGGGAGAGAGCGATGAGATTGCCAGCCCCGTGCCGGCACATCGCGGTGATTTCAGGAATTATTCTGTTGACAAAAAGACCAGTTGGCGAGTACTGTCCGCGCGTCCTCCATCCTCACGTTCCTGAATCACCAAGAACGAATAGTACGAAGGACGATGTCCCCCTCTCAGAATTTCATCGGCACATGGAGTGCCCGGCGCGTTCCATTCACGTTGGATACCGCCAAATGTGGGTGTGCCTTGGTCGTGGGATGAAGAGCAACGGGGTCCGGAATTAAATGGATGTGTCTTGGGAGGAAGTATGAACCGCGCTCGTTTGCTGCCCTGCCTTGTGGTGATCTCTTTCTTCGCCCTTCTTTTCAACGGCTGTAGCGGCGGGTCGAAACCAATTACGCTCACTCTCAATTTCACGGGCACAGCAGCGATCGACGCCGGCCAGAGCTTAAACGTTACAGTGACCGGCGCGGGCTCCAAGGGCGTCATGTGGAGTCTCGCCAGCGCGGGCACGCTCAGCAATGTCACCACGACTTCCGTAACCTACAACGCGCCGGCCTCAGTCACCGCCGCGGTCACGGACCACCTCACCGCGACCTCGCTGAACGATTCCACCAAAACCGTAATACTGGCGATCAACGTTACACCTCCCCCGGCCATCACGACGACTTCTCTGCCGAACGGCATAGTCGGCACGGCCTATAACCAGACAGTCGCAGCGACACCAGGCGCGGGCGGGCCGACCGGGCTGACATTTACGTTTACCGGCTCTCTGCCCGCAGGCCTGAACTTGAGTAGCGCCGGCGCAATTACTGGAATGCCCACTACGGTCGGCACGTCAAGTTTCACCGTAAAAGTGACCGATTCCAGCGTGGGCTCGACTGGTCCCCAGTCAAACACGAAGGCGCTGAGCATCACAGTCAACCAGGCGCCGGCAATTACGAGCGCTAATAGTGCGACGTTTGTGGTGGGCACAGCCGGCACATTCACGGTGACGACAACGGGCACGCCGACGCCAACCCTGACGGAGACCGGCGCACTGCCGAGCGGTGTGACCTTCACGGACAACGGGAATGGAACTGGGACGCTGAGCGGAACTCCGGCGGCGGGGACTGCCAAGAACTACGCAATTACATTCACGGCCAGCAACGGCGTGGGCACGGCCGCGACGCAAAGCTTCACGCTAACAGTGGGCACGCCCCCGGCCATCACCAGCGCCAACAGCACAACCTTCACTGTGGGCACAGCGGGAACTTTCACAGTGACCGCGACAGGATTCCCGGCGGCGACGTTCAGTGAGACGGGCGCGCTGCCGACCGGAGTGACGCTTAACCCGACGACGGGCGTTCTGAGTGGCACCCCGGGGGCGGGTACTGGCAAAACATACTCCATCACCATCACCGCCAGCAATGGTGTGGGCTCGCCCGCCAGCCAAAGTTTCACGCTGACGGTGGACCAGGCCCCGGCCATCACCAGCGCCAACAGCACCACGTTTACCGTGAGCACTCTTGGCACGTTCACGGTGACCGCGACGGGCTTCCCGGCGCCGAGTCTGAGTGAGACGGGCACGCTGCCCACTGGAGTGACATTCAACCCCGTGACTGGCGTCCTGAGCGGAACGCCTGCGCCGGGGACCGCAGGCACTTATCCCATCATGTTTACAGCCAGCAACGGCGTGGGCACTGCTGCGACCCAGAACTTCACGCTGACCGTGGGCCAGCCCCCGGCCATCACCAGCGCCAACAGCACTACGTTTACGGTGGGCACCGCAGGCACGTTCACGGTGACAGCGACAGGATTCCCGGCGCCGACGTTCAGTGAGACGGGCGCGCTGCCGACCGGAGTGACGTTTAACACGACCACGGGCGTTCTGAGTGGGACGGCGGGAGCGGGGACGGGCGGGACGTACCCGATCACCTTTAAGGCAACGAACAGCTCGGGGAGCACTTCGCAAAGCTTCACACTCATGGTGGATCAGGCCCCGGCCATCACCAGCGCCAACAGCACGACATTTTCGGTGGGCGCAGCGGGGACCTTCACGGTGACCGCCACAGGATTCCCGGCGCCGACATTCAGTGAGACGGGCACGCTGCCGACCGGAGTGACGTTCAACACGACGACCGGCGTTCTGAGTGGGACGCCGGCGGCGGGGACTAACGGCACATATCCCATCACATTCACAGCCAGCAACGGCGTGGGCACCGCTGCGATGCAGAGCTTCACGCTGACGGTGAACACCGCCCCGGTGATCACCAGCGCCAGCAGCACAACCTTCACGGTGGGCACAGCGGGGACCTTCACGGTGACGGCAACGGGCACACCGACGCCAACCCTAACGGAGACGGGCACGCTGCCGACCGGAGTGACCTTTAGCACGACGACCGGTGTTCTGAGCGGGACGCCGGGAGCGGGGACGGGTGGGACGTACGCGATCACCTTTAAGGCAACGAACAGTTCGGGGAGCAGTTCGCAAAGCTTCACGCTCACGGTGGATCAGGCCCCAGCCATCACCAGCCCTAACAGCACAACGTTTACCGTGGGTGTCTCTGGGTCGTTCACGGTGATGACCACGGGCTTCCCAGCGTCATCCTTGATCGAGACGGGTGCGCTGCCGACTGGAGTGACCTTCACGGACAACGGAAACGGAACTGGGACACTGAGCGGGACCCCGGCGTCAGGGACTGCCGCGATGTATCCCATCACGTTTACAGCCAACAACACCGTGGGGACCCCTGCGACCCAGAGTTTCACCCTAACGGTGAACACTGCCCCGGTAATCACCAGCGCCAGCAGCACGACCTTTACCGTGGGGACACCAGGCACGTTCACAGTGACAGCGACGGGTACGCCGACGCCGACGTTAAGTGAGACGGGCACACTGCCGACCGGAGTGACGTTTAGCACGACGACGGGCGTTCTGAGTGGCACGCCGGGAGCGGGGACGGGCGGGACGTACCCGATCACCTTTAAGGCAACGAGCAGTTCGGGAACCACCTCGCAAAGCTTCACGCTGACGGTGGATCAGGCCCCCGCCATCACCAGCGCCAACAGCACCACGTTTACCGTGGGCACCAACGGCTCGTTCACAGTCACCACAACGGGCTTCCCGCAAGACCCGATCACCGAGACGGGAACGCTACCCAGCGGCGTGACTTTCGTCGACAACGGAAACAACACGGCGACGCTGAGCGGCACGCCCGCGGCTGGCACCGCCGGAACCTATCCAATCTTAATCACGGCTAGCAACGGTGTGCTTCCCAACGCAACACAGAACTTTACGCTGACTGTCAACTCGTCGGGCGTCGCCTGCGGCTCTGGCCACGAGTCGGTGTTCAAAGGCCAGTACGCTTTCTTGTTCCAAGGCTTTGACGCCAATGGCGCCGTGGCTGTAGCCGGCACCTTCAGCGCCGACGGAACCGGAAAGATCGCTCTGCTTGCGGGCGTGGAAGACATCAACCGCTTCACAGGCGTGCAAACCAGCGTGTCTATCCTCTCGGCCACCAGCTCTTATTCCGTGGGTGCGGATAACCGTGGCTGCCTGACCATCGCAACAAGCTCCGGCACGTCTCAATATGCCATCTCCTTGGGCTCGCTCAACGGCTCCAACATCGCCACCAAGGGCCGCATGATCGAGGTGGATAACAACGGGACGCTCGGCTCTGGCGAACTGCGCTTGCAAAACTCCGCGGCGTTTTCGACCGGGGCCGTCAGCGCCAGCGGGAACTTCGCGTTCGGGGCGGGGTCTCCCCTCTCGTCGGGCGGCGTAAACCGCTTCGTTGTGATCGGAACCGTGAACCTCAGCAATGCCAGCAGCGTCACAGGTGAAGAGGACTTCAACCTTAACGGCCAAGTGGACGGCGGAAGCACTACGGGAGCAGCTGTCCCCATTACCGGCGGCACCCTCAGCGTTTCTAACAACGGGCGCGGGACACTCAGCCTGACAGTTTCTGGCGTCGGCACGTTTAATAACAGCATCTACGTGGTTTCCGCCACCGAATTCCTGTTCATGAACATTGGCGCGCAAACCGCAAGCAACCCGCTGTTCGCAGGGTCGGCGCTCAAGCAGTCCGGTGGATTCTCACCTTCGTCCCTCAACGCCAACATGGTCCTCTACAGTGCTGGCATCTGCTCAACCTGCGGATCAGGCGGTGGACCGGGGCCTCAACTGACGATTGGTGTGGTAACTATCCCCTCCACGAACAACTTCTCGTTCACAGGCGACCAGGCCAGTGGCGCCACCCTAACATCGCCCTTTACCTTCGTGGGAACATACACAGTCGATGCCAGTGGCCGCGTCCTCATAACCCAGACAGGCCACACTCTCCCAGGCCTCGCCATCTACCTTGTAGGCGCTAACCAAGGCTTCTTTGCAAGCACTGGTACCGATGTGGTCCTCGGATTTGCCGAGCCGCAAACCGGCGGCCCGTTTACCACTGCCTCCGTGAGTGGAGCGTTTTTCTTCGGAACCACTGAGCAGGCCACGAAAGACGTCACCGACAACTCCGGCGTAGCTAACTTTAATGGAACCGGTACCATCTCCGGCACCAGCGACGCCGCCGCAATTGGTGCTACCCCGATGACCAGCGCCTTCAGCCAGCCTTATTCCGTCACCAACGGCTCTGGCACTCCGGGCCGCGGCACAATCATGAATAATAGCGGGACGAACGTTAACCTCATTTTCTATATCATCTCGCCGTCCAAGATCGTCCTTATAAACGTCCGCGGCGGCGGCACCGCCAACGCCAATCCGGCGCTCCTTATCGGCGAGAAATAATCTCGACCCAAGGCGGCAGTTGCCGCCTTGGGATGACAACTTAACTTCCAGGGAAGGCCGGCGCCAAAAGCGTCGGCCTTTTTTTCGGCGCCGATCCTTGTCGAAGCTCCTGATCGGAACCGCGACAGTCGCCGCTGCGACCCCCAAAGAAAAAGGCTTAGTGGATTTGCTTGGTTTTGCGGGACATGTAGTCCATCAGCAGATACTGCCCCAGCGTGTAGGGCGTGGTGAAGTACGCTTTGCCGCGGCACATCGCCGTAATTTTCTGCACAAAATTCACGAGCGAATAGTCACTCGCCAGCATGAAGGTGTTAATCATGATCCCGGCGCGCTTGCATTTATTCACTTCTTCCAGCGTCTGCCCTACCACGAAGGGATCCAGGCCAAAAGCATTTTTGTAAATGCGGCCGTCCTCCAGCGTCAGCGCCGAGGGCTTTCCGTCGGTGATCATCACAATTTGCCGCATGTCTTTTTTCTGCCGCAGCAGGATGCGCTGCGCCATCCGTAGTCCTTCGCGCGTATTGGTGTAATACGGCCCGACTTGCACGCGCGCCAGCTCGCTGAGCGGCACTTCCTCCGCCGAGTCGTGAAACAAAACCAGGCTCAGCGTGTCCCCCGGGTATTGCGTGCGAATCAGGTGCGAGAGCGCCATGGCCACGCGCTTCGCCGGCGTGAAGCGGTCTTCCCCGTAGAGAATCATGCTGTGGCTGCAATCCAGCAGCACCACCGTCGCGCAGGAGCTTTGGTATTCGCACTGGTGCACCATCAGGTCCGAGTAATTCATCTCGATGGGGACCTTCGCGCCTTCGCGCCGCACTGCGTTGAAGAGCGTTTCGCTTACGTCCAGGTTCAGCGTGTCGCCAAATTCGTAGGGCCGTGAAACGCCGCCGGATTCCACCCCCGTAGCCATGTCCCGCGTGTCGTGGCGGCCAAAACTGCTGCGCCCCAGCGACCCGAGCAAATCCTGCAGCGTCTTGAAGCCAAGAAAATCGATGGTTTTGTCCGTGATTTCGAAGCGCGCCTCCGTTCGGTCACGCGGCTGGCCGAGCTGGCCCCGCGCCGAGGTTTGCGGAGGCGGGGTGACTTGCGGGGGCTGCTGCGGATTGATGAAGCCTTCGTTGGCCAGTCGTTCGGTGAGTTTGTCGAGCAGATCCTGGATGGCCTCATTGTTCATCGCCTCGGGGTCATTCAGCATTTTGCGCAGCTCGTCGCTCATCGCGCTGTCCGGCAGCAGGTCGCCTTCTTGCAGCGCGCGGAGAATTGCTTCCCGCAGCGCTTCCATCGAGCGTTCGGGATCCATCTGAGAGATTCCGTAGAATTGCGATTCAAATCCGCTCTGCAGGAAAAAATTGCCCAGGCGCTTCACCAATTCTTCCAGGTCGATGGCGTCCGCCGGTTCGCCCGTGTATTTACCGTACTTAATGAATTTCATGCCGTGCCTTGATGCGAGTACGTCATGGCTAATTGAACTGGCGCCGCTGCGGTCGCCCCGGAATATCCCGCTCGCGCTGTTCCACTTGTTTCGGCTTCTCGGCGTAGAACCCGCGTTCTTCGCTGCGCCCAATGCGCCGATGAGCCCACAAGCCTTCCAAAATCATCTCAGCGGCTGCCGAGGCCGCCCCCAAATCTTTGCGGTCCGTAACGCCGAGCTTGCCGATGTGCTCCATCAGCCCTTGAATTTTCGCGAGCTGCTGGTGGCGTTCCTGAGCCGTGGCAAGTTCCGGCAGTTTCAGCTCGCCTCCCAGTTCAAACCATTGGATGACCGGCTGGAAGCTCACATCCGCGAAGTGTTTGCTGAACACACGCCCGACTGCGGCTCGAATGAGTTCGCGCGCAATGGTATACGCGCCTTTCAGCTCCCCTTCGTATTCCAGTTCCAATTTCCCCGTGATCGCCGGAAGCGCGGCGTAAACATCAGCGACTCGCGCCACCACGCATTTTTCCCCATTGCGCGCCCCGCGCTGTTCCGCGCTGCTCACCACGCTTTCCAGCGTGGTGATTGGCAGCCGCTGGCTCACGCCGGAACGGCGGTCCACGCGCTTATCTTCACGCGCCTGAAACGCAATCTCCTCCACCACCTGCCGAAGATATTGTGGCACTTCCACTTTTCGGTTCGCATCGCGGCCTACCCACGCTTCTTGCGCCGTGATGGTCATCCCTTCTTCGAGCGTCGAAGGATAGTGCGTTCGGATTTCCGCTCCAATGCGGTCCTTCAGCGGCGTAATGATTTTTCCCCGGGCCGTGTAATCCTCGGGATTCGCGGTGAAAACAAGGAGCAGATCCAGCGGCAGCCGCAGCGGGTAGCCCTTAATCTGAATGTCGCCTTCCTGCATGATGTTGAAGAGCCCCACCTGAATTTTTCCCGCAAGGTCCGGCAATTCGTTGATGGCAAAAATTCCGCGGTTCGCGCGCGGCAGAAGCCCATAGTGGATAGTAAGCTCGTCGGAGAGATCGCGCCCGCCCCGCGCGGCTCGAATGGGATCGACGTCGCCGATAATGTCCGCCATGGTGACGTCGGGTGTGGCGAGTTTTTCGACGTAGCGATATTCACGGGGCATCCACGCAATGGCCGCGCCATCTCCCTCGTCGGCAATTTTTTCCCGGCAGGCCCGGCAGATGGGCTTGAATGGATCATCATTAATCTCGCAACCCGCCAGGACTGGCATCTCCGGATCCAGCAAGCCGATGAGGCCGCGCATAATCCGGCTCTTGGCCTGCCCGCGCAGCCCGAGAAGAATGAAATTGTGGCGCGAGAGCAGAGCATTGACGATTTGCGGAATCACCGTGTCTTCGTAGCCGTGCACCCCGGGGAAGAGCGTCTCGTCCTTCTCGACGGCGCGCAGCAGATTGCGCCGCATCTCATCCTTCACCGAACGCGAAGCACCGCGCGGATCGAAGTCGGGAATGCGCTTGAGTTCGCCGAGCGTGCGCGGTTTCGACTGCCCCGAGAATGTGCTCGCCGTCATGAAGGCCCCGTTCCGTGGTCCGACCGGGCCGGCCCACATCAAGATTAATTCAATCCCTGGCCATTGCCGCCAGCCCGCTGGCGCATGGCCTTGCTATTCTGTAGATGCGGCGCCCACTCGCGAAGGTGGCTCACCAGCCGCTCCTGCCGGTCAAATTCCGACCGCAGCTCCAGAATTTGCTGCTTCCACAATAGGTCCAGCGGCAGCGTGCTCGCGACGAGGTAGGAGAGACCCTCCGGTGGCCCGCCATCCAGATTCTTGGGGTAATCTTCGTATACAAGCGTGTGACAGACCTCGTAGAGCTCGACAAGTTCCCGTTGAATCTTAGGATTCGCAGCAGTCTCGCAGTCTTCCAGGTAATCCACTTGGCCTTCGAGCAAAGGGTTCTCTTCGAACAGTTCCACCACCCGGAATGGAGCGCGGCCCACCGTAAGAATATCCATCCGGCCATCCGCGTAGCGCTTCGCGACTTCCACGATCTCGGCCGTGCAGCCCACGCGCGCCACGCCTTTCGGAAGCGACAGCAGCATGCCGAATTCCGATTTCTCCGCGAGACATTCTTTCACCATCTCTTTATACCGCGTTTCAAAAATATGCAACGGAAGAGGAGCGCCGGGAAGAAGGACGACGTTCAGCGGGAAAAGCGGAATGCGTTCAGGCCGCATGGATCCAAGATCAAATGATACCAGAGGGCATGGCCGGGTAGGGTCAGTTTCGGAGTGGCACTCTGCGTGACCCAATGAAGGTTTTCGATGTAGGAGAGTAAAAGTTTTGGATCAACTCGCTGACAGAATCAACGGTAGGAGGAACTCTTGCAGCCGATCGCTTTCCTTGGGCTCGCGGTTTTCGAACTGAACGCCCATGCAATCCGTTCCGACCGTTCGCACGACCCGTGCTTGTGCACGCCAGGGCGCCATACCCGCTTTGAGTTGCAGACTGAGGGTGATAGGAGTACCTGATGGAAAGGCGCGATGCGCCTGAATCAGCGCGCCGCCAAGGCTGAGGTCCAGCGTCGTCCCCTCAAGACGGTCATCGCCTGATTCCATCGAGACTCTGCAGCTCAGGCGAACGCGCGTGAAGCGCCGCCGTTCGCGCTCGATGGAACCTTCCGTAGCACGGATCAACCTTAATAGCTTATGGCGCTCAACCGGCTTGAAGAGGAAGAACTCAACGCCGGCCGCAAAGGCGCGCGCCATCACCGTCCGATCTTCTTCTCCGGTAATCATCACGATGACCGTGGACGCGTTCACGGGGGAGGCACGGACCTGCCGTGCGAGCTCGATCCCGTCAGGGGGTGGCATGTGCATATCCAGAAAGACGGCATGAAATTTCTCACGCCCCAGACGTGCAGCGGCTTCCACGCTGTTGGTTGCAGAGTCCGCGTCCATACCCGCCGAGCAGAGGATCTCAGAGATGAGTTCGCAAGTGGGCGCATGGTCGTCTACGACCAAGATCCGCGCGGGCAACCTGTCGCTCCTCCGGGCATGCGCGATTCCTGCAGGATCGAGTGCCATGGTAACAAGCCTACGAGCGGACTTGCGACGTTTTCGGATTTTGCAGCCAGCGGCTCAACTCGGCTCGAAGCAGATGAAAGTCGATTGGCTTCGACAGGCACGCCCTGCAACCCGCCTGCAGGATCCTTTCCTGCTCCGCCACCAGAGCGTGTGCGGTTACGGCAATCACGGGGATGTCGCGCATTTCCGGTTTTTCGCGCAACCATGCGAGGAGGTCGAGGCCGTCATCTTTGCCGAGATTGATATCAAGTAATACGGCATCGGGAATCCGCTTTGCAAAAACATCGTAACTGGTCTGCAGGTCTGTCGCGGGCCAGACTTCGTAACCTTCCACCTCGAGCCAGTCACGGAGCAGTTCGCGGTTAAGCTGATTGTCTTCGACGACGAGGATGCAATGTTTCAAGCTTCCTCCAAAGACGGAGACGTCACTACGCGCTCCAGTTGCTTGATCAATGGTTCCCGCCAGGAATTCTGCTTCCGGAAAAGCGATTCGGCATGCGCGTGAATGTACTTTTCCTCCTCTTTGGTTAAGTCCTTGCTCGTCAGTACAAACACGGAAAGCTCCGCTGTGCGAGGGTTAGAACGCCATTCCGCGAGTAATTCAAAACCGCTGATCTTGGGGAGCAGTAAGTCAAGAATGACAAGCTCTGGCAGGGATTGAGCCACGCTGGCGCGAGCCTCGTCGCCATCCACTGCGGTACTCACGGCATAGCCGTACCCGCTGAGCAACTCGACAATCATCTCCAGGGTGGATACATCGTCTTCCACCACCAAAATCGCCCTTGCCGGTGCTGCCCCTCCGCGAGACCTGAGGCAGCGCTCCACAGCAGCCAGCAACGTCGCCTTGTCCACGGGTTTGACCAAATACTCGTCGGCACCGAGAGCAGTTCCGACTCCAGGCTGATCCACGATGGTCACGACAATGACAGGTATCTTTGAGGTTCGCGGATTATTTTTCAGTTGCAGCAAAACCTCGAACCCGTGGACCGGTTTCATGAGCAGGTCCAAAGTGATGGCATCCGGTTGAAGTTCAGCCGCTACTTCAGTGGCGCGTTCCGGCTGGTCACATCTCAGGGTTTCATAGCCGGAAGAAGCGAGTTGCGATTGGATGAGTTGCCCCGTCGCGGGATTGTCCTCAATGACAAGAATTCGCGGGGCTTTGCGTGCTCTTGGCAGCGGTACGGAGGTTTGAGTGGGTTGATCCTGGGCGATCGCGATGAGTGGAAGAGAAAAATAGAAGCAGGCACCCTCGCCGGGCTGGCTTTCGATGCCCAGCTTGCCGCCATGCAGCTCGACGAGGCGGGCGGTAATGGCTAGCCCCAAGCCTGTGCCTTCCGTGGCGCTACCCGTTTGTGTCAGACGAACAAACGCTTCGAAGATTCGCTGTTGTTGTTCGGGAGGAATTCCCAGGCCATTGTCGCGCACTTCGATCCTGACTTGGTTATCCACCTGACGCGCGACCAGCTCGATGCGGCCACCTTCTGGTGTGAACTTGATCGCATTGCCGATGAGATTCGTGAGCACTTGCTTAAACCGCATAGCGTCGGCGTGAACATGCAGATCAGGCTCGGCCTGTTGGAGTAATACATGCGATTTCTTTTCCGCCAGCGGGTGAAGAGCGCTGATCACTTCGGTAAAGGCAGACGCAACCGCCACATCCTCGCGGGCAAGCTCCATTCTGCCGGCTTCGATTTTGGAAAGGTCAAGAATATCGCTGATGAGTCTGAGAAGGTGTTTTCCGCCGGTATAGATGTGGTCGACGTAGCGTCTCTGGCGATCGTTCAGTGGGCCGTAGCGCTCATCGGCAAGGAGGTCGGAAAAACCCAGGACGGCGTTCAAGGGCGTGCGCAGTTCGTGGCTCATCGTGGAGAGGAATTGATCCTTGAACTTGCTTGCGCGTTCCGCCTCTTCCTTTGCCTGCATGATGAGCTCTTGCGCGCGCCTGTGCTCGGTGATGTCGCGCGTGACCCTTCCGAATCCGCGCAGGCGCCCCGTCGCGTCGCGCAAGGCGGTAATCACCACGTTAGCCCAGAACTGCGTTCCGTTCTTGCGCACCCGCCAGCCTTCGTCTTCGAAGCGCCCTCGCTCGCGAGCAACTTTCAGTTCGTACGCTGGCTTGCCTCGTTCCACATCCTCCGTTGTGTAGAAGCGGGAGAAGTGTTGGCCAATGATTTCGTCAGGCTTGTAGCCCTTGATGCGCTCAGCCCCCGCATTCCAACTGGCAATGCCTCCCTCCGGGTCCAGCATCAAAATCGCGTAATCCGTTACCTCCGAAACCAGCAGACGGAACCGCTCTTCGCTTTGCCGCAGGGCCTCCTCGGCCTTTTTGCGGTCCGTGATGTCACTCAGGATGCCGGTAAAAAAGAGCCCCTCGCCTGTTTCCCAGCTGGATAAGGAGAGTTCAACCGGAAACTCCGTGCCGTCCTTTCTCTTCCCAGCCAACTCAACCGTCTTTCCGATCACGTGCGCTTCACTGGTCTCCAAATAGCGCTTGAAGCCCCGCTGATGAGGTTCCTTGAACCGATCTGGCATAAGAACAACGAGGGGTTTGCCGATGACTTCTCCTGCGGAATACCCGAAGATTGTCTCGGCCCCATGGTTGAAATTCGTAATGTTTCCGTGGCTGTCGGCAGTCACAATGGCATCGTTGGCTGTCTGCACGACGCTGCGAAACTTTTCTTCACTGGTTTGCAGCGCCTCTTCTGCTCGCTTGCGCGTGGTAATGTCCGTGGCAACGACCAGGCGGGCGTTCCTGCCGCGATAAACGAGGGGATGCGACGTAATCTCAACATCGATCTGAGTTCCGCCTTTCTTGCGATGTTTCCAGACGCTGTCAGATTCGGTGCTAGGCGGTGTCTTTGCGATGTCCTCCAACATTGCGGGAACGTCTTCCGGCGGGCGAATGTCCTTAATTGTTAAGGAGAGAAATTCTTCGCGCGAGTAGCCGTACTTCCGGACGGCAGAATGATTCACATCCAGGATGGCAAGGGTTTGCAAGTCATAAACCCACACGGGATGTGGATTACTGTCGAAGAGCAGATGGTATCGCGCCTCGGACTGGCGAAGCGCTTCCTCCGCTCGCTTACGCTCGGTAATGTCGTGGAAAACGACAACGCCTCCCTGAAGGGCGCCATCCGCCCTCTTGAGAGGGCTGCCGGCAATACTGAGTAAACGGCCATCCGGCACATTCGCATTGCGGATGAAGAGCTCTACGGCGTCAAAACTTTCACCTCGCATGGCCCGCACCAAGGGCAGTTCGTTGGGCGGATAGAGGGTCACGGCGTCAGGTAAATAGCTGCCATATCGGTCTGACCACTGGTCTGGAGGTGCGTCCGTCGCACCGATGCCAACGATCCGCTCTGCGGCGGCATTAAAGAGGAGAAACTTGCCATTCGCGTCGGCTACAACCACGCCATCGGCGATACTTCCGAGGATCAATTGCAGGAGTTCCTTTTGCCGTTTGGTCTCCTCTTCTGCCCGCTTCTTTTCGGTGATGTCCCGGAAAACGAGCACAACCCCGAACCCTTCCCCGCTATTCGTGAGAATGGGTGCCGCACTATCTTCGATGTCGAATTCTTTGCCATTCTTGGAAAGCAAAAGCGTGTGGTCGGCAAGACCAACAACCTTCCCCGCACGGAAAACTTTCTTGACGGGGTTCTCGACGGGGCGGCGGGTCTCCTTGTTGACGATATCGAACACAAGGTCCATCGACTTTCCCCGCGCGTCTTCGAGACTCCATCCGGTAAGAGATTGTGCGACGGGATTCATGAAAGAGACAGCGCCATTCATGTCCGTGGCGATCACTGCGTCACCGACGCTGGCGAGAGTGGTAGAGAACCACTTTTCACTTCTTGCCAGAGCTTCTTGTACCCGTTTGCGTTCGGACAACTCGTGGAGCAGGATCGCCAAAACCAGCAGCAGCAGCAATATGCTCAAAAGATTCCCGGCGACGACTAGACGAGACGTACTCGTCAAAACCTGCCTCATCTCTTGAGTACGAATCCTCCGGAGGTCCTTCCCCTCGTCGCTCATCTGTCCGAGCACGACGCGGATCTGGTCCATCCACTGCTTTCCGTGGCCCGCGAGGACCACCTGGTTTGCGGCTGCAAACCCTTGGTTCCTGCGGACGTCAATCGTTGTCTGGAGTTCCGACAGTTTCTTTTCTATGAGCGGCTCAAGTTCCTGGAGGTGCTTCTGTTGTTTCGGATTGTCGGCACTGAGAACCTTCAGTTGGCCCAGCACTTGGTCGAGATTCTTTACCGCTTCGCGATAGGGTTCAAGGTAGGTCTCATCTCCTGTCAGGAGAAAGCCTCGCTGTCCCGTCTCTGCATCAACGAGCCGAGCCGCCACCTCATCTAGCGCCAGCTGGGCTTCGTAGCTGTTTTTTCGCGCGGCGGCGGCTTCGTCGACTCGGACCGTGTCCCGGTGCGATTCCCACCCAACAAATGCCAGGATGGCCGTTGCTATTCCGAATCCCATCACAACCGCGCGATTCCCCATTTTCCATTTCATCTTTCCACCGTTGTGCCACGGATTCGCGGAAGCAGGCATTACCCAGCGGACCCCGCAGGTTGCACGGGCTCATAGCCATGAACGACCGCCTCAAACTCATTCAGGACCGAACCGTCCCACCAGCCGCGCTTTACTTCCTCTCTCATGATGGCGAAAGCTTTTTCTACAGAAAGAGCCTTGCGGTACGGCCGGTCCGTCGTCAGTGCGTCATAAATGTCCGTGATTTGCAGAATCCGTGCGGTAAAGGGGATTTGTTCACCCTTCAGTCCGTCGGGATACCCGGAGCCGTCCCACTTTTCATGGTGGTGGCGAATGATGGGCAGCACGTGGCGGAAGGATCGGAGGGGAGCGCAAATTCGCTCCCCCGCAATAGTATGTTGCTCCATGATTTTTCGTTCTTCCGGAGTCAGTGGTCCGGGTTTCAGCAGGATGCTCTCTGGCACGCTCAGCTTGCCGATATCGTGCACAAGACCTCCTCGGCGCAGGGCGACGCGCAGGTATTCCGGCAAGCCCAACTTCTCGGCCACGGCTACGGAATATTTGGAGAGGCGGTCGCAGTGCCCTTCGGTATAGGGATCCTTCGCCTCGATACTCAGTGCCAGGCTGAACAATACGGTCTCGGCGTTGTCCAGCTCATCCGTGAATTGCTTTAGGCGCATCAGGGAATGCACGCGAGCCAGCAACTCGTGCTTATTCACGGGCTTGGTAAGGAAATCGTCAGCGCCGCACATGATTCCGTGGATGCGGTCGTCGTCACTATTCAAACTGGTGAGCAATATGACGGGAATCAAGCGGGTTTCTGGTTTGGACTTCATCGCCTGACAAAGCTCGAAGCCGGTTGGGTGGGGCATCACCACATCCAGCAAGGCGAGATCAATCGAGTCACTATTCACTCGAGCCTGGGCTTGCTGGCCGTCCGCTGCACAGAAGACCTGGTAACCCTCTGCGCTCAGCAGAGCGGAGAGCAGGTCGCGGTTCGCTTCGTTGTCATCGGCTATGAGGATGATTTCGTGATTGCCTCTCGGAGCAGACACAGGGCCTCCGCAGCGATCATCTCGACGTCACAAGAAGGTTTGCGAGCGTCAACTTTTGTCGATAGATCGAAGAGATTTTATCCGGTCTCAGGCAACGAAAAGCTGTCTCATGAGACCTATCGGCAGTATCCCAGACTATTTTTGCGGTTGGCTATGAACTTATGACAGTCTTGCACCAAGGAGTAAATAAGACACGGGAAGCGCCCACGGTCCCCCGTCTGGTGAATCATCGGAAACAGAGCCCGTATCCAGGGCCACTGGTTATGAATCCTGATTCATGGAAAGATTAGGGAGATAGCGGCCCCGAATGGCGCAAGGTTAATCTTCCGTTTATCTTGGTCTGCCCAGAATCTTGTTTTACCGGGGGGAGGAGTTGTGAATTACACAGCGCTGTTTCGATCCGCCGTTGTGGCACTGCTCCGAAATAAAATGCGCAGCGTTTTGACGGTCCTGGGCATCACCATCGGGATCGCGGCGGTGATTTGTGTGGTGGCTATCGGCAAAGCCGGGCAGGCGCGCGTCGAGCAGCAACTCAACAACCTCGGTGACAATTTTGTGTGGATTGAGGCCGGAGGGCGCGCCGTCAACGGCGTTCGCACGGGCACGCACGGAACGAAGTCACTGGTGCTCGCTGATGCCATTGCGATCAAAAATCAGATCCCGTTGATTAAGAGCGTTTCGCCCAATGTGGACGCCTCGGTGCAAGTCATTTATGGGAACCAGAACTGGTACACCAGCTACCGCGGGGTGTCCCCGGAGTTTTTCGACATCAAGCGATGGTTTATCGATCAAGGCGCGGCATTTTCCCAGGATGACGTGGATCGCGCCGCGGATGTTTGCGTGATTGGAAGGAGCGTGCGCGATCAGCTTTTTGGCGTTGAGGATCCCATCGGAAAAGTCATTCGAGTGAAAGACCTTCCCTGCAAGGTGGTCGGCACGCTGATGCCCAAAGGGCTATCGGTTTCCGGCCAAGACCAGGATGACACCATCATCCTGCCATACACGACGGCGCAGAAAAAAATCAAGGGGATCACCTGGCTGGATGACATCCTGTGTTCCGCCGTCTCGCAGAGTGCGGTGAAGATCGCCGGCCAGGAAGCAGCCGCGTTGCTACGCGACCGTCATCACCTGCGACCCGAGGAAGAGGACGACTTCAATATTCGCAATCCGGAAGACATTATTCAGGCGCAACTGGAGGCCAGCAAGACGCTCACGGTTCTTTTGATTGCCATTGCTTCCATATCCTTAATCGTCGGCGGAATCGGGATTATGAATGTGATGCTCGTTTCCGTGACGGAGCGCACGCGGGAAATCGGGGTTCGCGTGGCGGTGGGCGCAACCGAAGAGGCTATTCAGCTGCAGTTCCTCGGGGAGTCGGTGATGCTCAGCCTGGTGGGCGGCGCGGCCGGAGTCCTCCTGGGCATCGTTGGTTCCTACCTTGTTGGGCGGACTCTCAATTGGCCGATGATTATGTCGGCCGAAGCCGTGGTGATTGCTGCGTTGTTTTCCGTTGCCGTCGGCGTGTTTTTCGGATATTACCCGGCGCGGAAAGCCTCTCTGCTGGATCCCATCGAGGCGCTGCGTTACGAATGAAATTGTCGGTTTGTGATTTCCGGGACAAGCGATGAAAACAAAGAGCAAATGGCTCATCCTCGCCGGTGTCTTGGTCGCTGCCGTGCTGTTCTTGGCTTTCGTGCTGAACCGCGGCATACCGGCGCAGCACTTTACTGCCAAAGTGGAGCGAGGCGACATCCATGATGTGGTGGAAGCCACGGGAACGATCAATGCCGTCATCACCGTGCAGGTGGGATCGCAGGTGTCGGGAACGATCGCCAAACTTTTTGTGGACTTCAACTCCCGCGTGCACAAAGGCGACATCGTGGCGCTGATCGATCCCGCTCTTTTGAAGGGTGCTGTTCAGCAGGCAAGTGCGGACCTGGAAAACGCGAAAGCGAACCTGGTCGCCGCGCGAGCGAATCTGGAAAAAGCGAAAGCTGGCTTGGTGCAGACCAAGGCAGATTATGACCGCACCGTGGGACTGACCAAGAGTGGAATTCTGAGCCAGCAACAACTGGATCTGGCAAAAGCGAATTACGACTCCGCGAACGCGGCCGTGGGCGGCGCGGCGGCCAACGTGACGCAAGCGGATGCGCAGGTCAGCCAAAAGCAAGCGGCACTGGCGGTGGCGCAAACGAATCTCAACTATACGGTGATTCGCTCGCCGATTGACGGGACAGTGGTGGCGCGCAATGTCGACGTGGGACAAACCGTGGCGGCATCGCTGCAAGCGCCGACGATTTTTACCATCGCTCAGGATTTGACGAAGATGCTGGTGTACGCAAAGACCGATGAATCGGACGTGGGAAATATCAAGGTGGGGAAGCCGGTCACGTTCAAGGTGGACGCGTTCCCGAAAGAGACGTTTCGAGGAGTAGTGAGCCAAGTGCGCATGAATGCCACCACGGTGCAAAACGTGGTCACCTACGACACCATCATTGAATTCGCGAATCCGGATTTGAAATTGTTTCCGGGCATGACTGCCTATGTGACGATTCCCGTGGAGACCGTGCAAAACGTGCTGAAACTACCGAACACCGCGCTGCGCTATAAACCGCCCATGTCGGCGGAAGAAATTCTGGCGATTTACAAGCAATATGGAATCGAAGTGAACGAGCGGAAAAAAGGAAGCAACGATTCCAGCTCGAGCGACGGCACTGGACAGGGCGGGGGAGGAACGCAGAATCAGCCGCGCACGCCGCGCGCGGATACCGCGGTTGTATGGAAACTCCACAGCGATAACACGATGGAGCCGGTGAAGGTTTCTCTAGGGATTACCGATCATTCGTATACGGAAGTCAGGACCATCGCCAAAGGGGAATTGATGGAAGGGGATGAGTTGATTATCCGGTCGGTGGTGCCGAAATCGTCGGGGCCGGGAGCGCAGGGAATCCGGCGGTAAGCCTGGGGCATGGATGGAGCACTGATTTTGCAAAAGAATCCAATGCAAGCCGCAAACCAATCCGAAACAGCGCCGCCCACCAGGGCGTCCACTGGGAATGTGGTCATTCGCACGGAAGACATTCACAAGTATTACGAACTGGGCGAGACGCGCGTGCATGCCTTGCGTGGGGTCAGCGCGGAAATTCAGCGCGGCGAATTTGTGGCCGTGATGGGTGCAAGCGGCAGCGGGAAATCCACGTTCATGAATATTCTGGGGTGCCTGGACCGGCCGAGTTCGGGGCGCTACTTGCTGGAAGGTATCGATGTTTCGCAGCACGACAAAAGGAAGCTGGCGCTGATCCGGAATCAGAAAATCGGATTTGTTTTTCAAGGGTTCAATCTGCTGGCACGCACGACCGCACTGGAGAATACGGAGCTGCCCACGCTGTACGCGAAGATCGACAAGGCCGAGCGGCGGAAGCGCGCAACGGACGCGTTGGCTCTGGTAGGTTTGACGGACCGGGCGGAACATTTTCCTTCGCAGATGTCCGGAGGGCAGCAGCAACGCGTGGCGGTGGCGCGAGCGTTGGTGAACCGGCCGTCGATCTTGCTGGCGGACGAGCCCACGGGGAATCTGGATAGCCATACGGCGGTGGAGATCATGGAGGTCTTTCAGGATCTGAACGACCGGGGGCTATCCATCGTGATGGTTACGCACGAGCCGGACATCGCGCAGTTTGCCAAGCGTGTGCTGGTGTTTCGAGACGGGAAAATCCGCAAAGATGAGACCGTGCTCGACCCGCCGAGAGCCGCCGAGGTGTTGAAGACGATGCCGACGCTGGAGGACTGAGGCACAAGGAATCCTCCCGCTCCGGACAGAGTAATCCTTGCTGGATGGCAGGTTAACCATAACCGGCCCTCCCCCTAGGTTTTTTCATAAGTGTTGATTCTGAAGGAAGTTAAAGTTCTTTGTTTTCAGACACTTTTGTAAGTGTTGATTCTAAAGAACTTCCAACAGGCTACCGAAAAACGAAAAATAGGTCGAATTGCTGCCAAGAGTGCGGCATGCCTTCCTGCGGCGTTTCTCTCCCATTGCGTTGGGGCGGTACGGCGCGCGCCAAAAATGCGGCGCCTTTTGGAAATCTCCAGAAAAGATGGATTTTGGTTGAAACGAGGTCCCGCAGGAGGCGAAGCGCACTTCTCAACGACCTAATTCTACCAGAGGTGCTACAGGCTTGTTAATGGAAAGATCGGTAAAAATCTTGTGACGGTAATCCATCATTATGTGAGTGCTTGGCACGCGCCATTTGGGTTCTTGGGATTTGTCAGGTATCAAGTTGAGACGAATCCAGGTTACTAAGCCGCCCTCTGAGATGGTTCTGGAATGTTAGAGACCTATAATCCCGTAAGTATAATGGCGTCAAAGGCTTACCAACAACAAATAGAAGCGCCTTGGAGGTGCGATTGGAGCCGCTATTGCGCTAAGTTTGTGCATGTTGGTGTGTTCAGAGAGTTTCACAGTCAATAGGGAAAAGGCGGGGACCAGCAATATTGGACGCCCCTGTTGGAAAGTGTTCTTTGGTTTGGTCACCGCGGTACTCCTGTGCATTTCCCCCGCGTGCGGACAAACCCCGACGCTGGACTGGCATGCGCAAGTACGCAAATACGCGGAAGCCCAGGATTGGGCGTCCGCGATGCGGGTCGTGGATCAAGAAATCGCCCGCGCTCCGCAGGATATGGAGGTTCGGGCGTGGCGCGCACGGGTTCTGGCGTGGTCGGGCCGGCTTGCCGAAGCGGAAAAGGAGTATCTGGGAATCCTGAAGGTCTCGCGAACGGATCCAGATAACTGGATGGGACTCGCGGGCGTTTATTTGCGCGAAGGAAAAATTCCAGCAGCACAGCAAGCCATCGACGCTGCGGAGGAGCTGGATCCGAAACGGGCGGACCTGCACGCTGCGCGTGCGCGCGTGCTTCGCGCTGCCGGTAAACCAAACGATGCGCGATTGGAATTTCAAAAGGCGCTACATCTGGATCCCACGAGCACGGAAGCGCAAGCCGGATTGATCTCGATTCGCAGGGAACCGAAACACGAACTGCGGCTCGGCCAGGACAATGACCTTCTCAACTACACCAGCGACTATCACGATGAATGGGTGAGCGTGGCGTCGCAATGGAATTCACACTGGGCCACGAGCGCTGCCGGAGATTTTTATCAGCGCTCGGGAGCCGAAGCGGGGAAGTTTGTGGGCAGCATCACCCGGCGTCAGCCGAAGTGGGGTGCGGTTACCGTCGGGGGCGCCGTTGGCCACGACAACGCGGTGATTCCCAAGAGTGAAGCGTTTTTCGACTTGGACCATGGATGGAAAACAGGTGAAACGAATTTCGTGCGCGCCGTGGAATTCATGTATGGGCAGCATTGGTATTGGTACCAGTCATCGCGGATTCTGGCGCTGAATGGCGGGGCGATCCTCTACCTCCCGCAGGAGTGGACGTTTTCCCTGGCGGCTACGGGTGCGCGTAGCGTTTTCTCGGGAACGAGCGCGGAATGGCGGCCCTCCGGAGTCTCAAAGCTTGGATTTCCCCTGGCGCGCTGGGGAGACCGGCGGCTGTCCGGAAATATCTTCTTCGCCGCGGGCACGGAAAACTTCGCTGTCGTGGATCAGATTGGGAGATTTGCTTCGCAAACCTACGGCGGGGGATTGAAATTCCAGATTGCGAGCCGACAAGACGTCACCGGGTACGCCGGCTATCAGAGGCGAACCCAAAACCGCACGGATACGAGTTTCGGATTGAGCTATGGGATCCATTTTTGAAAAGCTCTGGAGGCTGAGCCCGGCCGCGTTTGTGCTGAAGGCCATTGTCGTGGCCATCGTGGCCGACGGGCTGCTGCTGGCGTTCATCTTGCTTCGACGAACGTACCGGAAACGCTATTTCGCAAAGCGCGACGCGCATGTCTTCGAATGGCGGCAGAAATGGGAAGCGCTGATTTCGGGACAGATTCCCTACACGAGCTGGCGAAAGAAACCGTTTGACCGGCGGATTATCGAGGCGATGGCACTGGACGCATTCGAAGCAGCAGGGCCGGAACAATCCGCACGGCTGTTGAAGTTCTTGCGGGCCAGCGGGCTCATCGAGAAACGCATCTTTGAGGCGCGACGGCTGACCGGGTGGAGGCGCATGCGCGCACTCGTGGCACTGGGGAGAACGCGTGCGCCGGAAGGAATTCCCGCGCTAGCGGAAGGGTTGCGCGACCACGATCTGGAAATTCGGCTGGCCGCGCTGCGCGGGTTGGGGCGGATGGCTTGTCCACAAGGGGCGGAGGAGATCCTGGCATGGGTGGGCGAAACAGGATTGTCGGTACCGGCGCTGCCGCTGCAGAGCGCGCTGATCCAGTGCAGCGCGGAACGCCCCCAGTTGCTGATACCGTATATGCAAAATGCGGAAGGCCCATTGCGCGAAGTGCTTGGGCGTGTGCTTGGCGAAGTGGCGACCCCATCGCTCAGCTT
>Ga0209160_1000941_pt1 | contig 24390 bp, 20 predicted proteins | sample GraSoiAngelo_153_FD_186167 | JGI IMG/M metagenome (GOLD analysis project Ga0209160, IMG submission 186167) | Grasslands soil microbial communities from the Angelo Coastal Reserve, California, USA - 14_1009_12_40cm (SPAdes) (version 2) | ecosystem: Environmental > Terrestrial > Soil > Grasslands ...
CGTCGGCTATCCCATCATCGATCTCACGCACCACCGCCAGGACCTGCACTGGTACCTGCGGACGCTGGAGCAGGCCCTGATCGACGCTCTGGCCCGGCTCGGCGTCGCCGCCGAGCCGCATCCCGGCTACACCGGCGTGTGGACCGGGGGCGGCAAGCGCAAGATCGCCAGCATCGGCGTGCACGTGAAGCAGTGGGTGACGTGGCACGGCTTTGCTCTGAACGTGACGACGGACCTCACCGCGTTCGATCACATCGTGCCGTGCGGGATCGCGGGCGTGGAGATGACGTCGGTCGAAAAAGAAAGGGGAGGGGGGAAGGGGGAGGAATCGCTCTGGGATCAGACCGCCGCTGCAGTCATCGGGGGCTTCGAGTCGGCGTTCGATCTGGTGGCGAGAGCGACGTCACCGGTCCCGTGACGGATCGCGTCCCCCCGGGCCAGGTAGTGACCACGAAGTGGCCCGTGCTGCACTATGGCAACGTCCCGCGCGTCGACACCAGCGCGTGGACGTTCGCAGTCTCGGGCCTCGTGGAGCGCCCGTACTCGATCAGTTACGACGACCTGCTGACACTGCCCCGGAAGACCGTGACGTGCGACATCCACTGCGTCACGACGTGGAGCCGGCTCGACAACACGTTCGAAGGCGTCCCAGTGCGACTGCTGCTCGAGCGAGCGGGGGTTAGACCCTCGGCCAGGTACTGCCTGGTGCTCGCTGAGCAAGACTTCACGACGAACCTGCCGCTGGCCGATCTCGACCGATCCGACAACCTGGTCGCCTTCAAGTGGGGCGGCGAGTGGCTCACCCCCGAGCACGGCTGGCCGGCGCGCCTGCTGGTGCCGCACCTGTACTTCTGGAAGAGCGCGAAGTGGGTGCGCGGGTTCGAGCTCCTGGCGGATGACATGCCCGGGTTCTGGGAGCAGAACGGATATCACATGCGCGGCGACCCATGGACCGAGGAGCGGTACGGCGGGCGTGGCTTGACCCAGCATGAGATCAACAGATTCAGAAATCGTAGTAAGAAGGCGTAGGGACACTTACGTCTTCCGCCCTACGCTTTGGCTTCCAAAAAGCTCGTAAAATCTCCGGAAGACCTTGATCCCGTCCCATAGCTGCTTCACGTCCAGCTTCTCATCCGGCGCGTGGAGCCGATCGTCCGGGAGGCCGATCCCCGTGAGCAGGATCGGTGCGCCGCCCTTGGCGAGGGCGGGCACGACCGGGATCGAGCCGCCCGCGCGCGCCGGGACCGTCCCCCGCCCCACCGTCTCTTTGAACGCCTGATCGAGCAGGCGGAACACCGGATCATCGAGTCTGATCCGCGCCGGATCGGACCCGTGCAGGAACCGCACGCGGGCGTCCACGTGCCGGGGCGCGAGCGTCTTGACCGCCGCGGCCAGCTGGCGCTGTACGGTCTTGAGCTTCTGATCGGGCACGAGGCGCAGGCTCACCTTGGCCGTGGCCTCGGCGGGGATCACCGTTTTGGCCCCGGTGCCGGTGAAGCCGCCGGTGATCCCGTGGATCTCGAAGGTCGGCAGGGCCCAGAGGCGTTCCAGCACCGAATACCCCTTGAGCCCCGTCAGCGCCCTCGCCCGCACCCGGCGTTTCAGGAAGTCCGCGTCTCTGAACGGCAGCTTGCGCCACGTGGCCCGCTCGGCGCGGGACGGGGGCCGCACGGCCGCGTACAGCCCCGGCATGTGGATCTTGCCGTCGGGCGTCTTGAGACGGCTGAGGAGCCGGCACAGCTCTTCGTGGGCATTCGGTGCCGCGCCCCCGTACTCCCCTGAATGCAGGTCGGACTTGGCGGTGCGCACGGTGATCTCCGCGTAACAGATGCCGCGGAGCGTCGAGTACACGGCCGGCCAGCCAGGCGCGATGTACGCCATGTCCGCGACGAGCACGGCGTCCGCGCGCAGGCGCTCCGGCTCGCGCTCCAGGACGTCGAAGAGGACCTGGCTGCCGAACTCTTCTTCGCCTTCGATGAGGAAGCGGAAGTTGACGGGCGGGCGCCCGCTCTCGGCCATCGCTTTGAGGAGGCAGAAGACCTGCCCCTTGTCGTCCGCGGCGCCGCGCGCGTAGAGGCGCCCGTCGCGGAGCGCCGGCTCGAACGGCGGCGACGTCCATTCGTCCAACGGGTCGGGCGGCTGGACGTCGTAGTGACCGTAGAGGAGCAGCGTCGGGGCGCCGGGCACTTCCGGCCCCCGGCCCCAGACGACGGGATGCGTGTCGCTGCCGAGGAATCGAATGTCGTGGCCGCCGAGCCCGCGCAGCTCTTCCGCGACCCACTCCGCCGCGCGCCGGCAGTCCGCGTCGTGCGCGGGGAGGGTCGAGACGGACGGAATGCGGAGAAACGCCGAGAGCTCGGCGAGCAGCCGCTCGTGATTCATGGCGCGAACAATTTAGACGGGGCGACCTCGGCTAGCCAGCGATACCGTCAGGGGTAGATTAGCGCCATGCGAACGACCGCGTCCTACGATCTGTTTCCGGACGCACCCAGCGAGCGGGCGATGGCACGCGCGCGCTGGCTCGCCCGCGAGGGCCGCGTCGCCGACGCGGAAGACGCCTACCGCGGCATCCTCGCCACACACCCCGACCTCAAGCCCTGCTGGGCCGAGTACTTCGAGCTGCTGCGCCGCAGTGGGCGTCGCGACGACGCCCTGCAGCTCGCCAGCCGGGCGCTCGCGCAATTCGGCGCGACCGGCTTCGCGCTCGCCCTCGAGGGCGCGGCGCTGGTGGAGCTGGAGCGCATTCCGGACGCCCTGGCCTCGTTGGAGCGCGCCGCCGAGGCCGACCCCGACCTCGCGCTCGTCTGGCACGAGCTCGGCGTCGCGGCCTGGAAGCTCGGCGACGGCAACCGCGCGCTGCTCGCACTGGACCGCGCGTTCGCCCTCGAGCCCCACACCGAGACGCTGCGACTCCGGGGCCGCATCCTTCGCGCCGCGGGCCGCTACCCGGCTGCGGAAGTCGCGTTCGAGGGCGCGGCGCAGGCCGCCGAGCATCCGGAGCAGCGCGAGGAGGCGGAGCGCGAGATCCTGGCGACTCGCCGCTACGCCTTCTACGCCCCGCGCCGGCCGGACCAGCTCGCTCCCGCCGAGGAGTGGTTCGCCCAGACCGGCGTCGCGGTGCTCGCGCCCGACCCCGGTCCGGTCGCGCCGAGCGACGACACGCTGGTGGCGACCCTGCTCGAGGTGGCCGGCGACCGCGGCTGGCAGTTCGGGCAGATCGTCGTGGTGGGGCCCTCCTTGCCGGTGTGGAACCGGCTCGCCGAGGCGTGGGACACGCCGCTCGTCGGCCGGACGGAGCTCGATCCCCGGACCGCACCGCTCGTCGTGGCGCCGCGGCCGCTGCCCGCCGACGCGGTGTGGCAGCAGGCCGTGCGGACCGTCGAGGAGCACATGAGCGGCCTCGCGTTCGTCCTGGAGCACCCCGCGGAGCTGACGGCGCCGCCCCAGGCCGACGTCGTCGGCGTGCTCACCGACTTGGGGGTCCGCCGCGAGCGGATGCCCAACCCCGTGCAGGCGATGACCGAAGTCCAGCATCCTGCGGCCCGGCCTGCCGGCAGGCGCCTGCATCCCGTCTGACCCTGCGCCCGAACCCCGGAGATCGTTCGTGACCGCGCCCGCCCGTGCCCCGATGTCGGGCAAGGCCATTGCCCATAGCCAGTTCGACCGCGCCGCCAACCTCATCAACCTCGAGAGCTACCTGCGGCGCATCCTGCTCGCCCCGTTCCGCGAGGTGCAGGTGGAGGTGCCGGTGCGGATGGACGACGGCCACATCGAGGTGTTCACCGGCTACCGCATCCAGCACAACGGCGCGCGGGGACCATGCAAAGGCGGCATCCGCTACCACCCGGAGGCCGACCACGACGAGGTGTTGGGGCTGGCCACCATCATGACGTGGAAGACCGCGCTCATGGACATTCCCTTCGGCGGGGCCAAGGGCGGCGTGCAGGTGGATCCCAAACTGCTGTCGCAACTCGAACTGGAGCGGCTGACCCGCCGGTTCACGCAGCGCATCGCGATCGTGCTGGGCCCGTACCGGGACATCCCGGCGCCGGACGTGAATACCAACGCGCAGGTGATGGCCTGGATCCTGGACGAGTACTCCAACCGTCAGGGCTACACCCCCGCGGTCGTCACCGGCAAACCCCTGTCGCTGGGCGGTTCGCTGGGACGGGAAGAGGCGACGGGCCGCGGCGTGATGTACGTGATGGCGGAATACGCCCGGGACTTCGGCATCCCCCTCAAGGGCAGCCGCGTCGTCATCCAGGGCTTCGGCAACGTCGGCGGCAACCTCGCGCGGCTGCTCGACACGGAGGCGGGGGCCAAGGTGATCGCCGTGAGCGACGTGAACGGCGGCATCGTGAACGAGAAGGGCCTCGACATCCCCGGCCTGCTGGCGCACGCCGCGCAGAAGCAGCCCGTCTCCGAGTGGAAGGACGGCCGCGCGATCACGAACGACGAGCTGTGGGAGATCCCGTGCGACTGGCTGGTGCCGTGCGCCCTGGGCGGGGTGATCACCCGGGAGAGGAACGCGCGGTCGATCGACTGCAAGGTCGTGGTGGAGGGGGCGAACGAGCCGACGACGCCCACCGCGGACTCGATCCTCGAGGAGCGAGGCATCCCCGTGATCCCCGACTTCCTGGCCAACGCGGGCGGCGTGACGGTGAGCTACTACGAGTGGGCGCAGAACCTCCAGCAGTACCGCTGGACGCATGAGCAAGTGAACAAGGAGCTCAAGGCGACGATCACCAAGGCCTACACGACGGTGCGGGACCTGGCCAAGCAGAAGGCCGCGACGTTCCGGACGGCGGCCTACGCGATCGCGCTGCAGCGGGTCGCGGAGGCGGAGCGGCTGCGGGGGAACTAGTCGTCGGCCGGCAGGCCCGGACGCGAGTACAGCGCCCGATAGGGATCGTGGTCGGGCTGGGTGAAGACGCGGATCTGGATGGCGCGGATAGTCTCCGCGAGGTCGGCGTTGTTCTGCAGGTAGATCTCGTCGAACAGGTTCAGGTCCATCCGATACAGCCGCTGGGCGATGACGACCGCGTTGTTGAGCGGCCCCTGCGCCAGCCAGCGCCAGTCGTACGTCTCCAGCGACTGCCCCACGGGGCCCTTCAGCTGGTCGCGCGCCCAGCCGAAGATCACCGTGCGCGCGCGCCCCAGCTCCGCCGCCCCCAGCGGTTCGGCGTACGCCGAGTCGAGCCGGCGCGCCAGCTCCGCGTAGAACTGGTCGAGCGTGCGCTCGTCGCGCCAGCGCGCCACCGCGCGGCGCGCGTCGAGCGTGTCGCCGCGGGCGCGGAAGAACCGCTCGGCGCCGCGGTACCCCACGAAGGTCGCGAAACTCTCGTCGAACGGCGTCTGGCTCGGCACGTACAGCGTGTTGTGCGCCAGCTCATGCAGCACCGTCGCCACCAGCTCCATCGTATCGCGATCGACCGCGGTCGAGAGCAGCGGGTCGCTGAAGTAGCCGAGCGTCGAAAACGCCGCCGACGGGCGCAGGTAGGTGTCGTACCCCTCGTCCCCGAGCGCCCCGGCCTCGCGGCGGGCCCGGGCAAAGTCGAAGAACCCCTTGTAGGGCACCACGCCGACGACCGGGAAGCGCCAGGTGTACTGCCGCAGCTTGTCCTTGCGGCTCGCCGAGAGCACGAGGAGCAGCGTGTCGCGGCCCACGCTCACATACGTCGTGTAGGTCTGCCCCGCGGCGAGGCGCAGCGAGTCGGCCGCGAACGCCCGCGCGGCGAGCACCAGACGGAGGCGCTGCTTCAGAGCGTCCGACACGGCGGAGTCGGCGAGGAGCTTGGCGATCGGCCGGCGCCGCCACAGGATGCGCGCCTCTTCGAGTCCGGCCCGGGCCACGTACCGCGCGTCGGCGCTGAACGCCAGCGCCAGCCCGAACACCACGAGCACACCGAGCATACCGCCGAGCAGCACGCGCCGGACGATGCGGCCCCACGCGGGACGGCGGCGCTCGGTCAGGGCGTCCATCGCAACCCGACGCGGTGCGTCGCGCCCCCCAACAGGTCGAACGCCTGATAGGCGTAATCGAGATGCACGTGGCCCAGCTCCACGCCGCCCCCCAGCGAGAACCGCGACGCGTCGCTCGTGGGCGAGCGCGTCGCGTATCCCACCCGCCCCACCAGCCCGACGCCGCCGGCCACGATCCCTCCTTCCACGCCCTGCACGAGGACCGCCTTCCGCCCACTGGGCCACTGCGCCTCGAGCGTGGACAATAGCCGGAAGGTGCTCTGCGGGTCCACGTAGTTCATCGTGATCGCGACCCGAGTGCGGCGCGGCAGGCGCGTGCCGCCGCCGAAATCGCCCCCGAGGTTCTGCACGCTCGCCCCCAGCGCGAAGATGTCGAACACCGCCACGGCGACCCCGATATCGCCGGCCCAGGCGTCCGCCGCGTAGCCGCCAATCTGCTGCCGCGCGTACTTGGCCGATACCCCCGTGGCGATCAGCCCGCGGCGGTACACCAGCGACGCGACGCCGAGCAGGTCGGCCGCGGTGAAGGTGGCGCCCGTGGCGAGGCCGCGGCGGCCGCCGGTGCTCGAGTCGGGGACGATGACGGGCTCGCTGCCGTAGTCCAGGGCCTGCGCGCCGGCGCCCCACGTAAACCGGCCGACGCGCATCCCGAAGGCGGCCGTCGTGACGCTCGTGCCGGCGAGGTATGGTTCGTAGGATCCTTCGAGAGCGAGGTGACGGATGGGCGCGAGGCCCGCGGGATTGGCGAACAGCGCCCCCGCGTCCCCGACCAGCGCGGCCCCGGCGCCGCCCAGGCCGGCCGAGCGCGTGGAGCCGGGAAGCGCGGCGAGCGGACTACCCTCCGACTGCGCCGTGAGCGGCGCCGCCAGGAGGAGCAGCCCGACCACCGCGGGCCGCATGCTCAGCGGATCCGGATGATCGTCAGGCGCGGCACGATGCTCGCGGGCAGATAGTTTGCTCCGCCGTCCCCGAACTGCAGCTGGAACCCGGCGGCCAGGGGCCCCTGCAGAGCGCGGTGATACGCGCCGGACCCCGCGTACAAGACCCCGGTCACGTCCGTGAGGTTGCCGGCGCTGCTCGTCGGCACGAGCGGGTATGGCTTGGGGAATCGGAACGGATCGCTGCTGTTCAGCGCGGCGTACGTGGCGCGGAAGTTCCACGACGAGTACTTGAGCGTCGGCGCCGCCGTGAATCCCGGGACCGCAAGGTCCGAGACCCAGTTCGCGAGCGCCCAGCGCGTGAGCAGCGTATCGAACCCCACGCCGGTCTGCGTCGCGACGTTGTCCGCGCCGGTCTTGGTTGTCTGGTTGAGCTTCAGGGGCAGCGAATCCCCGAACTGGTCCACGAGGTACCTCACGAACAGCCAGCTGGCCCCGATCTCGGCGAGCGTGCCCTGATCCAATTCAATCAGCAGGGGCGAGTTGCCGGGCGCGTTCAAGTACTGATAGGCATCGTATCGGTCTTCTTTCACGTACCGGACGAACGTCACCGAGTCCCCCGGAAGGTAGCTGCGGCCGATGAGCTCCTCGGCGTACTTCGACAGGCCCTCGGTGAGCCATCCTTCCTCGGACTGCCCCGGCCGAAACAGCACGTGCTCCGCGAAGCTGATCATGTGCTGGAACTCATGCGTGAACGTGATCGGCACATCCTGCTTCGCGGCCGTACGCGAGTGGATGCAGCTCAGCGCCCCCGCCGAGTCCGCGACGATGGAGTAAAAGATCTCGCCGTGGTTCACCCGGTTGTCGCGCGCGAACCGCGGGTCGAGATCGGCGCCGAGAAAGAATCCGGCGATGTACCCCCCGCCGCACACGCTTTTCGGAGTCAATTGGTTGACCACGTTGGTCATCAACACGATCACGACGCTGTCGTTGTCGATATCCGACACGTTGCCGAACGCCGCCGTATCCAGGGGATAGATGCGCGAATTGAACAGGTCCGTCAGTGTGTCCAGATCCGCCTGATTCAAGCCGTTGGCCGGAGCGAGATTGTCGACATACAAAGCCATGTGCCCGCGCACTACCTTCGCCGTCGCGTTCACGGTCTTGAACGTGGAGCAATCGATCTTGGAGCACACACTGAAGGCCCGCACGTCGCCCGTTGGCGGCGGCCCGGTCAGGGTGAGGGCCGGCAGTGCGGCCGCCGGAGGTGCTTCCTGCGGCGCGAAGCCGTACCAATGCAGCCGCTCGCCCCGCCGCAGGAACGCATGGAACTGTTGGGCGACGGACAGGGCCGGGGGAGAGAGTGACGCCACGAGGGCCGCGGCCGGGGGATGGATTGTGTCGCCCAGCAGCTGGAAGCTCGAGCTCACCCCGAACGTACCGGCCGCGGATTGCGGCACCAGGAGGTACTCGACCGAGTCGATCGCGGACGCGTTGGCGGGGAAGATGATGCACCCCGAATCGCGAATCGGATCCACCGAGACGAACGAATCGACGGCCAGGGCCACCTGGAAGCCGCGACCCGCCGCGCACACGGGCAACGGGACCGGGCGCGGCGCCATCGGGTGGTCGCTACACGCCGCCAGCAGCAGCGACGACGCCCCCACCCACATCAGGGCTGTTCGCAGATCGTGCTCCTTCCTTTAGTTCACCCGCCCGCGCCAGCGCCAGCCGCGCGCACACGGGACCCACCAGCTCGTGTACCCCAATCATCGCGACGATCAGCGCCTCGAGCGAGACTTTCCACTCGGGGAACGCCCCGCGGGCGGCGGCGGCCAGACTCAGGGCAATGCCCCCCTGAGAGATAAGCCCCAACCACCCCTCGCGAGCTAGGGCGGGCGTCACACTCCCCGCCCAGCGCAGGCCGTAGCGGAGGCCCCACACCCGCAGCCCGACCAGCAACACGATCCACCACAGCCCGTCCTGCAGCGCTCCAATCTGTAACCCGGCGCCCAGGAGGACGAAAAACACCAGATACACCGGGAGCGCGTGTTGGCGCAGACGCTGCACGAGCTCGTCGCCCTCGACCCGAAACACATTCGCCACGACGATGCCGCCCGTGACCGCGATCAGCAGCGTTTCGAGGTCGAGCAGCCGGGCGATCTGGGTGGCCAGGAACGCCAGCGCGACAAGAGCGACCAACGTCCAGCGTCGCGCGAGGTGCAGGTAGCGTGCCACCCCCACCCCGAGCAGGGCGCCGGCGGCGGCCGAGCCGCCGAGGCGCCCCAGCAGCGCCCACCCCACGCCGGTGTTCACCGTGCCCGCGGATGCGACCGTGCGCCCCACGACAAGGACCAGGCTGAACAGCACGATCACGGCGACGTCCTTGGCGACCGTCACGGACAGCAGCGCACGGGCGAACGGCCCGCGGGCGTCGTGTTCCTCGATCATTGCCATCGTGAGCGTGGGGGAGGACGCCGCGGCCAAGGTCCCCAGCGCGAGCGCGACGGGGATGGCGTCGCGGAACGGCTGGTGCACGGTGATGGGGAACCACGGGCTGACGCTGAGGGTCACGAGCGTGACGAGGACGAACGGCACGACGATGGAGCCGGCGGTGGCCCGGAGCAGCGGGACCGCGTCCGGGCGCAGGGTATCGCGCCGCAGCTCCGTGCCGACCGTGAACGCGATCAGCGCGGCCGCCGCGTCGGCGATGAACCCGAGCGAGTGCACCTCGTCCGCGCGCACGAGCCCGAGCCACGGCGGTCCGACGCAAAACCCGGCGAGCAGGTACGCGGTGACGCGCGGCAGCCGCGCCCGCGCCGCGAGGCCCCCCGCGAGGTGCGCGACGAGCACGAGGAAGCCGAGCGCCAGCGTCGCGCGCGCTTCGAGCAGGCCACCGGCGGTGAGCCGGTGGACCACGGCCATGATCAGGCCGAGCGCGACGAAGCTCATGACCCAGCGCATGGGGCAAGAATCTCGATGCGCGAAGGGCTTTTGACAACGCGGCGACGCGCCGGTAATCTTGCAACGATGGCGTTCGCGCATCTCCACACCCACAGCGAGTTCTCCCTCCTCGACGGCGCCAACCGGATCCCCGACCTCCTCGCCCGGGTCCAGGCGCTGGGGATGGACTCGCTCGCCATCACCGACCACGGCAACCTGCACTGCGCCTGGAGCTTTTACGAGGAAGCCAAGGCGCGGAACATCCGGCCGATCCTGGGCTTCGAGGCCTACGTGGCCTTCGGCAGCCGCCACGCCCGCGAGAAGCCCGCCGAGGCGCCGGGGATCTACTCTCACCTGGTGCTCCTCGCCACCAACCGCACCGGGTACCAGAACCTGATCAAGCTGTCGTCCATCGGGTTCCTCGAGGGGTTCTACCGGCGGCCGCGCATCGACCGGGAGGTGCTCGAGCGGCATCGCGAGGGTCTCGCCTGCCTGGCCGCCTGCCTCTCCGGGGAGATCGCCCTGTACCTGCGGCAGGGCAATTACGAAGCGGCGGCGGCGAGCGCCCGCTGGTTCGCCACGACGTTTCCCGGGGCGTTCTGGCTGGAGGTGCAGGACCACGGCATCCCCGAGGAGCAGGTCGTGCGCGACGGGATGTACCGGCTCGCCGCGGACCTGGGACTCCCGGTGGTGGCGACGAACGACGCGCACTATCTGATGCGGGAGGACGCCGAAGCCCACGACGTGCTGCTGGCCATCGGCACCGGCAAGGACCTGGACGACCCCAAGCGGTTCCGGTTCGCCGGGCAGGAGAGCTACGTCAAGTCGGAAAAGGAAATGCGGGCGCTGTTCAAGGACCATCCCGAGGTCGTGGCGGAGACCGCCCACGTCGCCGAGCGCTGCGAGTTCGATTTCGAGAAGCGCTACTTCCTGCCCCAGTACCCGCGCCCGCCCGAGTTCGCGAGCGACAGCGACCTGCTCGTCCACCTCGCCCGCCTCGGCGCGCGGGAGCGGTTCGGCGATCCCCTGCCACCCGAAGTGGCGCAGCGCCTCGACTACGAGCTGGACGTCATCAACCGCACCGGCTACGCCGGCTACTTCCTGATCGTCTACGACCTGGTCAAGGCGGCCCGGGACCGCGGCATTCCGGTGGGGCCGGGGCGCGGCTCGGCGGCGGGGTCGCTGGTCGCCTACGCGTTGGGCATCACGAAGATCGACCCGCTGCGCTTCGACCTGCTGTTCGAGCGGTTCCTGAATCCCGAGCGCATCTCGATGCCCGATATCGACCTCGACTTTTGCTTCGAGCGGCGGGGCGAGGTGATCGAGTACGCGCGCGGGCGCTACGGCCGGGAATCGGTCGGCCAGATCATCACGTTCGGGACGCTCAAGGCGCGCGCCGCCTTCCGCGACGTGGCCCGCACCCTGCGGGTCGAGATGGGCGAGGTGGACCGGCTCACCAAGCTCATCCCCTCGGGCCCCGGGGTCGCGTGGAGTCTCACCGAGGCCCGGGAGAAGGTGCCGGAGCTCAAGGCCGCCGCCCACCAGGACGAGCGGGTCCGCAAGGTGCTCGAGCTGGGCAGCCGCATCGAAGGGCTCGCGCGGCACGCGTCGGTGCACGCGGCCGGGGTGGTGATCGCCCCGGGCCCGCTCGCCGACTACATCCCCGTCTGCCTCGACGCCAAGGACCCGAACGCGATCATCACGCAATACGACATGGTGGCGCTCGAGAAGGTCGGGATGTTGAAGATCGACCTCCTCGGCTTGAAAACGCTCACGGTCCTGCACGACGCGACGCAGATGGTCGAGCAGCGCCACGGCGCGCGGGTGGACATCGACCGGCTCGACCTCGAGGACCCCGACGTCTACGCCCTGCTGCGGTCGGGGCGGACGGCGGGCGTGTTCCAGTTCGAGTCGCCGCTCGCCACCGACTGCCTGCGCAACATGCGCTGCGACCGCTTCGACGACCTGGTCGCCGCGAACGCCCTGCTCCGCCCCGGGCCCCTCGACACGGGCATGCACCTCGTCTTCATCAACCGCAAGCTGGGCCGCGACCGCGTCAGCTACCCGCACCCCGCGCTCGAGGAGGTGCTCCGGCCCACGTACGGCGTCATCACCTACCAGGAGCAGGTGATGCGGATCGCGAACCTCTTGGCGGGTTACTCGCTCGCCGAAGCGGACGTGCTCCGCAAGGCCGTGGGCAAGAAGATCAAGGAGCTGATCCAGGAGGACCTGGAGCGGTTCGTGGAGCGCGCGGTGGCGCGGGGCCACGACCGCCGCGCCATCGAGGACATCGCCGCCCAGATCGAGACGTTCGGCCGCTACGGCTTCAACAAGTCGCACGCCGTGGCCTACTCGGTCCTCTCCTATCAGACGGCGTGGTTCAAGGCCCACTACCCCGCCGAGTTCATGGCGGCGCTGCTGTCATCGGAGATCGGCAACAGCGACAAAGTCGTCGAGTACATCAACGAGGCGCGGGAGCTGGGGCTCGACGTGCTGCCCCCCGACGTGAACGAGTCGGGCTTCAAGTTCACCGTCGTGGGCGATGCCCGCATCCGCTTCGGACTGGGCGGCATCAAGAACGTGGGCGAGGGCGCGATCCAGTCGATCCTCGCGGGGCGCGACGCCACGGGCCCCTACCGCTCGCTCGTGGACCTGTGCGACCGCGTGGACCTGCGGCTCTGTAACAAGCGCGTGTTCGAGTCGCTGATCGACGCCGGCGCGTGCGATTCGCTGGGCGGCCACCGCGCCGCGCTCGTCGCGGCGCTCGACGCGGCGTTCGGCGAGGCCCAGGCCCGCCAGACCGAGCGCGACGCCGGCCAGGTCGGACTGTTCGGCGAGGAGGCCCCCGTCCCGCATCCCTCCTCCCCCACTCCCGATGTCACGCCGTGGACCGAGCACGAGCGGCTGCAGCGCGAAAAAGGGGTGCTCGGCTTCTTTATTTCCGGCCACCCCCTCGCCAAGTACCGGACGGAGGTGGAGCTTTTTGGAACCCGGACGACAGCCACCCTGGGGCAGTGGAGCGACCAGAAGGTCACGATCGCGGCCATCGTCACCGTGGTGAAGCGCCAGATCTCGAAAAAGACCGGATCGGAATACGCGCGCCTCGTGCTGGAGGACTTCCACGGCACGGCGGAGGCGCTGGTGTTCCCGGAATCGTGGGCGCGGCTCAACGGGGCCATCCGGCCCGATCAGGCGCTGTTGCTCACGGGCGGCTTCAGCGCCCGCGACCGGGGAGAAGAGCAGGCGCCGTTCATCGTCGAGGCCGTCCGGCCGCTCGACGAGCTGCGCGAGAGCGGCGCCATCGCCGTCGAGCTGCGCTGGTCGGCGGCCGACCCGCCCGATCCCGAGGCGACCCGCGCGGTCGCCGCCCTGTGCGCCGCTCACCCGGGGCCCGCCCCCGTGCACGTGCGCTGGGCGGACGGCGGCGGCAACGGCGGCGGGGCCCGCCTGCGCAGCCGGTCGGTGCGCGTGGATCCGTGCGAGGAGCTACTGGCCGCGCTGCGCGGCGTCCTGGGCGAGGGCCGCGTAGCGCTGGAACGCGCCGAGAAAGCGAGCTGAAATGCCCACCTACTCGCTCGACTTCGAGCGCCCCCTGCTCGAGATCGAGCGCCAGATCGAGGAGCTCAAGAAGCTCGGCGGCGACCACGGCGACGAGCTGGCCGCGCTCGAGCGGCAGCTCGCCGCGCTCCGCGTCGACGTCTACAAGACCCTGACGCCGATGCAACGCGTCCAGGTCGCGCGGCACCCCAAGCGTCCCTATACCCTGGACTACCTGCGCACGGTGTTCACCGACTTCGTGGAGCTGCACGGGGACCGCCTCTTCCGGGACGACCCCGCGATCGTGGCCGGCTGGGCGCGGCTCGACGGCCAGACGGTGATGGTGATCGGGCACCAGAAAGGCCGCGATACGAAAGAGAACCTGCGGCGCAACTTCGCCATGGCCCACCCCGAGGGCTACCGCAAGGCGCTGCGCTTGATGCAGCTCGCCGAGAAGTTCCACGCGCCCGTCATCACGCTCGTGGACACGCCCGGCGCCTATCCCGGCCTCGGCGCCGAGGAGCGGGGCCAGGCGGAAGCGATCGCCCGGAACCTCCTGACGATGGCGTCGCTGCGCACGCCGATCATCACCGCCGTCATCGGCGAAGGCGGATCGGGGGGCGCGCTCGCCATCGGCGTCGCGGACCGCGTCGTGATGTTCGAGCATTCGGTGTACTCGGTGATCTCCCCCGAAGGCTGCGCGGCGATCCTCTGGAAGGACGCCGGCCAGAAGGAGCGGGCCGCCGAAGCCCTCAAGCTCACCGCCACCGACCTCCTGGACCTCGGTGTGATCGACGAGATCATCTCCGAACCCCCCGGCGGGGCCCACTCCGACCCCGACGCCGCCGCCCAGGCCCTGGGCGAGTCGCTGCGGCGCCACCTGCGCCAGCTCGTGCGCGTGCGCATCGAAAAGCTCCTCAAGCGACGCGAGGAGAAGTACCTTTCGATGGGTGCCTTCATCGAGAAGTGAGTTGACCTCCGTCGTCGAAGTGCGGTTCAAGGGGAACCGGCTCGAGTACTTCACGTGGCCGGCCGCGGAGCCACTGGCCCCCGACGATGCGGTGATCGTCGAGGTCGAGCGGGGCCAGGATCTGGGCCGCGTCTCCGCCCTGGGCGAGTCCGCCCTGAAGAAGTGCGGGCGCGGCTGTCACGGCTGCACCCTCCAGGAAGCCGCGGAGACCCGAGCGACCCGCCGCATCGTGCGCCGTGCCGCCCCGGGCGACGTGGCCGTCGCCGACCAGCTGCGCGAACAGGAGCACGACGTCCGCCGCACGGTGCGGGAGCGGGTGCGCGAGCACGCCCTCCCGATGAAAGTGACGGACGCCGAGTGGCAGTGGGACCGCCACAAGCTCACCATCTATTTCACGGCCGAGCAGCGGGTGGACTTCCGCGCCCTGGTCCGCGACCTCGCGGGACTGTACCGGACGCGGATCGAGCTGCGCCAGATCGGCGCGCGGGACGAGGCGCGGCGGCTGTCGGGGGTCGGGCGGTGCGGACGGGAGTACTGTAGCGCGAGCTGGCTGCCGGAGCTGCGCCCCGTGAATCTGTCGGTCGCCAAGGATCAGCACCTGTCGCTCAACCCCGCTCAGATCTCGGGCCCCTGCGGGCGGCTGCTGTGCTGCCTCCATTACGAGCACGACTTCTACGTCGAGAGCCGCAAGCGCTTCCCCAAGGAGGGGAAGGTGCTGCGCACCACCGGGGGGGCGGGCCCGGAGAAGGTGCTGGCGGTGGACATCTTCCGCGAGCGGGTGACGCTGCGCAACGAGGAGGGCGCGACGCGGGTCGTGCCGCTCGACCAGCTCGAGGAGGAATCGGGCGGGCGTGCCTAAGTTCTACCTCACGACGGCCATCGATTACTCGAACGGCGACCCGCACCTGGGACACGCGCTCGAGAAGATCGGCGCCGACTGTATCGCCCGCTACCGCCGGCTCCGCGGCGACACCGTGCATTTCCTCATGGGGATGGACGAGCACAGCCAGTCGGTGATCCAGGCGGCGGCGCGGGGCGGCGTCACGCCGCAGGTCTGGGTCGACCGCATGGCCGACCTGTTCGCGGATTTCTGGCGACGCCTGCACTGCAGCCACGACGATTGGATCCGCACGACCGAGCCGCGCCACGTGCGCGGGGTCACGGCGCTGTTGCGGCGCATTCAGGAGCGCCGTCCCGACGACCTGTTCGTCGCCGACTATGAGGGGCTGTACTGCACGGGGTGCGAGGAGTTCAAGTCCGGCGCGCAGATCGTGAACGGCCATTGCATCGAGCATCCGACGCTCGAGCTGGTGCCGACCAAGGAGCGCAACCATTTCTTCCGGCTCAGCGCCTACCGCGACCGCGTGCTGGCGCTCATCACCGGCGGCCAGCTCGCCGTCGATCCGGCGATCCGCCGCAACGAAGTGCTGCGTCTCCTCGAGGGCGGCCTCCAGGACATTTCGATCTCGCGGGTGCGGCTGCCGTGGGGCATCCCCTTCCCCGACGACGAGCAGCAGACGGTATACGTGTGGTTCGATGCGCTCATCAACTATCTCTCGGCTACGGGCTTCCCCGACGCCGGGTACGAGCGGCTGTGGCCCGCGGATCTGCACGTCATCGGCAAGGGGATCACTCGCTTCCATTGCGTCATCTGGCCGGCGATGCTGCTCGCCGCGGATCTCCCGCTGCCGCGCCGTGTCTGGGCGCACGGCTACGTGCAGCTCGCCGGGGCCAAGATGTCCAAGACGGCGGGGACGTCGGTGACCCTGACCGAGGCGATCGACCGCTACGGCGCCGACGCGCTGCGCTACTTTCTGCTGCGCGAGATCGGCTTCGAAAACGACGGCGACTTCAGCTGGGAGCGCTTCGAAGCTCGCTACACCGCGGACCTCGCGGACACGCTCGGCAACCTGATCTCGCGCGCGCTCTCCATGGTGGACCGCTACCGCGGGGGCGTGGTGCCGCGCGACCCCACGGGCTTCGCCACGCCGTTCGAGACCGACGCGCGCGCCGCCCTCGCGCGCTACGCGCGCGCGATGGACGCGCTCGCGCTCGCCGACGGCGCCGCGGCCATGATGGAGCTCGCGACGCGCGCCAATCGCTACGTCGGCGACACCGCGCCGTGGGCGCTGGCGAAGGCGGGACGCGACGCCGAGCTCGACACGGCGCTCGCCAATCTGGTGCGCACCGTCGCGCGCCTCGCCGTCCTCGCTCGACCATTTCTGCCGGTGAAAGCCGAGGCGGTCTGGGCGCTGCTCGGGACCGGGCGTCCCCTCGATGCCGTGCGGCTGCCGGATCTCGAGACGCTGCCGGTCGAGGGGCTGCGGGTCCACAAGCCCCCGCCCTTGTTTCCCAAGGCCTCCGCGACGGTTAGCGAGCGGCCCGAAAGCGCGTGACTTGGGTCACCCCCCCGTGTGTTGACAGCGGCGCGCGCCCGGGCCTACTTTTGCACTCCCAACGCCTTACCCCTAGCCCTAGCGGAGACGGCATTGCCGAAACAGGCGGAGCGTCGCTGGACGGTCATGCTGGTGCCCCACGGCTCGGGCGCGTCCCGGGCGGTGGAGGTGTCGCAGACCGTTCTCAAGTTCCTGGTCGGGTTCGGCAGCATCTTCGCGCTGCTGATCGTCGTCCTGGGCGGCGCCGTGCTGTCGCGCGGGATCAGCATCACGCGCAGTCGCGCGCTGGAGCGGGAGAACCGCCTGCTCGCCGACGAGGTCCAGCGGATGCGCGAGCGCATGGTCGGGCTCCAGGACACGCTCACCAAGATCGGTCAGCGGGAGCAGGAGCTGCGGTTGCTGGCCGGGTTGTCCCCGGTGGACGTCGGCGTGCAGAGAGCGGGCATCGGCGGGCCCGCCGGCACCTGGTCCGAGCGCGACAGCCTCGCGGCGTCGGGGCCGAACGGCGTGCAGGCCCTCGCCGCGCGCGTCGATGTCGACGCCCTGAACCGCCGCGCCAACATCCTCGTCCGTTCCCTGAACGAAGCATACGACTCGCTCGCCAGCCACCAGGCGCGCTTCGCGGCGACACCGTCGATTATGCCGACGAAGGGCTGGCTCTCCAGCGCGTTCGCGCTCGAGCGGGTGCACCCGATCCTCCACCTCGCCCGGCCGCATGAAGGCATCGACGTCTCGGCGCCGATGGGCGCGGAGATCGAGGCGCCCGCCGCCGCCATCGTGACCGAGGTGCGCTGGGAGGACGGCTACGGCAACATCATCACGCTCGACCACGGCTACGGCATCGTGACCCGCTTCGCCCACTGCTCGAAGATCCTCGTCGCCCGCGGCGCGCGCGTGAAGCGCGGCCAGAAGATCGCGCTCGTGGGCTCGACCGGGCTATCGACGGGCCCGCACCTGCACTACGAGGTGTGGGTGAACGGCAAGCCGGTGGACCCGATGCACTACGTGATGCCGGATGCGATTGTAGACTGAACGCGGCAATGGCGGCATAGACGGCAGAGGGCGGCAATCACTTGCCGCCCTTTTTGTTGCCGCCCGTGCCGCCCCTATTTCGTGAAGTTCACCCGCGGCACCGTATCCGCCCCCGGCGTCGTCACCTCGAAGTACGTCCGCGCCTTCTTGCCGATCACCTTCGCCGTGAGCACCTGGGGGAAGCGGCGGATGTAGGCGTTGTAGCGGTTCACCGCCTCGTTGTAGTCCTGGCGCGCCACGGCGATGCGGTTCTCGGTCCCTTCCAGCTGGTCCTGCAGCGCCCGGAAGTTCTCGTTGGCCTTGAGCTGCGGGTAGTTCTCGGCGATCGCCAACAGGCGGCCGAGCGGCGCGGTGAGCGCCGCGTTCGCATCGGCCATCTGCCGCAGGTCCCCGCTCTGCACCGCGCCGGCGAGGCGGGCCCGCGCGTTCGCCACCGCGACGAAAATGCCTTCCTCGTGACGCGCGTAGCCCTTCACCGTCTCCACCAGGTTGGGGATCAGGTCGGCCCGGCGCTGCAGCTGCACCTTGATCTGCGACCCGGCCGCGTTCACTTGCTCGTCGTAAGTCTGGATCGTGTTGTAACCGCACCCCGCGAGGGCCAACAGCAGCACCGCGGGCCATGTCCGTTTCAGCGTACGCACGTGCGCTCCACTCCTTCCGTTACAGGTGGTCCACGAATTCCGCCGTCCGCGCGACGGCCGCGAGATACGCCGCCGCCCGCGGGTCCGCCGCCGTGAGCCGCAGCCGCCCGGCGCCCGCGGCGTGGGCCGCGAGGTCCGCGAGCGGCTCCGCCGCGAAGCCGATCGCCGCGGCCGCCTGCGCCAGGACTTCCGCGGGCGGCGCGGGCACGGGACGGTCCCCAGGGATCAAGCGCAGCGTCGCGCGCCACATGGTAAAGAAACCGGCGAGGCTCCCCGCGATCATACGGGTGAGGGCGGGGCCGTCCGCTCGCGTCGCGGCGTAGGCCTGCCGCAGGCGCACCAGTTTCCCCTTGAGCTCCTGCTCGAGCTGGCGGCGCGTGTCGTCCCGGCGCACGGTGATACCGGGCCAGGGGTCCCGCCCCGCCAGCACGCGGTGCGCCGCGCGGATGTCCTCATACTCGATCGGGAACACGTCCGCCGACCCGCGCCACTCGGCCGCCGTGAGGATCAGCGGCGCCGGGTGTCCGCCGCGCAGCCAGTCGCGCAACACCGGCCCCAGGGCCGCGAACAACGACTCATCCGCCGCGTCGCAGACCAGCAATGTGTTCACGTCGGAGCGCCCCGCCACATGCGTGCCGCGCGCCGCGGAGCCGTACAGCAGCAGCGACACCAGCCGCCCCCCGAGGGCGGCCTCGAGCCGCTTCGCAAAGTCGTCCACCGAGATCGGTTTCGCCATCGTCAAAAACTCCCTCCGGCGCCGCCGCCGCTGAAGCCGCCGCCACCACCAAAGCCTCCGAACCCGCCCCCGAAGCCTCCCCCTCCCCCACCGCCAAACCCGCCGCCCCAGCGGCCCCAGCCGCCGCCCGTCCACGACCAAGGCCTTCCTCCCCAGCGTTGGCGCGCCCGCGCCGCTCGGGTCGCGACCAGCAAAACCAGCAGCGCCACGAAGAAGATGAGCTTGATCGTCTGCCGCCCGTCCCAACCGGGCCGCTCCGGAGCCGGTGGCGGCCGCGCCGCGCCGACCAGCGTGACGCCGAACTCGTCGGCGAACTCCTCGGCGATGAGCCGCACCCCCAGCTCCAGCCCATCGGAATACCGCTCCGACGCGAAATACGGCGTCATCGTGTCGCGGATCAGTCCCGCGCGCGCGTCGGGGAGGAACCCCTCGGCGCCGCGCCCGGTCGCGATGAAGACCTTCCCCGAGCCCGGGCGGTGATTCTTGCGCGGGACGAGCAGCACCACGACGCCGAGGTTCTTCGCCGGATCGCCCGCCTCACCTTTGGCGCCGACGCCCCACTCACGGCCGATCTGCAGCGCCACATCGAGGGGGGCGCGGTCGCCGATATCGGCGAGGGTGACGACCGCGATGTCGCCCCGCGTCTTTTCCCGCACTTCGGCGATGAGCGCTTCCATCCGCCGCACGGCGGCCGGGTCGAGCACGTGCGCGAAGTCGTTCACGTACCCCGTGGGGGCGGGGAGCGCGATCTGCGCGAGGATGAGGAGCAGGGGCATGCCGGGAAGAAGGTACACGCTGGCAGGCCCGACGCGCAGCCGGCTTGACGGGTTTCACCTCGCGCATGAGGTTGAAGGGAGACCCGGCCCGGGAGGGCTCATGCGCGTGTTCGTCGGCACCGTGCTGTTCCTCGTGGCCTGCGGGCCGTCGCTCCACCGGCAGCGGCTGGGCGTCGAGACGCGGCCCGGGGAAATCGCGATCGATCAGGCCGCCATCGAGCGCTCCGGCGCGGGCAACGCCTGGGAGCTCATCAAGCGGGCCGCCCCGCAGTTCAGCTTCACGGAGAGCCGCGGCCATCCCGCGCGCATGTGGCGGCGCGGACGCTCGAGTCTGCTCCTGAACGAATCGCCGCTACTCTTCATCGACGACGTGCGCACGCCCGACTTCCGCAACCTCGAGCTGATTCCGGCGCGGACCATCCACCACATCCGCATCCTGACAGGGATCGAGGGCACGACCTACTACGGCACCGGCGCCGAAGGCGGCGTGATCCTCGTGTACACGAAGACGGGCCAGGAGTCGTAGGCCGTGCGCCGCTCCCTCGCCGTGCTCGCGGCGCTCGTCGGCGCCGCGTGCGGCCTCGGCATCCACGAGCCCACCGGACCCTGCGGCGAGGATGCCCACGCCGGCCCGACGCCGCAGCAGCTCGCGTTCGTCAGCGACGCGCGCTTCGGCCAGTTCGACATCTGCCTGATCAACGTCGACGGCACCGCGGTCGCCCAGCTCACGACCTCGCTCGGCAACGACTCGTGGCCCGCCTGGAAACCGGACGGCACGCGGCTCGCGTTTCAATCCTATCGCACCCTGACCCCCGTCGGCGGGAAGCCCCAGGCCGACATCTTCGTCATCAATGTGGACGGGACCGGGGAGACACAGCTCACCACCGATACGACCAACGAGGCCCAGCCGGCGTGGTCTCCCGACGGCACCAAGATCGCGTTCGTCACGGACCGCGACGGCAACAACGAGATCTACGTGATGAACGCCGACGGGACGAGCGTGCGGCGGCTCACGAACAATGCGGCGGCCGACGAGCAGCCGGCCTGGTCGCCCGATGGCGGCAAGATCGCGTTCGTATCCGATCGGACGGGGAACCCGGACATCTTCGTGATGGACTCGACCGGCGCCAACCCGGTCGACCTCACGAACCACCCGGCCGTGGACGTCGGCCCCGCGTGGTCCCCGGACAGCCTGAAGATCGCGTTCCACTCGGACCGCCCGGGCAACTTCGCCCTCTTCGTGATGAACGCGGACGGGACCAACGCGACACAGCTCACCGACGCTTCGGTCGGCGACGAGCTGCCGGCATGGTCTCCGGACGGCACGCACCTGGTGTACGATACGGACGGCGAGCTGTGGGTGATCCGGCCCGACGGGTCCGAGCCGCGGCAGGTCACGCACAGCAGGTACGTTCAGAGCTTCATGGCGCGCTGGCGGCCGTAACAAAGGCCGCCGCCCGATCCGCGGGGCGGCGGCCCTGGTCCCGCCGGCGGTGTAACTCCGCCTCAGGGCGCGGTGTTCGGCGGCCGCTTATCGACGAAGTAGAGCACCGTCGGCGTCGCGAACTGGACGGCCGGACTCCCCACCACCGAGCGCGGAACCAGCAACGCGGTCAGCACCGTCCCCGGAACCGCGGTGCCCGGGACCGGGTTGAGGTCTTCCTGCGTGAGGGGGTCCCGATACCCGGGGATCCCGAGGGGGGCGACGGTCGCGGCGAACAACAGCGGCGTCTTCGTCCCCGTGGCGGTGACCACCACGCGAAGCGTGTCGTAGTACGTGAACGTCACCGCGGTGCTCGTCGTCGTCACCGTGAAGGAGTCGTGCGGCATCAGGGAATAGGTCGCGGCGCTCCCGTAGGCCACGTTGGCGAAGAGGGGCGTGTCGGGAAGCGTATCCGAGCCCTTCCGGAGAAAGTTGACATCCACCGGTCCGATGCCGGCCCCGGCATGGATGAACCGCAGGCCCACCTGCGCGGCGGCCGGCGTGGGCGGGGTGTCCGGGATGATCCACACCGTCCGCACCGGCGGCTGGTCCGCGACCCGGGCGAAGCCCGTGTGCACGAACGTGTAGCCCTGGTCCTGAGTGAACGCGAACGTCGTGTCCCAGAGAACCTGCGACGAGATCGCGGGATCGGTGCTGCTGTTGAACACCCGGATCTCCCGAGTACCCGCTTCGATCCCCTTGTAAATACTGTTGAAGGATCGGAAGTCCGCGTCGAACAGTGAGGCGTTCGACGCAATGTCCACGACGCGGTAATCCATCTGCCCCGTGTCCGGGACGGCGTTCACGAAGTGGATCGCCGCCATCGCGACGATTTGCGAATTGGTGACCGCGTTGCCGTGACAGCCCAGAGCGGCCATCGCCAGTGCGCCCGCCACGCTCGACCGGAGAGGTGTCATCATGCGCTCGACATGGGAAAGGTGAGAGTCGTTCATTGATTGTTTCCGCCGCCGCCGTTGTCGCCGCCGAAGAGAATACCGCCCAGACCGACCAGCTTCAGCGTGGCGAGGACCGCCCCCACGCCGACCACCACGCTCGACACCATCAGGATCGTCTTCGGCTTCGAAAAGCGTCGCTCGTAGGGCGCCGCGACATAGTTCGTTCGGAAGCCGACGGTTTCCCCCGACCACTTCGTGACCCGTCCATCGAGACCCACGACGTCGGCGATAGCGACGACCCAAGTGCCGTCGGTCGCCCGCACCACGGTCCCCTGCACCCGGGAGGCGCTGGGCCCGACGCTGTCGGCCACCGCCACCCGCCCCTGATCACTGAGCACCAGGGAGACCGGGGTGCCGGGCGCGGGCTCGGCGACCGTCAGCGGCCGGTTGGTGTAACAGCCCGCCGAGACGATCGCCGCGAGGCCGCCCGCCACCAGTCGGTTACTGGGCAGCCGCGACCGCCTCACCATCCATAGACCCCGCCGTTGAAGAGCCCGTAGTTGCCCTTGCCCGCCCCGCCGATCTGGCCCACGCCGCCCAAGCCATAAATGCCGTCCCGGCGCACGAGCAGCTCCTCCCACGGGACCGGCCAGTGGATGGCCGTGCCTTCGGCGAGGTCGCCCCAGCCGCGGCTCGCGAAGTACCACATGCCGTAGCCGGTATACATCGTTTCCATCCGGTACTCCCATTTGAGGGCGTCCCAGATGTTGCCGCACTTGGTGCCGCGGAAGTTCTTGGCGATGTCCGGCACGCGCGGGACGCAACCGGTCCCGCCGGGGACGACGGCCAACGTATCGGTAATCCCCGCGAGCGCCGGCAGGCCAGCCGCCGTGCGGGACACGTTGATCTTCGTCATCGCGGTGGCGAAGTCGGCTTTGCGCAGGGAGCCCTCGGCGGACAGCAACCGGATCTCGGCCGCGGTCATCACGGGGTACGGACCGATGCTGCTGGCCGTGACGAAGGCGCGCGAGCGATAGAAGTCGTACTGCGAGATGCCGAACGCGTCGCCGGGTTGATCGCCGCTGGGGCGGTTCCGGACGTACGGTTTGGAGGTAAACGTCCCGGGCACGGCCACCGCCGACTGGGCGGACCGGCAGGTCGCCCCGGGGCACGCCGCGCCGCCGGACGGGAATCGATTGTCCGGCGTGACGACGGTGAACGGCACGCGGCTCAAGCGCGTGGTGTTCAACCACGCGTCATAGGCGCCCGAGGTGTCCGCCATCCCCAGAATGAATTGCGACAGCTGGTGCCAGTTGGCCGGACCGGTGGCGAACTGCTGCGACGGCCACGCGACGCTCCAACCGGCGGAGGGCAGCATCGCGATGTTGAAGTCCGCCGTGATGCCGGCGTTGGCATAGGCGATGACCGTATCCCAAACGACCGCGGCGCGCTCGGCGGGGGTGCGGGCCACGCCCGCCAGGATCCGCGCCTTGTACGATCGAGCGAACCGGAGGAATGTTCCCGTATCCACGGTCACGCCGTTGATCCACGTGCTGGGGAGCGGAAACCAGTCACTGCTCAGCCCAGGAGGGGCGGCCGCGGAGGCGAGGGCGATCGCCGAGTCCAAATAGCGCAACGCCGCGTCCCGGACGGCGGGATAGGCCGACATCGGGATGATGGCGCTGAAGTTGTCGGCTGGGGTGAGGATGGCCGCCGAATCGTACGCCATGGCCAGGTTCCCGAGTGCCGCGCCGAGCGAGAAGTAGGCGAATAGCCGGGCGCGGGCGTCACGGGCCGGGGAGCCCAGCGTGAGTACCTTCAACTTCGCGAGGCCCATCGTGGCCATCCGGGCCGCGCGGTGTTCCACCGTCCAGTCCCGGAGGTTGCCGGCGTCGCCCTGGGCATTCGGCGTGTTGTCGATCGGGTTGCGGGGAATCTGGCCGCGCGGTCCCATCGCGAAGTTCGCCAGGCCGGACACGTTTTCCAGGCTCATGGTGAACATCTGCGGGTTCAGCGCGTCGTTGCCGCCGCCCAACGTGCCCGCATGGACCGTGTTGTAGGTGGCGCCAATGAAGTTTTCGAGATCGGTGGGCGTCCCCAGCGCGTGATTGACGTCGGCG
>Ga0209160_1000942_pt1 | contig 24388 bp, 25 predicted proteins | sample GraSoiAngelo_153_FD_186167 | JGI IMG/M metagenome (GOLD analysis project Ga0209160, IMG submission 186167) | Grasslands soil microbial communities from the Angelo Coastal Reserve, California, USA - 14_1009_12_40cm (SPAdes) (version 2) | ecosystem: Environmental > Terrestrial > Soil > Grasslands ...
AGGAATGCCACCGACCCCAGCCCGAGCGAGACTGCGATGGACACGATGAGCACGCGCCGCATGGCTGGGGGATCGTAGCCGATGGCAGCCGCCTTCGCACGCGACGTAATCGATTCCGCCGCCCGCGAGAAGGAGGTGACCCTCACGACCTACGGCCGCAAGTCGGGCAAGCCGGTCCGGGTGACCATCTGGATCTCAACCGACGGTGAGCACCTGTACATCCGATCGGGTCGCGGAATGGTCCGTGACTGGCCGCAGAACTTCGTGGCCCGGGGCCAGGCGGTCCTCGACCTCGGCGGCCGGAAGCTGAAGGTGAAGCCGCGGCTGGTCGCCGACCCCGAGGAGGCGCGCGCCGCCTCGCGGATCGTCCGCGACAAATACGGCTCCACAGTCAAGCCGTCCAGGCCGGGCGAGCCCCTGACGCCAGGGGAGCAGGCGACCTTCGAGCTGCTGCCCGCAGATTGATCGATCGCCAGCGGACCGCGGTCTCGATCGCGTTCCTCGCGTTCGGCGTCACCGTCGGCGGCCTCATCCCGCGCATGCCCGCGTTCAAGGATCACCTCCATCTCACGGACGGCCAGGTCGGTATCGCCCTGCTCGGCGTGTCCGTCGGCGGCATCGCGGGAGCGCTGGCCTCGCGCCTGGTGATTCATCGAGGAGCAAGTCGGTACGTCCGTCTCGGAGTTCTCGCCCTTTGTGCTGCCGCCCTCGGCCCGGCGCTGGCTGCGAACCTCATCGCACTCCTGATCTCGCTCTTCCTTGTCGGGTTCCTGTGGGGCTTTATCGACACTCTCGAGAACGCCCTGGGGGCTCAGCTCGAACGTATCGAAGGCAGACCGCTTATCAACCGACTCCACGGTTTCTGGAGCCTGGGTGCGTTTCTCGGATCGCTGGTCGCCGGCGGCGCCGGGTTCCTTGGCATCGGGCCACTCCAACAATTCATTGCGACAGGCGTTGTCGTCGCCGCGGCATCAGCATTGTTCTTGCGTTCCCTCCCCACCTACGGGGAGGTGACGCACGCCGCCGGAGGGGTTGATCCGCACACGCTTTTGAGAGCCGCTGTCGTGGCGGTGGCTGCGATCAGCTTCGCCGGCATCATCGCGGAAGGTGGCACGTCCGACTGGAGCGCACTCTACCTACGCGAGCTCAGCCACGCCAACGCCGGCACCGCCGCCACAGGCTTCTCAGGTTTCGCCCTGGCCGCGATGCTCGTCCGCTTTCGTGCCGACCGGCTCACTGCGCGAACGAGCCGCGCGACAGTCACGAGGATGGGCGCGGTGATCGCCGTGGCAGGCCTTGCGCTCGCGATCGCGTTTCCCGTCCTACCCCTCGCTGTGGCGGGATTCGCGCTCGTCGGTATAGGCACCGCCGTCGTCCTGCCGCTTGCCTTTGCCGCGGGCGCCAACCTCGGTCAGTCGGGAACCTCGCTGACCCTCGTGATGGCTTCGGCGTACGCGGGGACGATCGCCGGTCCGCCGCTGATCGGGACGATGGCGGACCATTTCGGTCTCCGGCTGGCGATGGCTGTCCCCCTGGTCGCTGCGCTGGCCGTCCTTGCCGCTGCGGGCAAGATGGCCGCTGCTGAACAACCGACAGGTGACCTCAGCGATGCGCGCGGAGGCCACCATGTCGAAAGGGGCTAGAACTCTAGTGGCCGCTCAGCCTGACGCACGCCGTGTCGTACTGCGAGACGGCCGCGGTGCTGTTGGAGTGGGCCAGCGACGCCGTGCTCGGGTTGCCCGCGTACACGACGCCCGCCTGACCGTTCGGGTTGAAGGGCGACCCCGGCGAGGTGGCAGCGTTGCCGGGGGTGACCGGGTTGCTCGGTCCGCAGGTGTTGGCGGGCGCGCCTGGCTGACCCGTCGTCGGGGTCTGCATGGCGCTCGCGGGCACACCGGTCGCTGCCATCAAGACAATTCCGCATGCCGCGCCGGTCGCGAGGTTCCTAAGCATTCGTCGCATGTGGCGCCTCCTGAGAGTTGGTACCGCCTTCCCTCCCGAAAGCGATACGAGGCCTGGTTACTCAGCCAGCCCGCAGATGAACCGGATCACCGCCTCGATGCCGCGGTGATAGTTGTCGATCACCAGGTGCTCGTTCGGTGAGTGGATCGCCGAGTCCGCCTGCGTGATGCCGCTGATCACCAGGGGCGCGCCGACCGCCTCTTGAAAATCGACCGCCACGGGAATCGAGCCTCCGACCCTGATCAGCGCCGTCTCGCTGCCGAACGCCTCCTTGTACGCGGCCCGCAGGACGCGCGCCGCATTGTGATCGACGCCGCACGTGACGGGGGGCGCCGAGCCGATCACCTCGACGCTGATCTCGACGCCCGGCGTGGTCAGCTCGCTCACCCTCCTCTTGAAAGCGGGCAGGATCGCCTGCCAGTCCTGGTCCGGCACGAGGCGCATGCTCACCTTGGCCGACGCCTCCGCCGGGATGACCGTCTTCGCGCCCTTGCCTGTGAACCCGCCGATGAAACCGTTTGCGTCGAGCGTGGGGCGGCTGCCGGTGCGCTCGACCGCGAGGAAATCCTCCTCGCCTTCGAGCGCCTTCGCGACGGTCATCCGCCTCATGTTCTGGACATACCTCGCGTCATTCTTCTTCCAGGCCGCCAGCTCCTCGGCGCTGGGTGGGCGCACCGCGTCGTAGAAACCCGGGATGGTGACGTGGCCGTGCCGGTCTTTCAGCTCGCCGATGACGCGCGCCAGCGTGTTGATCGGGTTGGGCGCCACGCCGCCAAACGTCCCTGAGTGCAGGTCCACGGCGGGGCCCTTCGCGCGCAGCTCCGTGTACAGAAGTCCGCGCAGCGCGGTCGCGAGAGTGGGGCGGCCGTCCTCGTCCATGCCGCTGTCCCAGATGAGCACGGTGTCGGTCTTCAGGTCCGCGCCGTGGGCGCGGAGATATCGCGGCAGGGATGGACCCGTGATCTCCTCCTCGCCCTCGATGACGAAGCGCACGTTGATGGGGAGGCCACCTGCGGCGTGCAGGTGCTCAGCCGCCTTGACGCACGCCATGTGGTTGCCCTTGTTGTCGGCGGCGCCGCGAGCCCACAGCTCGCCGCCGTGCACGGCCGGCTCGAACGGCGGCGACTTCCACCCGTCGACCGGGTCGACCGGCTGGACGTCGTAATGGCCGTACATCGTCAGGTGGGGCTTGCCCGGCCGGCCCTGCCAGTCGGCGATCACCACGGGCAGGCCGCCCTCGACCACGTCCACGATCTGGGTCTTCATGCCCATGGCATCGAAGCGATCGCGCAGCCACCGCGCATTGCGCAAGCAGTCTTCGCGTCGCTCGGGCAGCGTGCTGATCGAGGGGATGCGCAGCTCTTCGATCAGGTCGTCGAGGTCGGCCTTGCGGCGGGTCCGCGCCAGGGCGACCGCTGCGTCGAGAAGCGACTGCGTCGTCGCCATGCTTACGATATTCCGCGCGCGCGAGTGATCTGCGCCGCGTGGTCGTGCGCGTGGACGGCGTAGATCTTGAGCCAGTCCTCGGTCCCGTAACGGCCGCTCTCGGTGTGGGTGCCCACGATTCGCCAGTCCGCTTCGGTCATCCGGTCGAGCAGCTGTGAGCAGGTCTCCCGCGCCCAGCGCATCGCCTCGAGCGACGGCGCGATGGGCCGGTCCGAGGTCAGCCGTTCGGCGAACGCCTTCTCGTCATATCCATATATGACGGGCTCGGCCTCGGCCAGGAGGCGCCGGATGCGGATGGCGGACATCATCTCGCTGTCCGCGAGGTGGTGCGCGATCTGCCGCGGGGTCCAGTCGCCATCGGCGGAACGGTCGAGCTCATCGTCGGTGATCCCCTTCAGCGCCTCGGTCACCTCGCGGTATCCGTCCCTGTACTGCCGGATCAGCCGCCCCCTCTCTTCGGTGTCCACCGGAAAATCGTAGGGTGTCTCAGAAGATGGGGGTGCTCGCTGCGACCGATCGGGCCAGGATCGAAAGGTTGCTCTCGGTTGCCCGCGCCACCCGGCCAATGCCGGCGCCCGACGGCAGCCTCCATTTCGCATCCAATCGGGGCGGCCATGCCCAGGTCTATCGCCAGACGGCTGCGGGCGTCGAGCCGGAGCTGGTCTTCGCGAGCAAGACGCGCATGGTGCCCCACGCGCATACGCCGCTCGGCCTGCTCGTCCGCGAGGACCGGGGCGGAAACGAGATCTGGCAGCTCGGCCTTGTCTCCGACGGCCAGCACCGGCCCTTGACGACTGACGCCCGGGCCATCCATCAGTCGGTCACCTTGCACCCGGACAAGCGGCGCGTGGGCCTGGGCTGGAATCCGGGTGGGCAGGCAGACGTCGTGCTGGGCGAGCTGGATCTCGCCACGGGCGAGATGACGCGGTGGGCCGAGCCACGAGGCTTCTGGCTGTGGGGAGCCTGGAGCCCGGACGGCAAGCGGGCCGTGGTGAGCAAGAGCATGGGAACGCCGACCGAGAGCTACGTCCTGGAGCGGGACGGCCGGTTGACGCGACTCCTTCCGAGCGCGCTGCGCGTGCACCCGGTCGAGTGGCTCTCCGAGGGCATCCTGGTCGCGACTGACGTAGACCGTGATTTCCTCGGCCTTGGGTTGATCGACCCTGAACAACCCGAATCTGTCTCGCGATGGCTCCTCAGCGAGGAGCACGACGTCGAAGGCACGGCCGTGAACCCCGACCGGAAGAGGCTCGCGGTCGTCGTCAATGAGGGGATCTACGACAGCGTCCGAGTTGTCGACCTGGAACGCGAGATCGACCGCGCAGTGCTTCCGCCTGGCGTGGTCATCGCGGATCATTCCGGCGATCCCGGATACCACGTCGCCTGGAGCGAGGACGGGGAGAGCCTTTTTGTCAGCTGGGAGCTGGCGACCCGGCCGGCGGAGATCTATCAATGGCCGGGAGCAACGCGCTGGACTTTCACGGGGGACCTGCCGGCAGGCCTGGTCGAGCCCGAGGAGACGTCCTACACGAGCTTCGACGGACTAACCGTCCCATCCATCTTCTATAAGGTCGACGACGCGCCACGTCCCGCGGTCGTGTATTTCCATGGCGGGCCGGAGGGCCAATCGCGAGGCGGATACCTACCGGCCGCGCAGCTGCTGACCTCGATCGGGATCAACGTCATGCTCCCCAACGTCCGCGGCTCGACGGGCTACGGGATTCGCTACCAGAGCCTGGACGACAGGACGCTGCGCTGGAACTCGGTCAAGGACGGATGCGAGGCGGCGCGCACCCTCAAGAGCTCAAGTCTGGCGACCCGCACGGCCGCCATTGGCGGCTCATACGGCGGATTCATGACCCTGGCCGTGCTGGTCGAGGACCCGGAGCTGTGGGACGCGGGCGTCGACACGGTCGGGATCGCCGACTGGCACACGTTCTTCGAGAACATGCCGCCGTGGCGCGGCGTGCTACGGATGAACGAGTACGGCGACCCCAACGGACCCGAGTCCGAGTTTCTCCGCGAGATCAGCCCGATCCACCGCGCGGGCACGATCAAGGCGCCGCTGCTGGTGATCCATGGCCGGAACGACCCGCGGGTGCCAGTCGGGGAAAGCATCCAGATCGCGGAAGCGGTCGCGCAGTCGGAGCTGCTGATCTTCGAGGACGAGGGTCACGGGGTTGCGACCCTGCCGAATCAGGTCACTGCAAACAGCAAAATGCTGGAGTTCCTGGCCGCCCACCTGCTGTGAACGCGCGCGTGCATGCACTCGCGTGCCCTTCGGTCGTTGGGAGACGCCGGAGCATGCACTCGCGCAGTTTCACCGCCGATGTTGGAGCCGCCGACAGGAATCGAACCCGTAACCTGCTGTTTACAAAACAGCTGCTCTGCCAATTGAGCTACGGCGGCGCTCCAATGATTTTGCCCATTTCGCGTTATCCGCATCGAGCTCACAGATGCTGGACCGAAAGAACGCCCGCCTGATGGACCTGATCAACAGCCAGCTCGCCCGAGCGACCGGCAAGCAGGGCGCCGAGGCGTTCCGTCCCCTTGGCTGGATGATCCGCGGCATCGACACCTGGGAATCCAAGCAGCCGCAGGCTCTGGAAGACCTCCGCGCCCACGCCCACCAGGGCGTCGTCGACCTCTACGACTTCCTGGTCGAGCAGCCTGCCACCTTCAGCTGCTCCCCCGAGGAGTTCATCCTCGGCTACCGGCCGGCCGTGGAGGCGGCGGTGCCGCCGGAACATGTCGCCGCCCTGGAGGCCTGGTACCGCGGAGTCGGGACGGTGTTCAGATGGCTTGACGTCCCCCGCGGAGAGGCCCTCGACGCGGCGACCGCCGACCGCTTCCGGCAGGAGGTAGGGCGCGCGTTGACCGGTGTCGCGGACGTCCTGCTGCCCGCCCAAGAGGCCTGGAGCCGGATTCGCGCCCGCCTCGGCTGAAGCGATTTGTAAATCCCTTCGTTATTCGCTCAATTCGCTCTTGGGCCTGGCTACGATTTGCCAACTCGCGGTGTGACCGTGAAGGTGTGTCGTCGGAGTTAGTAAGAGGGTGTGTATGCGGTTTCGTCTTTCGCTCGCCGCCGTCGTCGCCGCCGTCAGCGCCCTTCTGTTCTCCGCGACCGGCCTCGCCGCCGACCCGTCCCCGCACCCGATCGGCGACGAGGACCTCAACGCCACCTCGAAGAGGTTCGAGGAGACCGCTCCACAAAACACCGCGCGGACGATCCGGCACTGGGTCGGCCAGACCACCAACCCTGTGAACGGGGCGACCTACACCTACAGCATCGTTGGCGCCAACCCCAACTCTGAAGAGGGTTCGGCCACCATCGGGGTCGACATAGTCCCGCTCAACCTCACCATCGCGGGAACGTCATTCGACGGATCCGCGAGCGTGGCGGGGGTCCTGGCATCGCCCCTGTTCAAGGAGGGCGACTACTCGACCACCGCAGCCGCCAGCACCTCGACTGGCGCGAAGGGTGCGGGGGGAAGCCTCTCCGCCGGCAACAATGACGTCCAGCTCCTGGATGCCGAGATGCGCTCGCAGTTCAACGAAGTGGGGACCGCCTATCACCTCGTCCTCAAGCGCCCTGAGGTCCACGCCCCGATCACGATCGCGGTTCCGGCTGCAGTCGGGACCACCCTGACGAGCCCGGGCGGAGTCACCATCGGCGACGTCGACGTGACGTGGCTTCAACCCCAGGTCGAGGCCCTGACCGCGCAGCTCCGCTACCTCAAACCCAATCGTCTGGCCATCTTCCTGACCAAGGATGTGCTGGCCTACGCGGACCACAACCCGACGCACTGCTGCGTGCTCGGCGCCCACGGTTCGATCGACACGACAAGCGCGGCACAGGGAGAGGAGCAGGACGGCCGCCAGCGCGTCCAGACCTTCGTCTGGTCATCGTGGCTGACCGCCGGCTTCTACAACCCGCGAAACCGCTGGGCGAGGCAGGACATCCACGGTCTGAGCCACGAGCTCTCCGAGTGGGCCAACGACCCCTTTGGCACGAACGCCGTCCAGCCATGGTTCTCGCCGGCCGCGCCGCAGTACGGATGCAACAACCTCCTCGAGACGGGCGACCCGGTGCTCGGCATCGGCTTCTCGCAGGGCACGAACACCTTCGACCAGAACCCCTACAGCGACGGGACCTATCACCCGGAGGACGAAGCCTTCCTGCCGTGGTTCATGCGCTCCAGCCCGAACACGACCTCGGAGCCGGCGCAGGGCTCGGCCAACGGCCGCTACACGTTCATGGGCGCCTTGAATCCGTTCGCGTTCTTTCACCAGCCGCCACCCGGCTGCTAAATCGCAGGTTGGGAAGAGGGCGTATCCGCCCATCGGAGGGGCCCGGGCGACCGGGCCTCTCTTTATTCTTGGCGGGACTTGATCGAGCCCAAAGACGTCGTGATCGCCATCCTCGGCGCCTCGGCCGCGCTGGCCGGTTTCGTCCTGGTCTTTCTCGGCATCATGATCACGTCCTACCAGTCGTACTCGGGTGGAGTCCCGGACGAGGTGGTCCAGCCATACCGTACGATCGGCAGCGCGCTGCTCGGCACGTTCGGACTCAGCCTGGTCACTGTGGCGATCTGTCTGCTCTGGTTGATCAACGGCGGCTCGCCCGGCCTGTATGGCTGGGCGATCGGCCTGTTCGCCGTGCAGCTGGTGGCTGTGTTCGCCTCCGCCGCCACGGCCACGCGGATGGTCCTGTGGCGCTGACCCAGAAGAAGCTCCAGGACCTCAAAGACGCGAGCCTGACCTCGCTCCTGCAGGACGACTCCGCCGGCTGGAAGGCGAAGGCGAGACACGCGTACATTGCGACTCACGGCTTCATCAAGGAGATCCGGCCGGACGACGTCATCCCGCTGCTGATCGCCGAGCTCGAGGTGACGCCGGAGTTCAGAAACTATCTGGCAAGAAAGAAGCTGAAACAGAAATACTGGTCGGAGTGGTTCGCAGAATTGATCATCGATCGTTATTGGTCGTACTTGAAGGGAGGCTGAAGTTGGCGAAGGAATCGTCTGATCTGGCCAAGAAGTACATCGACGCCGCCGTGCGGGGCCGCTCCAAGCCGCCGAGCAAGGCAGCATACGCCCGCGCCGTCCGGCTGGCACGGCAGGCGATCGAAGAGCTCACGCACGTGGCGCATCGCGCGGGGTCAGCGAGCCGCTAGCTTTTTATCCTCCCCATTCATGGGGAGACGGCTGGCTCGCGTCTCGTGGTGTGGTGTAGGTGCTCCGCATCGTGGAGCGTGAACCTTCACCCCCATGTCCAGGATATCGCGAGGGAGGGGGCTTGCGGCAAGCCCCGGGTAGTGCCGCATGATCGCCGGCTGAGGCCAGAACCTTGGGCAATGGGGGTCGTGAGATGGGTGTGTGGTTGACGGTCTACGGGGCGACCGGCGCCGGGGAGCGGCGATGACCAGACATACCGTGGTGGTAGCGGGCGGCGGCCCGACCGGGCTGATGCTGGCGGGCGAGCTGGCGCTGGCCGGCGTCGACGTCGCCATCGTCGAGCGGCGCGCCAGCCAGGATCTCACCGGCTCGCGCTCACGCGGTCTGCATTCACGCACCATCGAGGTTCTCGATCAGCGCGGAATCGCCGAGCGGTTCCTGTCGGAGGGGCAGGTGGCGCAGGTCGCGGGGTTCGCCGGCACCCGCCTGGACATCAGCGACTTTCCTACCCGGCACCCATACGGGCTTGCGCTGTTGCAGAAAGACTTCGAGCGCATCCTGGCCGGCTGGGTCGACGAGCTTGAGGTGCCGGTCCATCGCGAACGCGAGGTGACGGGGTTCGCGCAGGACGCTGGCGGCGTTGACGTGCAGCTGTCCGACGGCACGAGCCTGCGGGCGGATTACCTCGTCGGGTGCGACGGAGGGCGCAGCGTGGTCCGCAAGGCGGCCGGCATCGAGTTCCCCGGATGGGAGCCGACGACGAGCACCCTGATCGCCGAGGTCCAGATGGCCGAGGAGCCGAAATGGGGCGTCCACGACAACGCCCTCGGTCGCCACGCCTTCAGCAAGCTGGAGGGTGGGCTGGTGGGGGTCCTGGTGACCGAAGAGCACGTCAACACCGCCAGCGAGGCCACCCTGGGCGAGCTGAGCCAGGCGCTCATCGCCGTCTGGGGTACCGACTACGGAGTGCACAGCCCCACCTCGCTCTCTCGGTTCACCGACATGGCGCGACAGGCCGCCGCCTACCGCGCCGGTCGTGTCCTGCTGGCCGGCGACGCCGCACATGTCCACTACCCGGTGGGTGGACAGGGTCTCAACACCGGTGTGCAGGATGCGGTGAACCTGGGGTGGAAGCTGGCTTCGGTCGTCAACGGAACATCACCGGACAGCCTCCTGGACACCTATCATGCCGAGCGCCACCCGGTCGCCGCCCGCGTGCTGCGCGACACGATTGCGCAGGTCGCCCTTTTGCGCGCCAACGACTACGTCAAGACATTGGGCGACATCATCACCGAGCTCCTCACCATGGAAGAGCCCCGCAGGCGATTCGCCGCGATGATCTCTGGACTGGACATCCACTACGACCTCGGAGAGGGACACCCGCTGCTCGGGCGGCGCATGCCCGACCTCGACCTGCACACCGCGCACGGTCCCACGCGCGTGTTCACCCTGCTGCACGACGCCCGGCCTGTGCTCCTCAACCTCGGTGAGCCCGGCGGCTTCGACATTTCTCCGTGGGCGAATCGAGTGCGGTTGGTCGACGCCACGCACGAGGGCGTGTGGGAGCTCCCGGTCCTGGGCGAGATCGCTGCGCCCCCGGCCGTGTTGATCCGACCCGACGGGCATGTCGCCTGGGCGGGAGACCTCACGGACCCAGAGCTGCCTCGAGCACTTGCGACCTGGTTCGGAGCGGGCACTCCGAATTCAATTGAGGGCGGAGTTACAACTCCGCCCTCACCTGGGCCGCGGCCCGGGCGAGGGCGGTGAGCTTGCCGAAAGCCTTTTCGCGCGGCAGGTACTTCATGCCGCAATCAGGCGCCACGACAAGGCGCTCGGCATCGACGAATCGCAACGCGTTCTTGATTCTCCCCACGACCGTCTCGACCTCCTCGACCGGGCTCTCGTCGGAGAGGTCGATCACCCCGACGACGAGGGTCTTCTCACGGAAAGACTTAAGTACCCCGAGATCGACCTTCTGCTGCGCCGACTCCAACGAGATCTGGCGCGCCGTTGTGTCGGCCAGCTGCTCCAGGAAGGGATATCCGTTGGGCCGGTTGTGGACGATGTGGGCGTAACCGAAGCAGGTGTGCAGCGCCGTGTTGCCATTGATCCCTTCGAGTGCGCGGTTGATGGCCCTGATCGCAAAACGCGCAGCCTTCTCGGCGCGCGCCTGCAGGTAAGGCTCGTCGAGCTGCACGACATCGGCCCCGGCGGCGAACAGGTCGCGCACCTCTTCGTTGACAGCGGCGGCGAGCGCCATCGCCAGAGCCTCCTCGTCGTGATAGTGGTCGTCCTGGGCCTGCTGCGACATGGTGAAGGGTCCCGGCAGCGTCGCCTTGATGGGGTGGTCGGTGTGGGCGCGGAGAAATTCGACGTCGCGTTTCTCGACGGGCCGCCGGCGGCGGATGGGCCCGACGACTCGCGGCACCGGATTGGGATGCCCGGTCCGGTCGAGCGCGGTGCCGGGATTGTCGAGGTCCACGCCGTCGAGTGCCGTGGCGAAACGGTTGGAGTAGCTCTCGCGCCGCACCTCGCCATCCGTGATGATGTCGATCCCGGCGCGCTCCATGTCGCGGATCGCGACGATCGTCGCGTCGTCCTGCGCCTGCTCGAGGAGATCCGGCGCGACACGCCAGATCTCGAGCGCGCGTGTGCGCGGCGGCAGGCGGCTGCCGAGCATCTGCCGGTCGACCAGCCACTCCGGCTGGGGATAGCTGCCGACCACAGTCGTCGGCAAGATTGAGACCACCTCGGCAAGGTTAATCTGTGCCTCGAGATGGCAACGAACCGATTGCCGGGCGACAACTGCGAGCGGGATTGGATCTGGGAGCGCGAGATCGAAGCCGCGCCGTGGGAGGAGACGAGGCGCCTTTCGGTTGCGGCTTGGGAGCGGCAGTACCGGCGCATCCGGGAGTCATCGCCCTTCTACGCGCGCAAGTTCCGCGAGGCGGGAGCCGGCAACTCGTTTGTCAGCCTCGCCGACCTGAGCCAGCTGCCCTTCACCACCAAGCAGGAGCTGAAGGAGGCGCTGGACGACGACCCGCCTTTCGGCAGCAACCTGTGCGTCTCGCCGGACCAGGTCAAGCGCGTGTATCAGACGAGCGGGACGTCTGGATCGCCAAGCGTGCTCGCGCTGACCCGCGGTGACATGGAGACCTGGACGATCATGGGCACCCGCACCTACTACGCGACCGGCATCCACGAACACAGCAGCGTGCTGACAACGTTCGGCGCCGGTCCGTTCGTCGCCGGACACACGCACTTCGTGCTGCTCCGCATCGGGTCACGTTCCGTTCCCGTCGCGCCGGGAGACACCGAGCGCGTCATATTCGGCCTACGCTCGGGCTTGGCCGACACGCTGCTGTCGACCGCGTCCTTCGCACAATTTCTAGCGAACCGCCTCGAGCAAACAGACGCCGAGCCCAGTGCGATTCCGCTGACCCACGTCGTCACCGGTGGCGAGCCAGGCGGCGGCATCCCTTCCATCCGCGACCACATCCAGCGCGTGCTCGGCGTCACCGTGACCGAGGTGATGGGGATCGGCGACATCGCACCGTCGCTGTTCGGCGAGTGCACGCATCAGCAGGGCATGCACTTCTGTGGCGGAGGCCACGTTTGGGTCGAGCTGATCGATCCCGAGACTCGCGAACCGATAGAGATCGAAACGGGCGCGGAGGGGGAGCTCGCCTACACGACGCTGACGCGTGAGGCGATGCCGGTGGTGCGATTCCTGGGCGGCGACATCGTCCGCATCGAAGGCACGGAGTGCGAGTGCGGGCGGACCAGCTTCCGGCAGCGCGTGCTCGGCCGCCGCGACGACATGTTCATCGTGCGCGGAGTGAACGTGTATCCGGCCGCGATCCTGGCTGTGGTCGGCGATTTCCGGCCGCGCGTGACGGGCCGCGCACGGGTGATCCGCGAGGGGCCAGAGACGTCGATCGAGCCGCCGATCCCGGTCGAGGTCGAGGTTACTGAGCGCCACGAATCTGACGGGGCTCTGGTGACCGAGATCGAGAACGCGATCCACTCCAAGCTGATGTTCCGGAGCAAAGTCGAGCTGGTTCCGGAGTCCGAGTTCGGCGAGGCCGGATACAAGACGCGGCTCACCGTCCGGCGATGACGCGCAAGCTGAAATCCGGGCTCGGCCGCAGCACGGCCGACCAGATCTTTGTCCGCGGCCACGACCTGACCGAGGAGCTCATCGGCAAGGTCTCGCTGGGCGACTTCGCCTTCCTCGAGCTGATGGCCCGCCTGCCGACGCCCCAGGAGTCGGTCATGTTCAACGCGCTGGTGGTGACGCTGGTCGAGCACGGTCTGACCCCGAGCACGATCGCTGCCCGCATGACCTATTTCGGCGCGCCGGAGGCGCTGCAGGCGGCCGTTGCGGCCGGCCTCCTCGGCATGGGCGACCGCTTCGGCGGCTCGATCGAGCAGGCGGCGCGCATCCTGCAGGAGGCGCCGGCCGGCGACGACCTTCAGGCAACAGCGCGCCGGATCGTGCAGGACTACCAGGCCAGGAAGGAGATCATCCCGGGCCTGGGCCACCCGATTCACAAGCCCGCGGACCCGCGCACAACGAAGCTCTTCGCGCTGGCGGCGGAGACCGGCTTTTCGGGCCGCCATGTGAGTCTTATGGAGCACCTCTCGACGGAGGCCTCGGCGCTGTACGGCCGCGCCCTGCCAGTCAACGCCACGGGCGCGATCGCCGCCATCGCCAGCGAGATGGAGATCCCCTGGCGCGTCACCCGCGGGCTGGCCGTGATGGCCCGCGCGATCGGACTTGTGGCCCACGTTCAGGAGGAGATGGCAGACCCGATGGCGGCCGAAATCTGGGCGCGTGCGGAGGACGAGGCCTCGAGGTGACAGCCGTTCCAGGCGGGCCTAATATGGGGGTGCACGGAATAATCGGAACGGAGGGCTGATGGCCGCCGGCATCCCAGGCATCCACCACGTGACGTGCATCACCGGCGACGTGCAGAAGTGCGTCGACTTCTACGTCAGCGTGCTCGGGCTGCGCTTCATCAAGAAGAGCATCAACCAGGATCTTCCCGACACCTACCACATCTATTTCGGCGACTACCTGGGCACGCCCGGGACGGCGATGACCTTCTTCGGCTGGCCGACGTGGCCCGATCGGCGGACCGGGACCGGCCAGGTCACCACGGTGTCGTTCGCGGTCCCGCACGCCTCCCTGGACTTCTGGGCCGCCCGGCTGAAGAAGGTCGGGGTGGAGCACACGAAGGTGCGCAGGTTCGACATCGACGCTCTCGTTCTGCGCGACGCAGACGGGATCGAGCTCGAGCTGGTCGGTCAGGCGTCAGACGAACGTTTCGTGCCGTGGAGGGAAGCGCCAGTCGCGCAGGAGCATGCGATCCGCGGCTTTCATTCGGTGACGATGACGCTGGCCGAGACCGCGGCGACGTTGAAGCTCCTCACGTCGACGATGGGTTTCCGCCAGGCCGGCAAGGAAGGCAACCGCACCCGCTTCGAAACAGGCGGGGGCGGGCCGCACGCGGTGCTCGACGTCGTCGATTCGCCTGAAGGACCGGCAGGTGAAGAGTCGATCGGCACCGTGCACCACGTCGCGTGGCGGACGCAGGACGCGGCGTCCCAGGTCTCGTGGCGCGAACTGCTGTTGCGCGCGGGCCGCAACGTTACGGCGGTGATCGATCGCTGGTACTTCAGGTCGATCTACTATCGCGAGCCGGGCGGCGTGCTGTTCGAGATCGCCACCGACGGCCCGGGGTTCACGGTCGACGAATCGCCGGAGAAGCTCGGCACCAAGCTCAGCCTACCGCCCTGGTTCCAGGTGCGGAGGGACCGTCTCGACGAGACTCTGCCGCCGATTGTCGTGCCGACCACGGCGACGACCGGCGCCCACTAGCCGCCTGTGGTCTGTACCTCTGGAGGGGTGTTTTGATGAGCAGCACGGCAGTGATCGCCCCGGTGAACCCGATGGCAGCGGAAGGCAAGGAAACGGTCATGCAGGTCATGCGCCGTGACCGGGAGAACTTCACGCGTTTGGTCTCGGATCCGAAGAACTGGAACGTCGACACGCGATGCACCGGCTGGCAGACGCGTGACCTGGTCGGCCACATGATCGACGTGATGGAGGGTTATTTCAAAAATTGGGACGCGGCGCGGTCAGGCAAGGATGGCACGGCGCTCGGCTTGCCGGTGATGGGGGAGACCCTGAACGACCACGCGCTCGAGTTCCGCAAGCTCTCTCGTGATGAAGCGCTCGACCGCTTCAAGAAAGACGCGCAGAAGCTCGACAAGCTACTCGAGGAGCTAACGCCACAAGAGTGGACCAGCTTCATCGTCTACCACCCGTTCGCGGGCCCGGTGCCGGCAGGCTTCTACGGCACTTTCCAGATCATGGACTACGGCGTCCACCCATATGACATCGAGTACGGCCTGGGCAACAAGCTGGCGACGATCGATGAGGCATCGGCCGGCTTGATCCTGCCGTTCGCGTTCATCTTCTGGATGTACACGGTCGACCAGGACGTGGCGAAAGGTCAGAAGTTCACGTATGGAATCCAGGTCGATGGACCCTGGGGCGGCAAGTGGCGGGCGACCGTCAAGGACGGCGCGTGGTCGTCTGAAGCCGAGAGCGGCAACTTCGAGGGCTGCGACGCGCTGATCCACTTCAACAACGCAGCCGAGGCCGTGCTCACGTTCTTCCAGCGCTTCCCCGGCGGATCTGCAATCGGCGACGAAGACGTGATCAACACGATCCGCAAGCTGCACTTCCGCTTCTGATCCGAAGCACCATCTGGGCGGCGGACCTGGCGCTTCCGGGTCCGCCGCCTGTTTTTCCCGTCGAAGAGGTTGATCGCTCGCACGCGCTGCTTGTCGCTGGCGCAATGGGACCCGACGCCGACCTGGTGACTGAGCGCCTGGCGCGTGGCGTTCGATGCTTCGTCGTTCGGATGGAGGGCGCGCTCGCCGGTTACGGATGGCTGTCGACCGGCCCCGAGTGGATCGGCGAAATCCAGCTCGAGCTCAAGCCCCGGCAGCGCGAGGGTTATATCTGGAACTGCGTGACCGTGCCGGAGCACCGCCTGAAGGGCGTGTTCCGTTCGCTGGTTCTCGGCATGGCGTCAGCGGCCAGGCGAAGTGGACTCAGGCGAGCGTGGATCGGCACCGTCGCCGTCCCGGCCGAGAAGGCGCTTGAGCCGGCAGGATTCCGGCCCGCGCTTCATTTCGACATCAACAGCGTCGCCGGCCTGCACCTCATGCGCGTGCGTCGATCAACAAACCCGGATCTCGCGACCGACGCGTCTTCAGCGCTTGGGGTGCGAGCCGGGCTCGTGATCCGGCGCTCGCACCCAAGGCGGCACTAGCGGGATGCGCGCGTTTTGCGCAAAAGGCACGTCTGACCTGCGGCGAGAGGTGCGTTCTGCACAAACCGCACGTATTTCAGGCCCTTAGAGCGCCGCCAGGTAGATCCCTAGTAGGTCTGCGGCCGGGTACTTGTTCGCCAGCTCTTCCGCAGCCACGCGCAGCGCCGTCTGGCCCACGTCGAACTGGCTGATGTGCTGCGGCAGGCCCAGCGACGCGATCAGCTCCTCGACACGGTTCGCTGGATCTACCCCCGTCGCTTGAGCCAGCAGCTGCATCCGCTCCGGCATCGTCTTCGCCAGGTAGCGCATCACGTGCGGGAGCAGAAGGCACGAAGTGACACCGTGCGGGATCCCATGCCGCGCTCCGATCTGCTTGCCCATCGTGTGACTCAATCCCGCCGCCGACGCTCCTGGCAGCGTGAATGAGAACCACGCCGCAAGCTGGTTTTCGGTGCGCATTCCGACATCAGAGGGGGAAGCCTTGGCCCGGGGCAGTGAATCGAACAGGCGGCGGATTCCCTCCAGCGCCATCACATCGTTGAAGGGGTGCTCGCCGGGCGCGAGGAATCCCTCCACCGCGTGGTCCAGGGCGCGGATCCCGGTTGACAGCCACAGCTGTATCGGCGTCGCCAGCGTCAGCTCCGCGTCATAGATCACCGCCTCGACCATCAGGCGCGGATCTCGCATGCCCGCCTTGTCGCCCTGATCGTTGGTGAACCCGGCTCCGGCGGCCAGCTCCGCGACCGACAACGTGGTCGGGATGGCGACGTGGGGGAGGGCGCGGCCGTCGCCGTCCGCCAGCTGGACCGAGATGATCTTCGCCGCATCGATCGCGCTACCGCCCCCGAAGCTCACGATGCAATCGACTCCGGCCGACTTCGCCTTCTCAGTACCGGCACGGACCTGCGCCGTCGGCGCGTGCTGGCCGATGACGACGGTCGCGGCGGGCCGGACGCGCAATCTATCGAGGGACTCGACCAGTGAGCGGGTCGTGACCACTCCGATGCGCGTGGCTTCCAGCCGCTGCAGCTCGGCGCCAAGCTGCGCGATTGATCCTGCCCCCCAGTGGATCACGCGGGGGTTCGAGTAGGTGAAGGCGCCGGTGGTTGGCATACTAGGAAAGCATTGAGCATCGCTCACGGACAGCGCATCGTGCAGGGCGGCGAACCCCTGGCCTCGGCTCGCGCGGCGATGATCCTCCTCCACGGGCGCGGCGCCTCTGCCGAGGACATCATGACCATCGCCGCCGAGATCCAGCTGCCCGGCTGGGCCTACCTCGCGCCGCAGGCCGCGGGCAGCGCGTGGTACCCCAATCCATTCACGGCCCCTCTCGAGCGCAACGAGCCGTACCTCTCGGCAGCGCTCGACATGCTCTCGAACCTGGTCCAGCGCGTCGAGGCCACCGTCCCCGCGCAGCGCGTGGTCCTGCTCGGGTTCTCCCAGGGCGCGTGCCTGACGCTGGAGTGGGCGGCGCGCCACGCGCGCAGGTACGGCGCGGTGGCGGGGTTGAGCGGGGGCCTGATCGGACCCGACGGCACGCCCCGCGACTATCCGGGCAGCTTCGATGGCACGCCGGCGTTTCTCGGCTGCAGCGACGTGGATCCCTACATCGGCAAGGAGCGTGTGATCGAAGCCTCGGAGGTCTTCCAGCGCATGGGCGCCAGGGCGACGCTGCGCCTCTATCCCGGCATGGCCCACACCGTCAGCGCCGAGGAGATCGCCGAGGTCCGCGCCCTGGTCGACTTGATCTAACTCTTCCGCCCGGCGGTCTGCGTCTCGTATACCGTCACGATCGCCGACATCTCGAGGTCGCCGGCCGTCTTCGCTGCGCGGTCGTAGAGATCCTTGGTTGTATCCGCCAGCGGCGTGAACGCGCCGGCGCGATGGTAGACATCCGTCGCGAGCCGAATGTCTTTGGCCGCGTCGCGCAGGGCGAAAGTGACCGGTTCGTGTTTGTGCTCCATGAAGCCCGCGCGCCTCGCAGCCAGGACTGGCGCGAATCGCGTCAGGACCCAGAACACATCCTCGGGGTCAACACCGGCTGCGGCGCCGGCCGCAAGCAGCTCAGCCGCCAGAGCGCTGATCACTGTCAGCCCTGTGTTGGCGATCAGCTTCAGCTTGGCCGCGCTCTCCGCGTCCTTGAGCCGCCGCATCTCACCGATCGCCTCCAGCACCGGCCGTGCCCTCTCGATTGCAGCGTCGTCGCCCGCGGCCATCAGGATTCCCTTCCCAGTTTCCATGGCCGTGACGCTGCCCATCACCGGGCACTCGACGAACTTCGCGCCGCCGCGCTCGATCGCAGGCTGAACCTCCTTGATGACGTCCGGACCGGCGGTGCTCATCTCGATGAAGACCTGCGCGCGAGCCACTTTCGCCGCACCGCTCTCGCCGAGATAGGCATTACGCACGGCGTCGGCATTGGTGAGGATCGAGATCACCACGTCGGCGTCTTTGACCGCCTCGGCCGGCGTCCCGGCCACCTTCCCGACGCCAATCGCCTCGGCGCGCGAGCGCGTGCGATTCCACAGCGTCAGCCCGTGGCCCGATTCGTGCAAGCGCCTTGCGATCGCCGCGCCCATCTTTCCAGTCCCGAGAATCGCCACCTGCATCAGCTCTTCTCCTTCAGGCGTTCTTCTCCGCCTCTTCGCCCCGCTCCCCGTGTTTCACGATGTCCCCTTCCTTGAAGAGGACGGACTGCAGCACCGCCCGCCATTTCGGCGTGCGCCGCGACAGGAATTCGAGCGCCATCGCGAAATGCTTGAACTCCTCTTCCTGCGCATCCTCCATGATGGCCCGCGCCTGCGGGTCGCGTTCGACCGACAGGCGCTGCTCGTACCAGCCGATCGCCTCCGCCTCCTCCTGGAGCGAGGCGGCGAGGCGGGCGAAGGTCCTGATCTCGGGGGTCAGGTCGGCGGGCGGCTCGTGGTACTGGTCAGTAGGCATAACAACAAGAAAACGCGCCGAACAGGCTTAAATAGCTCAGTGAGCCTCGGCGACGTCCTGATCTTCATCCTCGTGGGCCTGGTGGCCGGGTTCCTGGCGAGCCGGGTCGTCTTCGGCAAGGGCCGCGGTTGGTTGTGGGACATCATCATCGGGATCCTCGGCGCGGTGATCGGCGGCTGGCTTGCGGGCCTGGCCCACATCTCGATCGGCTACGGGATCTTCGGCCAGATCGTCATCGCGTTCGTCGGCGCGGTGATTCTCCTGTTGATCTGGCGCCTCCTGTTCCACCGCGGCAGGAAATAGCACGACGACCTAGCTTGTAGTCCTGTACGTGGACTACGGGCAGCCGGTTCGATTTGGCGTCTTCGTCACCCCGGAAGCGACCGAGCGACCGATGCAGAACGCCGTCCTGGCGGACGAGCTGGGCTTCGATTTAGTCGGGATCCAGGATCACCCCTACCAGCGCCGCTTCTACGACACGTGGACCCTGCTCACAGCGGTTGCCATGCGCACCGAGCGGATCGCCGTCTTCCCCGACGTCGCCAACGTTCCGCTGCGCCCACCGGCCATGCTCGCCAAAGCCGCCGCCACGCTCGACATCTTGAGCGGCGGCCGGCTCGAGCTCGGCCTTGGCGCGGGCGGTTTCTGGGATGGGATCAAGGCCTACGACGGACCGGTGCGCACGCCCGGCGAATCCGTGTCCGCGCTGGAGGAAGCGATCCAGGTCATCCGCCTTCTGTGGAGTGGCCAGCACGGCATCCGTTTCGAGGGCAAGTTCTACAAGCTCGCCGGCGCGCATTCGGGACCGCTCCCGGCCCACGCGATCGGCATCTGGCTCGGGGCCTACAGGCCGCGGATGCTGTCCCTGACAGGCCGCCTGGCCGACGGTTGGATGCCGTCCCTGGGCTACTTCAAGCCCGCCGACCTCCTCGAAGGCAATCGGCGCATCGATGAGGCGGCGATGACAGCGGGCCGCGACCCGCGCTCGATCCGTCGTCTGCTGAATGCAGGTTTCCTTGACGCCGAGTCGCTCGTTGCGCTGGTCACCGAGTTTGGAATGGACACATTCCTCGTCGCCGACGACCCGGACGAGATGCGGACGTTCATGGCCGAGGTCGCGCCAAAGGTGCGGGAAGAAGTTGAATCACGCCGATCTCGTAGCACTCATTAAAGATGGAGTAGGTCAGCCTGGCGGACGCTGGGCGGACCTTGGGGCAGGCGAAGGCAACTTCACCCGCGCGCTGGCCGACCTGCTCGGGCCGGAGGCCCACATCACGGCCATCGACAAGGACGCGCGCGCACTGCGCGCGATCGATGGAACCATCGAAACGCACGTCGCAGACTTCACGCGGCCGCTCGACCTTCATGACCTCGATGGGGTCGTGATGGCGAACTCGCTGCATTTCCTCCGCGACAAGCAGCCGGTCCTCGAAGCGGTGCACCGGATGCTGCGCCCACGAGGACGGCTGATCGTCGTCGAGTACGGAACCGAACGCGGGAACCACTGGGTCCCACACCCCTTCACCTATGAGCAGTGGGAAAAGATGGCGGCCCGGGCGGGGTTCAGAAACACGAGGCTTCTGTCCACCATCCCGAGCCGCTGGCTGGGGAGCATGTACTCAGCGGTCAGTATTAAGTAGTGCGCCCTGCGCGCGCCCGGCGGAGCCCTAAAAGACCTGTGACTGCGCCTCCGCCGGCCGCTCGCGGCGGCCGCGGTGCCGCCGCATCCAGCGCCGGATCATCACGCTTCGTCGGTCATCACCGCGGCCGCCGCCTCCGCCGCCCGGGTTGAAGCGCTTGGTCACGCCATCGAGCTTGGCGCCCCATGTGACGTATTTCTTGAAGCGCTCCTCCGCCTCCTGGGCGATGCCGATGCGCTGGCCGCGTGTCTCCTCGCGGAAGCGGGCGATGCGTCCCGCCGCGGCGCCCTCCTTCTCCTCCGGTGTGGAGCCGAGGTTGGTCTCCGGCAGCGTGCCGATGACCACGATCTGGTCGTCCTCGACGGCGACCTCTACCCCCGCGAACCAGCCGTCCGGGAGCCTTCCGGCAAACCAACCTTTGATCGAACCGAGCTCTTTCTCATCCATGCGTTACATAATTACACTGTAATAAATGAGAAGTCAAGCGGGTCGGACTGCTCCTCCCCATTCATGGGGAGGTGGCGCGCAGCGCCGGAGGGGCAGCGCCGGAGGGGCGCAGCCGGACGGGCAGGGCCGAGGCCGTGCCGATAACCTCGCGTAAGCTCGCACTCACATGGGAATGATGCCGCCGGGCTCCCACGGGCCCGTCATCTGGTGGGGAGGTTGGGGGCGAGGCCGGCGCAACGCCGAAAGCGGGCCAGCCAACAGCGGCCTGACCGGCGACCCGACCCTAGAGCCGCCGCAGCAGCCCGAAGGCCCAAAGGACCTGCGCGGTCGCTGGGAGAGTCTCAGACAGGCCGTCATGGGCACGACCGCGGCGCTGCCCCAGGTCTTGCGCCTGGTCTGGGAGGCCAGCCGACCGGTCACCATCGGCCTGTTCATCACGACCGCGCTCGCCGGGATCATCCCGACCATCTCGGTCGGCCTCACCCTGATGCTGACCAACGCGGTCGTGACGGGGATCAAGATCAACTCGTTTCACATCGCCGACCACGTCCGCCTCTCGGAGCTTGGCGTGCCGTGGCTCCCCGGCCTGACTTTCTCCGCGGTCGGGATGATCGTCTTCCTCGCGGTGCTGCAGCTGATCATCTTCGCGGTCAGCGCGCTGCTCAACACTCTGCGCAACATCTCGCAGCAGCTGCTGCAGAACTCAGTCTCGATGCGGATCCAGCTCATGGTCATGGAGAAGGCCGCGTCTCTCGACCTCCAGTTCTACGAGGACCCCGCTTCTTACGACCTTCTGCGTCGGGCTCAGAACGATTCCATCAACCGGCCGGTCCTGATGATCGCCACAGCGTTCGGCCTCCTTCAGACGCTCCTCACCCTGGTCACGATGATCGCGCTGCTCTTCGGTGTCAGCTGGATCCTGGCCGCGGTCGTGATCATCTCGCCGATCCCCGCCTTCATCGCCGACACTCGATACGGCTGGCGCGGTTACAACATCGCGCGGTGGGGCTCGCGCCTGCTGCGCCGCATGAACTACATGGTCAACCTCGTCACCACCGACTCATTCGCCAAAGAGGTGAAGCTCTTCGGGCTCGGCCACTACTTCATCGAGCGCTATCGCCTGATCGCCAGCGCGTTCTACGACACCCAGCGCTCGCAGGTCGTGCGCCGCTACATGACGGGTTTCGCCCTGGGCAACATCAGCACGCTCGTGACCTCGATCACCTATCTGTACATCGCTCTGCAAGCGATCGCCGGCCGGCTCTCGCTTGGTGCCCTGACCGCGTACACGCAGGCGGCTGTGCAGGTGCAGAACTCGATCCAGAGCGTGCTCAGCGGCTTCTCCGGCATGTACGAGCACAACCTCTATCTGAACAACCTGGTCGAGCTGATGGCGAAGGAGCCTTCGATGCCGGTCGCGTCGCAGCCGGTGCCGGTCCCTCAGCCGCTCCGCGGCGAGATCCGGTTCGAGAACGTGACCTTTGCCTATCCAGGATCTGAAACGCTGGCCCTGGACAACGTCTCGTTCACGGTGAAGGCGGGGGAGACGCTGGCCGTCGTGGGGCGCAACGGAGCAGGGAAGACGACGCTGTTCAAGCTCATCTGCCGGCTGTACGACCCCAGCCAGGGCAGGATCCTGATCGACGGCGTCGACCTGCGCGACTTCGATCCCGCCGAGCTGCGGCGTCAGATCGGCGCCATGTTCCAGGACTACGTCGACTACCAGGCGACGGCGGCGGAGAACATCGGCCTCGGCAGCCTGCCTGACATCGCCAACCGCGACGCGGTCGTGAGCGCGAGCAAGCAGGCCGGGTCGGACGAGCTCATCGCAAAGCTGCCGGCGGGCTACGACACCGCGCTCGGCAAGTGGTTCGACGCGGGCGTCAACCTTTCCGGCGGCGAATGGCAGAAGGTCGCGTTGGCGCGCGCGTTCATGCGCGAGGACGCGAGGATTCTGCTCCTCGACGAGCCGACGTCGGCACTCGATGCGCAGGCCGAGTTCGACCTTTTCGAACGCCTGCAATCGCTGACCCACGGCCGCACCGCGGTCTACATCTCACACCGATTTTCGACGGTGCGGCGCGCGGACCGCATCATCTTCCTCGAGCATGGCCGCCTGGTCGAGGAGGGCACCCATGAGGAGCTCATGCGCCTGAATGGCCGCTACGCGAAACTGTTCCGGATGCAGGCGGCCGCCTACACCGGCGAATACTCCGAGATCCTTCCGGAAGAAGTCGTCTCGCAGTAAGTGAGGAAAGCGGAGGTCCTGGCAGGCCTCACGCTTGGGGTCGCGACTTTCGCCGTCTACATGATCGGCTCGAATCGATCCTTCGGCTACGACGCGGCCGCGAGCTTCGCCAACTTCATCGCGACGCCCTCGATCTGGGATGCATTTGCCGTGCGCTCGGTGATCCCGACCATTCCTGTAGCGCAGGTCGCCACCAACGACCACGTGCTGATATCGCTCGCGAGCCACGTCATCTACTCGCTGACCGGCTCGCGCAGCGAGGTCGTGTACAGGGCGCTGCCCGCGCTGGCCGCCGGTGGGACGGTAGGCCTCTCGACCGGCGCCCTGACTCGGCGCTTCGGCTTGCTCGCCGGAGTCTGCGCCGGGCTGTACATCGCGACCGACCCTCTGTTCGTCGACAACGGCCGCGAAATGCGCGGCTATAGCCTGGCGGCGCTCGGTTCGGTCGCCGGCACAGTGATCTTGGCCGGCAAGTGGACGAGATGGCGGCTGGCCGGATACGCCCTCGTGATGGGCTTGGCGATCTCGGCCCAGCTGTTCGCGGGCGTCGTAGTGCTGTGCCACATCGCGTGGATCGCCACCCGGCGCTCCCGACCCCAGCTCTTTCAGCTGGCTCCAGCCTGGACCGGCGCGCTGCTGATCGGTGTCGCCGCCAATGCGACGATCCAGCTCACCGAGCTGACACAGCACGGTTTGCCCGCGCCCCTGTTCTACCCGACGTTTCCTCGCGACCTCGTGCTGTTCCTGGTGGGCGCGCCGGTCCTCGTGCCGGTTGGGCTGTGGCTGTCCAGCGTGGGCCTGGGCCTGTGGACACAGCGACGCGAGCCATGGATATGGGCCTCGATGGCGGTGCTGGCGGCGGTCGTGCTCGTCCTGTGGCTGGGCTTGCAGCCCGCGTTCCTCTACCCGCGCTTCTTCGTGTTCCTCGTCCCGGCCTGCGCTTTCCTGATGGCGGCCGCGATCGCGCGGTGGTGGGTCCTGGGGCCCGTGGTCGCGTTGGGGGCGGCGGCGGCGCTGGTCACCCTGGCGCCCGGCTACACGCAGGACCCGCTGGCCCTGCCGCAGGCGGCCGCGGCCGTGGAGCGCGTCCATGCCTCGGGAGGGCGAGCATGCGTGATCCACAGCGACGAGCAGATCCTGTCCGCGTACACCACCGCCTTCGCCGTTGTGACCCGG
>Ga0209160_1000945_pt1 | contig 24342 bp, 21 predicted proteins | sample GraSoiAngelo_153_FD_186167 | JGI IMG/M metagenome (GOLD analysis project Ga0209160, IMG submission 186167) | Grasslands soil microbial communities from the Angelo Coastal Reserve, California, USA - 14_1009_12_40cm (SPAdes) (version 2) | ecosystem: Environmental > Terrestrial > Soil > Grasslands ...
GCCTGGCGCAGGGCGGCAATCGCCTGTGCTACGTCGCCTTGGAGAAGCAGTCCTTTTCCCAGGTCATAAAATGCGTCCGCATTTTGTGTATTCACCTCAGTGGCGCGGCGCAAGTTGAGAATTGCTGATTTCCAGTCGCCGGTTTCCAACTGAGTATGCCCCAGTTGGAAAAGGACATCCGGGTTTGGCGGCGAACGCGCAAGCTCTTTCTCATATTCAACTATGGCCTCGTGATTTTTTCCCAAACTCGCGTATGCAAAGCCGAGATGGTAATGGCCTAGCGGAATGTTCGGATTGATTTGCAACGCAGATTGAAATTGTTGCACTGCCTCGACAGTGCGATTTGTGTTCTGATAAGCCCGTCCCAGCAACACATGCGCAAGTGGATTCGAGGGCGTGATTTTGAGCGCCTTTTCGAGTTCGTCAGCCGCCGGAGAGTACTGCTGGTCTGTCAACAACACCAGCGCCAGATCAAAATGGACGTCAAAACTTGTGGCATCGAAGTGTTGGGCCTCCCTCAGTTGAGCCGCGGCCTCCGTGTTTTGGCCGTTCTTGAAGAAAGCGAGACCCAGCCAATGATGTAACTGCGCATCCTGTGGCCAGCGTTCCACCAGGTTGCGTCCGAGGGCGAGCGCCTGAGCGACCCGACCGTCCTGCAAGTAGCTCAGCAGAAGTCCGCGAGCCGCTTGGATGTTGTCTGGAGCCAGTTGGCGGGCCTGTTCAAAAGATTGAACGGCGCCCTGAAAATCACCGCTCTCCAGAGCCGCTTGGCCTTTCCGCAGCAATACCTGCGCTGGCGATGACGGTTCCTGCGCCAACATCGCGGGTGCGATGGAGAAGACCACAAGCACCAGCAAAAAAAGCCACCTGCACGAACACGAAAGAGAAAAGCCTGCCCAGCGGCGAGTATGCGGAGAGCGGTCTAACGAAAAAGGTAATTCGGGCGGCGGCATGGACCCTCTAGGCATGCTAACGGTTCCCTGAGAGAGGTGCAATGCGCATAGCGAATTGCAAGATTGGCACAGCTAACTCATTGTGCCGCTGCACGTGCGCCATATTCGCGCTTCCAGCGCGTGCTGCGGCCATTTGCCCCAGCGCATCTGCCCGCCGTACATTAATACATCGCATAAGGAATGTTTACCGCGATTTGCACATGATGGACATGCTCGGTTATTTCCGCCGGTTATTTGCTTATGACACTTGGGCCAATCGCGAAGTCCTCAGTAGGTTACAGACCTTTGGAACTCCACCCTCGCGCTCTATCCAACTGCTGTCGCACATCCTTTCAGCCGAACGCCTCTGGCTAGAACGCATTGAGCGGCGCAAGCAAACGTATCCGGTATGGCCCGACTTCAGCATTATGAAATGCGAAGCAGAAGCTATGGAGCTCACACAGCTTTGGGGCAGTTATCTTGGCGGAATCGAGCCAGCCCAACTGGCCGGGATCATCAAATATACAAACACCAAGGGAGAGGCGTGGAGCAATTCGGTTTCGGATATTCTCATGCACGTAGTCATGCACTCTGCCTACCATCGCGGCCAGATCGCCAGCGATATGCGGGCGGCAGGGCACACGCCTGCTTACACCGATTTCATCCACGGTGTACGGCAACGATTATTGGAGTGAAGTTGGGATGGATGATTTCAAGTTTCTCTCATTCCTGCTGCTGCAAACCATGGCTACGCTCGGGCTTCTCGCTATCCTTTGTCTATGGCCCGGTCCTTGGAATGTTGCACGTTTGACTGGTTCCATGCTGACCATCGCCGGCCTGACACTTGTCTTTACGGCACGCGTCCAGCTTGGAAAATCATTCTCCGTCACTCCGCAGGCCAGAACGTTGGTCACGCATGGCCTCTATTCCAAAGTCCGTAATCCGATCTACGTGTTCGGAATCGTGGTGATTTCAGGTGTAATCCTGATTTTGCATAAACCCCGTTTATGGATTTTGTTGGCGATCATAATTCCTATGCAGATTGTCCGCGCCCGCAAGGAGGCCAAAGTCTTGGAAGCGAAATTTGGAAATGAATACCGCGAGTACCAACGCAGGACGTGGTTCTGAAGTGGGCGGACATGAGCGCAGCCACTGTTCGAACCAGCACTGTCCGGTTCCCCAATAGCAGCACGTGCGAATACAATGGCTCACTCGCCGGTAATGACGAGCCTCTAAGAGTGGGCGCCGGCTTTGGCCATTGAGGATTCTCTGTGACGCTGCGGCGCAAGACGCTGGTCATTATCGGGGCGACCCTTCTCGGACTGCTGATAACTTTCTTCGTCCTCACACGGGTCACTCTGCTACGGCGACTGAGAGAATACGAAGCGCAACAGACACGTCGTGAGGTGCAGCGAGCATCGACCGCTCTCGAAACCGAGATCTCCCAGCTCGACACTATTGTTCGCGACGATGCCGTCTGGGACGAAGCCTACGAATTCGTTCAGCATCCCAACCGGAAATTCCTGGAATCAAATTTTCCTCGGGCAATATTCAGCGATCTCCGCATTGACCTGGTGATCTTCTTGAATTCCTCCGACGAGGTGATATTTGAGCGGCTGGCGGATCATCCTCTTGATCCCACTCTGCAACAGGCTCTCGATAAAAAACTTCTTCAGCCGGGTGTTCTGGTACGCCCCGCTTCGGCCGAAGCTATTGTGAGCGGGATTATCAATTTGCCCGACGGTCCAACAATGGTTTCGGCTTCCCAGATTTTAAGATCGTCGGGGGAGGGGCCGTCCCGAGGCACACTCATCATGGGCCGTCGATTGAATGCAAATGAAATCCATCGGCTGTCGCTGTTAACCCGTTTGGATCTCCAGGTCTACCCTTTTGATGATCCCAGACTCCCCGCTGACTTCCAGGCCATTCAAGGTTCGCTTTCTCGCTTAAACCCTATTGCGACCCGACCGTTGAGCAAGCAATACGTCGCGGGTTATCAGCAGATCAGTGGAGTAGACGGCCAGCCTGCCCTCATGATGCGCATCCGGCTCCCCCGAACCATCTACGCCGAAGGAAGGAACACCGAGATTTACCTGATGGGCTCGGCGGTGATTGTGGGACTGGTGTTCAGTGTGGTTACGGTGTTTCTGCTCGAGGGACTAGTATTGTCCCGGTTGATCAGACTTGGGAAAAACGTTGCTGCTATTGGTACGCGCGGCGATCTTTCGGCACGGGTGGCGACCGAAGGCGGCGACGAGTTGTCTCAATTGGTGCGAGTGATCAACCGGATGTTGGCGGACTTGGAGAGAGCCGAGCAAGAACGCCGCCGCGATGAGGAGCGCTACCGGGCTTATATTACGCAGAGCACGGAGGGAATCTGGCGTTGCGAGCTGCAGGAGTCGCTCTCCACTTCTCTTCCGGAGGCCGACCAACTGGATCATTTGCATCAAACCATTTTTTTTGCTGAATGCAACGACGCCCTGGCTCGACTTCACGGATTCGCATCCGCTGACGATCTCCGCGGCGTGCCAGTGCGGGATTTGTTTAGCATCTCTGAGCCCAAAAACCTGGAACTAGCCCGCAAATTCCTACACTCTGGGTATCAAGTGGTCGATGGCGAGTCGATTGAAAGAGACGAGCAGGGTCAGGCTCGTTATTTTCTCAACAACATCAATGGAGTGGTAGAAGACGGTTTTCTAGTGCGCGTGTGGGGAACACAACGTGAAGTCACTGAACAGCGGCGATTGGAGGCACAGCTACTCCATGCTCAGAAAATGGAAGCCGTAGGCCGATTGGCTGGGGGAGTGGCCCATGATTTCAATAATCTGTTGTCCGTCATCCATGGATATACCGAAATTCTGCTGCGACGCTTTTCTCCCGAAAACCCCGCGCGCCGGGAAGCCGAGCGTGTCCTACATGCTACCGAGCGCGCGGCAATACTAACCCGACAGTTGCTCGCCCTCAGCCGGAAGCAAGTTCTTGCACCCCGTGTCCTGGATTTGAATTCCGTTCTTGGCGATATGGACCGTGTGCTCCCACGCCTGGTTCGTGAAGACATCGAACTCGTAATCCGCAAGGAACCGGAGTTGTGGCTCGTGCGCGCCGACCCGGCCCAGATGGAGCAGGTGATCGTGAACCTGGCCGTCAATGCCCGAGATGCGATGCCGAGCGGCGGTCGTCTCACGTTGGAAACGAAAAATGTGGAACTCGATCACCGCGTCTCGCGCCAGGATCCTTCGCTGCTTCCGGGCCGCTACGTTGTGCTGACCGTGGGCGACACGGGTATTGGCATGGATAGCGAGACGCGCGCCAAAATCTTCGAGCCGTTCTTTACTACCAAGGACATTGGCAAGGGGACCGGCCTCGGACTGGCTACGGTATACGGAATTGTGCATCAAAGTGGCGGACATATTTCGGTAGACAGCGAATCTGGCAAGGGCTCGACTTTTCGCATCTACCTGCCACGGGCCGAAGGCAAACTCGAACCACTCGCCGAGCTACCCGTGCCAGAGCCTGCGCCCCGGGGCACCGGGACTCTGCTGCTCGTGGAAGATGACGCCGCAGTGCGAGGGTTGGCGCGAGAGGTGCTCCAGGAACGAGGTTATACGGTGCTGTCAGCAGGCAGTGGCGAGGAAGCCATTCAAGTCGTCGAGAACCTTCAGGAGCAGATCGATCTGGTGGTAAGTGATGTGATTATGCCGGGGATGGCAGGCGATGAACTGGTCGAACACTTGCGACTGCGTTTGCCGGGATTGAAAGTTGTGTTTGTTTCCGGTTACGCCAGCGATGCGATCCCAAAAATCGTCACCGACTCCCACACTTGTTTCCTTCAAAAACCCTTCCCTGTGCAAGAATTAGTCCGCAAGGTTCATGAGATGCTGGTCGCGAAATAGGAGTGGTGGCAGTATTTCGCGCATGCATTTGGTCACTTATCCAGCCGCGCCGACCGGTGATCTTCTTTAGCAGGCAGTTGTTTCTCGTAACCTTACCAAGCGGAAAGCCCGACAGGGATCTCACATGGATGGGTCGGGTTCTCCCAGAAAGTGCCGAATGCTCGATAACAGCTCCTCGTTATTAACCGGCTTTTGAAAGAATGCTTTTGCTCCATCCTTGAGCGCGCGCTCGCGATTGGGGTAAGGGTGCCGGGCAGAAATCACAAGCACAGGAATCATACCCAAAAGGTTGTTGACTTTGAGCCGTTCCAAGACCAAGAAGCCATCGCCGGCGGGCAAACCCAGATCAAGAATAACCAGATCAGGATTATGTCTTCGGGCTTCGCTAATGGCGGTCATGGCATCTGACGCGAAGCAGGTATCGTAGTTGTTGGCTCTGAGGCGGACCTGCAACCCCAGAGGCATGTCGGGATCATCGTCCACGATGAGAATCTTCTTATTCATGGCAGCCATTCCTCGAGAAGGTTGCGGTGTGCACAAGTTCCCGGATTTCCGTCGCCACCTTACTCTGGAAAATCTTCGGCCGGCGTATCCGTGTCGATCAGGTTCAGATCCAGCAAGTTGTAAGAGACCGAGAAACTGAGACTGGCTTGCTGCATGCCTTCATAGCGTCCCAGTTGGTCCTTGATCCTCTTGGTCAGCACTTCCGCACCCTTCTCATTGGCGGAAGCCACGACAAAAAAGAGTTCTGCCTTACTGGGGCCCATTTTCGGCAGAAGCACGTCCAAAACGGGATGCAAACAGCGCTGTAATAGAGATCGTAGGTCGCCAGACGCTCTCTCCGTATGGCCTTCGAAGACCATCCATTCTGGCAGGAAAGTTCCACCACCACGAGGGCGACAGGATCAAGGCGGCGCTTGTGGTTGGTCAGGAGGGCGAAAATAACTGTTTGAAAACTTCCAACTGCTAGCCTCCGCCATTTCCGACAGGGCCCACCAGCCTGAAGCCAGCTTCGAAGTGAAGCGTCTGCCTCATTGCGTACTTCAACTGGCAAAACGAAACAGAAAATCCGAATTCAATCCTGTCATTGCTGGGCGGTTGGTGGAACATCACAAAGGGTCCGGGTAGGGCGGTTCCTCTTGTGGGATGGAATCAAATCGGGACTAGCAACTTGCTTCGTCAGCCTGGAAGTTCGAGTTCTCGCTTGTTTTCTGAATTACTCAACGGGCGCGCGCCAACACTAAGGTTACATCGTCCGGCTGTTCGTGCGGCCCAATCCAATCATCCACCGCCGCGGTCACGGCCTCGGTAATGCGGGTGAGCGGTAAGTGGCGGTTCTCGCTTACCAGTTCGATCAGGCGCTCTTCACCGAACTCGCCATATTCGTTCTCCGGTTCAGTCACGCCATCGCTGTAAGCCAGGAAGATCTCGCCCGAGTGGAGTTGGACCGAACTTTCTTCATAGGAGAGATTGTCAAACAGGCCAACCACCATGCCGCCGCAATCCAGACGCCGTAGTGTTCCGTCTTCGCTGATGATGACAGGTGGCAGATGTCCGCCGTTGCTGTAGGTTAACTTGCGGGACGCACCGTCGTAGAGCGCCAGGAACAGGGTGGCGTACTTTTCAAGCGGAGTGCTCTCGTATAGCTGGTGGTTGAGTAGTGCAAGCAGCATGGCGGGAGAAGTCTCACCGCTCGGAGAGAGTCCTGACGCCATCATCATTCCTGTTCCCGCCACTGCGCCGACGGCAACCGGCTCTCGCAAGCGCGGCATGCCTTCCAAACTGTAGGCGCGGACCGCGGAATGAATTGTGGCCATCAACAAAGCAGCGGAAATTCCTTTGCCGCTGATATCTCCCACCGCCAGGATCAGACGGTCTGAATTCAAGGCAAGAAAGTCATAGTAATCCCCGCTCACAGTGCGCGCCGGGCGGCAGAAACCGTGAACCTCCAGCGACTCAAGTTGTGAAATCTCTTTCGGAAAAAGCTGCGCCTGCACTTCCTGGGCGATTACCAACTCATTCTCCAGGCGCTGCTTTTCTTTCTGCTCGATGATCAGCTTTTCGATGGAAGCCGTCATCGAGTTGAAGGAATTTGCCAACTCCGACAATTGATCTTTCGATCGCACAGGAATGCGATGACTGAAATCGCCACGGTTGATGTGCTTGGTTGCTTGATAAAGCTGAGCCACCGCGCCGGTGACGGTGCGCGTCAAGTGCGTGCCAATGAGCAGAGCAAGAAGCTCAATCACGGCAAAAAAGGCAGCGACGAAGACCAGTCCGAACTCGATTGCGGGAGCAAACTCGCCGAGAGCGGAGAAAAGCCGCTGATAAAGCATGGACAAGCTGGTCTGTACACTGATGGCGGCAGGTTGCGATGTATCTCCGGTGTCCCAGTTCACCACAAAAACAGAAGTTGCAAATGTCACCCGGCGATCCAGCGGGCCTGTCGGCGAAGGCGGATTACCGGCGCTATAAGTGGGGACGAGAGCTTCCTTCCCGGTATCGAGTACGTAGTCGCCGTCAGGCTTCCTCACTGTAAAGGTGGAATGCGCAGCATTGTTGCTGGTCGCCGCATCGCGCGACACGGGCGAGTTCTGTTGGGTCTCATCTACTTTGTGCACCGTCAGACCGGATGCATACAGCGTGATCTCGCCAAGGTCCTTCGCTAGATCCTCCAGCAACTGTTGGTCCAGCGGCTCGCTCGTAAGCACCGTCAACTTGCCGCTGCGCAGAGGAAGGGTTTCCGCGGTGCGCAGGAACAGCTTGCCGTGGTCTCGCACGACATCGCGAAAAGAGTTCTTCAAAAAATCCGGGAAAGCAGGAGCAGAGGAGAGCGTTCCTGCCGCAGAACTGTTAAGGATGATCTTCTCATTCAGCCGTACCGAGACCTGGCGCTCTGCGCCAGCCTTGCCGGAATGACGCAAATCTTCCAGCGCGGCCGATTCGGTGCCTTTTCCGCTCTCCAGCCTGGCGGCCAAACCGTGAGCGATCGCTGAGTTGGTGGCCTCCAAACTCTTCAGTTCTGAGTTGAGCCCGGTGGTCACGATGAAGGTGGCGAACTGTCCGGCAAACAAATAAAACGAACCTAGTACCAGCGCCACCAGCAGAGCCACCGGGATCACGCCGATGAACATGTAGGTAACAATGAGGCGATTCCGCAGTCGCCAAAGCAATTTTGTCTTGAGCCAGCGGAAGGCCAACATGCAGAACAGGACGATGGCGGCAAAGCTTAGAATGCTTACCCAGCCGCCCAAGCTACTGCCCCATGACAATTTGAAAAACTTTAGCACTTCCTGCAGCAGGAACAGGAGCAGGTCCAACGCGAACAGATACCACGCACTGCGTGCCAGGCGCCCGGTGGGCCATAGTCCATGTTCGGATAACCTGCGGCGCAGATCGTGGTACGAAGCTGGCATACCGACTTTGATTATAGATGTCAGTTACCGGTCGCACTGTCAAAGGTTAGCCTGATGCCGGAAACCCAACGCCTGTTAAAATCCCGCCGTGCCTCCCATAAATCCAGTGATCCTGTTCTGTGTGGCCCTGGCGAGTCTAGCTTGGGCGCAGCAACCCGCCCACCCACCCGTAAAGGTGAACGTCATTAACGTATGCGCGCCATCGCCGGATGAGCAGAAAGAAATCACTTCCGCTCTGGCGCGCGTACCGAAGCAACCGCTGTTCAGCGCGGATTTCGAAATCGACCGGGGACGATCTACACTTTCCGAAAGCCCCGCATTTCTACAAGCCGGGGAGAGCGCGCAATTGTCCGCTCCAAACTCAACCGCAACCTACGTGCGCATCCGCCGCGAATTTTCTGTACAGGCCTTGTTCAGTACGGTGCAGTATTCGTTCAGTGTGGATCCAAAGAACATGGTAGAGACTATGGTTTTTCGCGTTCGTGACCCCAAGGAGCTAATGCAGCTCTCCATTGAAGATAGCGCCTCAGCCGTTGCCAGCGCCGCCGCAATGTTGACGGCGGATACCCCGGCGAGCCGCATCAAGCTGGAGCGCTTCGGCAAATCGTCGGTGGTGCTGGCTCGCTGCTCGGCTGCCGAAAACGGTCCGCCGCCGGATCAGAGCGCATATCAACCGCAATTTCAAAGCGCGTCGGCGATTCTGGCAAACTACCGGGGTCTGCTTGGCGCCAGGCGCACGGTACCGGAAGAACTGGCGCGGATCAGCGGCTTCGACAGGGCGGGGACGAAAGCGGCTACCAAACCGGCCGCGAAGACACATGAAAAGAAAAAACCGGACACGTTGAAAAGATGACTACAGCTCGCTGCTGAATCCAAATCAACGCCCAGCAATCTAAAACCTGCACGTTAATTGCAAATTATGGAAGACTCAGTACGCAACGTCGTCATCATGGGTTCCGGCTGTGCCGGACATACCGCGGCGCTATATGCTGCACGCGCCAATCTGAAACCGCTGGTGTTAGAAGGGCATGAGCCCGGTGGACAACTATCGCTAACGACATTGGTTGAAAACTTTCCTGGCTTTCCTGAGGGTATTCTCGGTCCGGAACTGGTCGAGAACATGCGTAAGCAAGCAGCACGTTTTGGGGCGGAATATCGTATAGGCCACGTGGTCTCGGCCGACTTGAGCAAGCAGCCTATTACCGTAACTGTCGGGAAAGAAACGATTCGCACCCGCACCCTGATCATCGCCACCGGAGCTTCGGCACGCTGGCTAGGTCTGCCTAACGAACAGGCCCTGATCGGTCACGGAGTCTCGTCCTGCGCCACTTGCGACGGATTTTTCTTTTCGGGAAAGGAGATCGCCGTAATAGGCGGCGGCGACTCAGCCATGGAGGAAGCACTATTTCTCACGCGCTTTGCCAGTAAAGTCACACTGATCCACCGTCGTGATCAATTTCGCGCGTCCAAAATCATGTTGGACCGTGCCCGCCAACACCCCAACATCGAGTTTCTTACTGACACCGTTGTTGAGGACGTTCACGATCCCTCCAGGAAGGAAGTCACTGGGTTACAGCTGCGCAATATGAAGACTAGCAAGAGTTGGGATTTCCCTACCAGCGCAATGTTTCTAGGAATCGGACACATTCCTAATGCCAAAATGTTCGAAAGACAACTGGAGACCGATCAGGATGGTTATCTGAAGACGCATGATTACGTCCTTACGCGCGTGCCCGGAGTCTTCGCCTGCGGGGACGTCCAGGATCGTCGCTATCGCCAGGCGATCACCGCCGCCGGAACGGGATGCATGGCAGCCATCGAGGTGGAGAAGTTTTTGGAAAAGCAGGGACATTAGTGCTCACCGCCGTGAGGCGTGACCTTACTGGTTTGGTCACTAATGACTGCTGGAAGCTGGCCGCTGATCGCAGCAGAGTTCTGACAGGAACCGATCCGTAACCGCCAATCGATAAGAACTGGAAGCAGGAGCCTTCTTGATGAACTATCGCACCCTCGGACAAACCGGACTCAAAGTCAGCGAAATTGGATTTGGCGCCTGGGCCATCGGTGGAACCAGCGAAGCCGCCGGCACACAATGGGGATGGGGCGAAACGCCCGAGAAGGATGCCATTTCCGCCATTCGGCGGGCGCGCGAATTAGGTGTGAATTTTTTCGATACTGCGGACGTGTACGGCAACGGCCGTAGTGAAGAACTGCTGGGTAAGGCGCTATCGTCAGAGTGGGACAAAGTTTATGTGGCGTCTAAAGTCGGCAATGTTGTACGCAATGGCGTCGGCATGAAGGATTGGAGCCGCGAGCACATCGTTCGCTCTTGCGAGGCCAGCTTGAAGCGGCTGAAGAAGGATGTCATCGATCTTTACCAGCTTCACAATCCTGAGGTGCGCGACATCCAGAAGGGGGATTGGCCGGAAACCCTTGAACTGCTCCAGAAGCAAGGAAAGATTCGCTGGTACGGTGTCTCGGTATTTCTTCCCGAAGAGGGTATGGCCGTGCTGGAGCGCGGCAAAGGACAAGTCATCCAACTTGCTTACAACGCACTGCGCCTCGAAATGGAGGAAAAAGTTCTGCCGTTGGCCAGGAAGAAGAACGTCGGCATTATCGCCCGCGTACCGCTTTATTACGGGATTCTGGCCGGAAAATTCAAACCAGATACCACTTTCCCCACAGACGACCACCGCTCGCACACGCTGCCCCCTGAGACCATGCGCGAACTGGTGCCAAGTGCCGATCGACTCAGAAAAATTGCCGGCGTCGCTTCCGGCGACTCCGCCGGGTTTGCCCAGTGGTCGCTGAAATTTATTCTGGCCAACCCGGCAGTCTCAACCGTCATTCCCGGAGCCCGCAACCCGCAACAGGCGGAGAAGAATGCCAGCGCCTCCGATGGTCGCCCGCTTCAGAAGGATCAGGTCGAAACCGTCCAAAAACTTTGGCGAGATGATCCCTACTTGCGCGAGTTGCGCACCGGACTGTGAGTAATTGCCAGGATTCGGGTTGAAATCTGCTGGAGGGGCGGTTCTTTCTAACCGAGCGCAGTTGCACAACTGCATGTTCAGCGGTCCCGAGCTATACAGCCAAAGAAAGCGAGTACACGGCGGAGAGCGACTAGCGACTGGCGGCTCTCCCTGTTAACATCACGGCGGAATGGTGTTGCGGAGCTCCAAAAGAAAAATTACCGGTGGAGTGCGAAAGGCGGGACGCAGAGTCTCACCACGTGAAGGCCATGAGAATGCCGAGCTGGTAATCATCACCGGCATAAGCGGGTCGGGGAAGGCGTCGGCGCTGAAAGCGTTTGAAGACCTTGGTTACTACTGCGTGGATAATCTGCCCGTGGAACTCATTCCACGTTTTGCCGAACTCGCAGTACAGTCTGCAGAAATCCGTCGTACCGCTCTGGTGGTAGACGTCCGCGAAGGCTCCAGCCTCGATCAACTTCCCGGCATCCTGAAGTCAGTCAAGAGGATGATCCCTACTAAGGTTATTTACCTGGAAGCCAGTGATGCCGCGCTGGTTCGACGGTTCAGCGAGACACGCCGTCCGCATCCGCTGGGTATTGACTCGCCGGTCAAGGCTTCGCTAGAAACTGAGCGCCGTCATCTCAAACCCATTCGGGCGATTGCTGATTTGGTGATCGACACTTCCAAATTCAATGTTCACGAATTGCGCTCTTACGTTACTGACCGTTTTCGCAAGCAGTCCGCGGCCAACAATATTCTGGTTTCATGCGTGAGTTTTGGGTTCAAGCACGGTGTGCCCGAGGATGCAGATCTGGTCTTCGATGTGCGTTTCCTGCCCAACCCGCATTTCGTGCCCGAATTCCGGGGACTTACGGGCCGCGACGCCAAGGTGGCCAAATACATCCGGTCATTTCCTCAAACACCGGAATTCATCAATCGCATCTCCGATCTCTTGGTCTACCTGCTGCCGCACTACATACGTGAAGGCAAAAGCTATCTCACGATTAGCTTCGGTTGCACCGGCGGGCAGCATCGTTCAGTAATGATTGCGGAAGATGTCAGCAAACGCCTGCGCAAGGCAAAGTATCGGGTGAAAGTCGTACATCGGGATAGTCCGGGATAGCATGATTGAATGCTCAATGGACTGCCCGGAGCCGCGCAGTTCCAGTAAAATAACCGTCTTGGCCGCATTCCATGAGCATTTCGATCCCAGCCGGGTTGCCGTCCGGACTCGATTCAGTTCAGCGGGAATACCTATGCGACAACTGACCCGCCTGGTGCGGTACGTGGCGCCGTACTGGTGGCAATTGCTGTCATCGCTCGTTCTGATGGCTGCGGTTGGACTGCTGGATGCTTTCCGCGTGCTGCTCATCGGTCCGATTTTCGACCGCGTGCTGAATCCGGCAGCGCAATCGCGCGATATTCAATTGTTTAGACTTCCGTGGACGGGCCGGGAGATCCACCTCCAACAATTCGTACCCTCACACTTCCAGAATCCTTGGACGGTCGTGGCTTTCGCACTGATCGCGGCCACGGTACTCAAAGGGATTTTCGATTACGCTGGCACGTACCTGGTGAATTATGCCGGTTTCGGCATGATTACCGATCTTCGAGATGATCTTTACAACGCGATCCTGCGGCGCTCTGCGGCGTTTTTCCAGACGCACACGACCGGCTCGCTGCTCTCCACCATCATCAATGACATTGAACGGGTGCAGTTTGCCATGTCCAGTGTGCTGGCGGAGTTCCTCCAGCAGTTGTTCACTCTGATCTTTGTCGCCGCTGTCGTGGTTGTTCTCGGGGGCAAACTAGCCTGGGTATTGGTCTTGTTTCTGCCGGCGATTATCTATTCCGCAGGAAAAATCGGTGGTCGGGTACGCCACACCACGCGGCGCGGCCAAGACAAACTGGCGGATATCCAAAACATTCTCCACGAAACCATCACCGGAAACCGCATTGTGAAGGCATTCGGGATGGAAGGATGGGAAATAGCGCGATTCCGTTTGGCGGCGCGGCGCCTGTTCCGAGCCAATCTTCGCTCAGTTGCGGCGGCAGCGATCAGTTCACCGCTGATGGATATCTTCGGTGCGGTCGCCATCGCAATGCTGTTGCTCCTGGGACGAGATGAGATTAATCATCACATCTTTACCGCAGGCACCTTCCTCGCTTTCATCGTGGCAGTATTCAAGCTTTACGATCCGGTACGCAAGTTCGCGCTCTTTTACAACAATTTTCAGCAGGCGCTGGGTGCATCGTCGGAATTGTTCAAATTCATGGACACGGAAGACGACGTTCGAGAGAACCCGGGCGCCAAGCCTCTGCCCGCGTTTGCCACAAGTATTCGGTTCCAAGATGTCTATTTCTCCTATGCCGGCGACGGTGATGGGGCGCGGGAAATCCTGCGCGATATCAATCTCGAGGTCAAAGCCGGTGAAGTGCTGGCGGTGGTCGGTTCGAGCGGAGCGGGAAAAAGTACCCTGGTACATCTGATCCCTCGCTTTTTCGACGTGACGTCCGGGCGTCTACTAATTGATGGCCGCGATGTCCGCGATACTACACTTGCATCTTTGCGTTCGCAGATCGGCATCGTGACTCAGGAAACGGTACTGTTCAATGACACGGTGCGCAACAACATTGCCTACGGACAGCCGCATGTTTCACAGAAGGACGTGCAAGCGGCAGCCCAGGCGGCGATGGCCCATGACTTCATTATGGAACTGCCCGCAGGCTATGAAACGATGATTGGGGAGCGTGGGGTGCGTCTCTCGGGAGGCGAGCGGCAGCGCCTTGCAATCGCGCGCGCCATCCTGAAAAATGCGCCTATTCTGATTCTGGACGAGGCCACTTCGGCCTTGGACAGTGAGTCGGAGGCGCTGGTGCAGTCGGCGCTGCAAAACCTTATGGCCGGACGTACGGTGTTTGTCATTGCCCACCGGCTCTCGACAGTGCGGGGGGCGGATCGGATCCTGGTGCTGGAAAATGGCACTATCAGTGACATCGGCGCTCATGAAGAGTTGATGACCCGCCTGGGCATCTACCGTCGACTCTATGATCTGCAATTTGTGGAACTGGAAGCGCCCAAGGTTCCGGCGTTGCCGGCGAATCATTAGACAGGGATAAAAATGCCTATCCGCTCCATGACGGGATTTGCGCAGGTAAGAGGCCAGCTCAACGGCGGTTTGAGTTTTACCCTCTCCTTGAAGTCGGTCAATCATCGCTTTCTTGATCTGCACTTTCGCATGCCATCGGAGAAAGATGCTCTGGAAATGAAATTGCGCCGATTGCTGAAAGAAAGAATGGCGCGTGGGCACGTCGAGCTCATGTTGAATCTGGAGCGCGCTGCACCCGACATTTTTGCCCTAAACCGGCAACTGGTGGGAGGGTACATCCAGTCATTCCGGGCGGCTGCGGCAGAGTTCGGCTTGGCGGCTGAGCCCGATTTGAACGTGATCTTGCGCATACCAGGAGCGATGGATGCCGCGTCAGTCCCATCTGACGGCGACGATCTGGGAAACGCCGTTGTGGAGAAAATAGAAGAGGCGCTGGCCAGGCTCAATGAGATGCGCGAAGAAGAAGGCCGTGGCATTGAACGTGAACTGCGGGAGCGCATGGCCCATCTGCTGAAAGCCAGCAAGGGTGTGGAGAAGCACCGCCGGGCAGTGCTCGAGACTTACGTAGAAAAATTACGGACCCGCATGCAGGAACTCATCGGCGCGCATGCCGATGAGGAGCGCATTCTGCAAGAAGCCGCCCTGTTGGCCGACCGCAGCGACATTCAGGAAGAGGTCGTTCGCCTGGACACGCACGTGAAGCACTTTGTTGGCTTGCTGGATGAAGGCGGCGAGGTCGGCAAGAAACTCGATTTTCTTCTGCAAGAGATGAATCGCGAAGCCAACACTTTGCTTTCGAAGACTTCAGGCTTGGCCGGCGAAGCCTTGAAAATCACAGAAATGGGATTGGCGATGAAAGCGGAGATCGAGAAATCGCGCGAGCAAGTGCAGAACGTCGAATGAGTCTGGTTTACATCATCTCGGCGCCCTCAGGCTCGGGGAAGTCGACGTTGGTCAATGAGCTGCGGAAGTTGGTTCGCGACTTGGTTTTTTCGATTTCCTACACTACCCGGCTGCCACGGGGTAGCGAGCAAAATGGGCGGGAATATTTTTTCATTTCGAGGCCGGAGTTCGAAGCCATGATCCGCAGTGGCGACTTCCTGGAATACGCCGAGGTTTTCGGAAATTATTATGGAACAGCGCGCAGTTTTCTGGTGGAGGCCGAACGAAAAGGGTACGATTTGCTGCTCGACATTGACGTGCAGGGTGCGGAACAGATCAAAAGAAAAATCCCCCAAGCAGTAAGTATTTTCATCTTGCCTCCAGACCGAAAAACATTGGAGTGGCGACTTAAGAATCGTAGCCTCGACGGGGAAGATGTGATCCGGCGGAGGCTCGCAACCGCCAGCCGCGAGATTGAGAATTACCCCAAATACGACTATATTCTGGTGAACGACCGCCTGGAGGAATCTACGGAGGCGCTGAGAGCCATTGTGCTGTCGGAACGCCTTCGGCATTCAGGCACCAAGCTATCCGAAGATGAAATCAAGCTAAGCGAAAGGGCCGGGCGCTTCCGGTTGGACAATGTTCAAGAGCGGGTGCGGCCCATTGTTGCATCGTTCGCGAAACCCTTGGCCCAGGGCGAAGACTAAAGCAGCGGGGGAGATACAACCATGAAGTTGATGGACGGGTTCGACAGTAACTACAGATACATTCTGGTCGCGGCGCGGCGCGCGCGACAGTTGCAAGGCGGCGCTCCGCCGGTCATTGATACTCATTCGCGCAAGCCCTGCCGCATCGCCCAGGACGAAATCAGGGCGGGCAAAGTAAAGTGGGTCATCCCGGAAATGCCCAGGCCGGCAGCGGAAATTGCCAACGAGTTGCTGGACAAGGCACTGAACAAAGACTGATTGCGGAGTCCGCAATTTCCGGCGAAAGAAGTTCTTCATGAAGATTGCCCTGGGCATCAGCGGCGGAATTGCAGCCTACAAGGCGGCTGAAATCGTGCGCCTGCTGCAGGATCGCGGAGTTCGCGTGCAGGTCATTATGACCCGCTCGGCACAGGAGTTTATTCGACCGTTGACGTTTGCCGCGCTCTCCGGGGAAAAAGTAATCACCGACATGTTCGCTGCCGAGAGCGCGCCTCCAAATATTGACTCCGCCATAGAACATATTTCGGTTGCGCAATCCATAGATGCGTTATTGGTCAGTCCCGCAACCGCCGACGTCATCGCCAAATTCGCTCAGGGTATCGCCAACGACTTTCTCACTACACTTTATCTGGCTGCAACCGTGCCCGTCGTGGTAGCTCCAGCCATGAACGTGAACATGTGGAACCACGAGGCCACGCAGGTAAATGTTGAAATTCTAAGAAAACGTGGCGTGAAGATCGTGGAGCCTGATAGTGGATACCTGGCGTGCGGCATGGTCGGCCAGGGGCGGCTGGCGGAAAACAGCAGCATCGTCGCAGCTTTGATGGAAGCGCTCGGAGCGCAACAGGATCTGACGGGTGAAACCGTGCTGATTACAGCCGGGCCGACGCGCGAAAAGATCGACCCCGTCCGCTATCTCACCAACCGCTCAAGTGGGCGAATGGGGTACGCCATTGCCGAAGCCGCATTGCGACGCGGCGCACGCGTACTGCTGGTCAGCGGACCAACGGGTCTCACGCCGCCAGGAGCGGCGGAGACAACAAAGGTCGAATCTGCCGCGGAGATGCGCGAAGCCGTTATGAAGCTGCTGCCACAGTCCACCATCGTGATTAAGACGGCAGCGGTTTCCGATTACCGGCCCAAAGAGCCCGCCACACAGAAGATCAAGCGCAAGGGGCCGATGTCACTTGAACTGGAGCCGACCGTCGACATCCTGGCCGAGATCGCGCGCTCCAGAGAGTCACAGATTGTTATCGGCTTTGCTGCCGAGACTCAGAATGTTTTAGACAATGCGCGTAAAAAGCTGACTGCGAAGGCGCTGGATGCGATCGTAGTGAATGATGTTTCCCGCGAGGGAGTTGGGTTTGATTCCGAGCGGAACGCCGTCACCATTATTACCCGCGACGAGGTGATCGAAGTCCCCGAGACCACGAAGTGGGACGTTGCGCAACGCGTCCTCGATCAGGCAGCGCATCTGCGCAGCCACACTCGCGCGGCTGTGAAGGCGACAAATTAGGAATGCTTCCTCTCGATTCCGAGCTCAGACGTGCGCTGGCCGAACGGATTCGATACTACAACGAGCTCGGGATCTACGATTTCTACCGCCGCGAAAGCCAGCTCTCAGAGTCGCCTACCTGCCCACGTATATCCCAGTCAGAACAACGAGAAGAAATGACGCCGAGAAGATCTGCCGTTGCCGTCTCAATTCCGCCCGATGCCGATGAAAGTGGGTTCAATACATCATCCGCCAGGCTGGAGTATGGCACCAACGATCCAGCACAAGCGTTGCGAATCATTCGTGAGGATCTCGGCGATTGCACTCGCTGCGTCCTGCATAAACAAGGGCGTAAGCAGATCGTTTTTGGTGTGGGCAATCCCCGCGCCGAGCTTATGTTCATCGGCGAAGCTCCGGGAGCTGACGAAGACCAACAGGGCGAGCCGTTCGTAGGTCGGGCTGGGCAACTGCTTAACAACATGATCAAGGCGATGGGACTGCGCCGTGAAGACGTCTACATCGCGAATATTATTAAGTGCCGTCCGCCCGGGAACCGTACGCCCGAACGCGAGGAGTGTGAAACCTGCTCACCGTTTCTGATGCGTCAGATCGCGGCAATCAAACCCAAGGTGATCGTGGCGCTGGGAGCCGTCGCTGCCAAGACTCTGCTCGCAATCAATGCTCCCATGTCGGATTTGCGCGGCCGATGGTATGAGTTCAAGCCGGCAGGTACACGCAGCAACGACCCTTCCTGGAGCAGCGCAAGATTGGCAGTCACTTACCATCCAGCATTTTTGCTGCGCGACCCCCGCCAGAAGAAGGAAGCCTGGAAAGATCTCCAGATGGTGATGAAGGACTTGGGTCTCACCGCGCCGGCAAAGACTCCAGAGTAGTCTCTTCAAACTGTGTCTTAACCATAGGTGCGGTTATTCATAGTTTGTCATCCTGAGCGTAGCGGAAACTTCGCAACGCGAAGTTCCCGCGAAGTCGAAGGATCTCAATCGCCACGTAACTTTCATAGATTGGCTTTCGCACCCCCCGAATCCAGCGCGGCCCAGAATCACAACTACGTCCCCGCTGATATCCTTCCCACAGCATGCCCGAATTCTGCGATGTTGCGCTCCCGGTGCCCCTCGACACCGCTTTCACCTACCACATCCCGGATGGCCTCGAGCCGGTGGTCGGCGGGCGGGTGTTGGTGCCCTTTCGGCAGCAGCGCATGTCTGGCATCGTCGTAGACGCACATAATCGCCAGCCTTCGGTAAAAACCAAGGATATTCTCAACGTTCTTGATGTCGCTCCTGTGCTCGACGACTCGCTCATGCGCCTGGCCAGGTGGATTGCGGATTACTATCTCGCGCCTTTGGGAGAAGTATTTCGCACCATGCTGCCTCTCGGCGCGGAATTCAAACGCGCTATCGCCTATCGCATCACGGAGGAAGGTCGTCTCGCACTTCACCAGGCAGGCATGTCGGGATCGTCGGCGCGGTCGCGCCGGACTCCGGAAGAACAACTGACAGAATTTCGTGTTCTCGATTATCTGGGTGCCCGCGACACGGTCCGCGAGGAGAGCCTGCGGGCGGTGGCGCGAGTCAGCAAGACATTGCTCTCCGGGATGGGCCGCAAGAAATGGATCGTGCGCGAGGATTTCTCCGGTGTGCGTGATGCCACACGAACTGTGAAAGTCGCGATACTGAAATCCGCCGATTGCAAGCTCAATGAAAATCAGAGCCTGCTGGTCGATACCTTAGCCGCCGCGGGAGGCCGGGTCACCGTCGAAATTCTGCACACTTTGGATGTCCCACGCACCACACTCGGAACGCTGGTTAAGCGCGGACTGGTGGAGATTGCAGAAGAACCCGAGCAGTTTTCGGTCTCCGGCCTGAAGGCCAGGCGGTCACCATTTGACTTTCAATTCAACAGCGCGCAGCAGGGTGCCTTAAAACGCATTCGGGAAGCAGTCGACTCACGAACATTTTCCGGAATGCTGCTGCATGGTGTGACCGGATCAGGGAAAACTGCCGTATACCTGGCTGTCATGCGGGCCGTGCTCGAGGCCGGCCGCTCGGCCATTTTGCTGGTTCCTGAAATCGGCCTAACTCCGGCGATGGCTGCGGATCTACACCAGGTCTTTGGGAACGAAGTAGCAATTCTCCATTCTGCGCTCTCCGATCAGGAGCGCGCCGAACAATGGCATCGCATTAAGCGAGGCGCGGCCCGCATTGTTGTAGGCACTCGCTCCGCAGTTTTTGCGCCGGTTGCCGACTTGGCGCTGATCATTGTGGATGAAGAGCAGGACTCATCCTACAAACAGGAAGAGACCCCACGGTATCACGCGCGAGACGTAGCGGTAATGCGCGCCAAAATGGCGAATGCGATCGTGGTACTCGGATCAGCCACGCCATCACTCGAATCGTATTTCAACGCGAAAAAGAAGAAATATGCATTGGTCGAACTGCCCGACCGCGTAGAGCAGCGGCCTTTGCCAGAAGTTGAAATCATCGACATGCGGCAGGAGTTTCAGGAAACCGGACACGAACAGGTCATCTCGCGCAAGCTGACGGAGGAGATCAAAGAGCGCTTGAGCCGGCACGAGCAAGTGATGGTGCTGCTCAATCGCCGCGGATACTCACCTGTGGTGCTCTGCCGCACTTGCGGCAAAACGCTGGAGTGCAAGAACTGCGCCATCGCTCTCACCCATCACAAACGCGCCCGGAAAATGCAGTGTCACTACTGTGGCTATACCGCTCCCGTGCCGCAGCACTGCATTCATTGCGGCAGCGAATACGTGTATTTCCTTGGCACAGGCTCGGAGAAGCTGGAAGAGTTGCTGCATGGCCTGTTCCCCGAGGCGAGAATCGGTCGGCTCGATCGCGACACGGTGCGCGGGCGAGACGACTTCGAACGTTTGCTCGCCGGAATGGATGCCGGAGAAATCGACTTGCTGGTGGGCACGCAGATGATCGCCAAAGGCCACGACATTCATAATGTGACGCTGGTCGGCGTGGTCGGAGCCGATATGGCGTTAGGTATGCCCGATTTCCGCGCCGCAGAGCGCACCTTTCAATTGCTCACACAAGTTGCCGGACGCGCCGGCCGTGGCGGGACACACGGCAAAGTCGTCCTGCAAACCTACTTCCCCGATCACTATGCGGTGCAGTTTGCCGCGAACCACGACTTCGCAGGCTTCTACGAAAAGGAACTTCGCTTCCGCAGTTGGATGCATTACCCGCCCTACAGCGCTCTGGCCAATGTCCTGGTACGCAGCAGCAAGTTGGATGAAGCTCTGCAATGGTCAGGTACGTTGGGCAAATGGTTCGAAAGAACCAGACATGAAGGGATTCGCGTGCTCGGTCCGGCCGCAGCCCCGATTCTGCGGCTGAAGCAAGATTATCGCTATCACTTTATCTTGAAGTCCGCGAGCCGGGAAAAACTAAATACGCTTTTACGAACCATGCTCGCCTATGCGGCGCAGCAAAAAATTCCGCGCACCCAGGTGATTGTCGATGTCGACGCGCTATGGCTGATGTGATGGCATCGCTTCTCCGCACAAGGATCGCGTCGGCGTGGTTACGTCAGCATCGGGATAGTCCGCAGACGGTCCGTCCAGCAAAGGATCCACTGGTTTGCCCCTAAGATTCACGTCGAGGAACGCAGCAATGTAGTCCCGAATTGCCGATACGGTTTTCTCCGTGCCCGCGGTGCCGGTCTTGATCACTCCCTTGGCCAGCCAGACCGCATCGGTTGGCGTCACATGCTCGGAGGCCCGGAGATTGACGGCCAGTCGCGGGCCGCGTAGTTCTCCCCACAGGCGGCACTCATCTTCACCCCACTGCTCGCGACCTGCAGTCAGAATGAGGACAGGCTTCTTTGTCGCGCTGAAAACAGAATCCGGGACGACACCATCGATGAAGATGCCTGCCCGAAAGCGGGGCTCTTGTTGGAGGCTAAGGAGCGCAGTCAATCCGCCGATGGAGTGACCTGCTACGGCGACGCTGGCCATATCTAATTGCCCCAGGAACGGGCTCTGCGGGCTAGCATTTAGGCGCTCCAATTCATTCACAACGAATTTCAAGTCGCCCAGCCGAACCGAAACGGCGAAGGAAAATGCCTCCTCGTCATTTCGCACTGTCTTTCCAAGATGGCTTCCAAAAACGGATTTGACAAACCGGCCATCGGGAAAATCGACGGCTGTCGCCTCGTAGGTGTGATCCACCGACGCCACTACATATCCTCGGCTGGCTAGGTCCTCAAATAGAAATGTGTAATCGGTGAACGTGCCGGTATAACCATGTGTAAAGACAACTACGGGATGGGCACCTTCTGTAATCGGAGCATTCAGGCAGCTATTTGTCGTCAGCCGGGGCAGCGAGATTCCCAAGAGCTGAGAAAAGTAGTTCCAAACCATTGGTGGGGTATATTCCGCCGGCTTGCAGCCTCCAGCGACGGACGCCGGATACCAGAACCGCACCAGCAGATCCCGCTTGGCGCCGTTGGCTAGATAAGGATCGTCGCGCGTTGAATCCACCAACTCTATGACGCGCGTTCCGACCTTGCCAGGCCCGCTGGGGCGGGGCACGACGGACGTCTTTTTCGCGGCAAGAGCGGACTGTACGGCCAGGTTCAGGCTTGCCGTTGTAATACATTTGCCCCGAATAATAACGCAACCCTTGCCCGATAGACCCACCAGCTGGGGGCTGCCGGCACTATCGTCGGTGATAGAAACATTGGCGAAACGTGACCCTTTCACAGTTGGCTTGAAGGTCACGGTGATGCCGCAGGAGTTTCCGGTTCCAACGCTGGGGATACACGTGTTCGTCTGGAAGAAGTCACCGGGATCGGCTCCCGCGATATTGACGGCGCTGATGTTCAGCGTCCCAGCTCCAGTATTGGTAAGCGTGGTCGTCAGGGGCAGGCTGGTCGCACCGACGCGTACTGTGCCAAATGACAGGTTCGCTGGAACTAGCTTCACGGTGCCGACAGTGAGGGTGATGGTCGCGCCCGTGGTTTTGGTCGGGTCAGTGACCGAAGTCGCGGTAAGAGTCACCATGGCGTTAGCCGGTACTGTCGGGGGCGCAGTATAAGTAGTTGCCGCGCCGCTCCCCGTGCTGGCAGGCGCGACCGTCCCGCATCCCGGAGAACATGCGGTTGTGCCTTGCGTAAGCGCCCAGCTAACACCTTTGTTATTCGGATCATTGCCGACAGCAGCTGTGAACTTGGTGGCGTTTAACTGAGTGGTTGCGTTTACCGGGATGAGCGCGCTGCCCGGTGAAACCAAGACTGTGACAGCTAAGACCGTCACAATTGCGGACGCTGCCTTGGAAGTATCGGCGACTGAAGTGGCGGTGATGATCACGTCCAAGTCGCTCGGCGGCGGGGTCGAGGACGCAGTGTACGTAACAGCGGCCCCGCTCAGGCTCGAAGTGGGTGCGACACTGCCGCATGGCGCCCCAGAGCAGGACACGGTCCAGTTGACTCCCTGGTGGGATGGATCATTAGCCACAGTTGCCGTGATTGACGACGTGCCACCTATCTGCACCCTGGGAGGTTGAGGTCCATTGGTGATGGAAACTGCTATGGCCGGGACGGTGACAATGGCCGAACTCGACGCCAATGGGTCTGCCACTGAGGTAGCTGTGACGGTCACGGTCAAGTCATTCGCAGGTGGGGTGGATGGGGCGTTATACGTGACCGCAGTAGTTGTGGGATTGGTCAGAGATCCTGCGCCGGACGCGGGAGAGAGGCTCCAGGTTACTCCCTTGTGCGCAGGATCGCCCTGAACTGTCGCCGTAAAGGGTTGCGTGCCGCTCCCCTGCACTGTGGCGGTTGTCGGCGCGACGGAAACAACCACCGTGGGAACGGTGACGGTTACTGACGCCGACTTCGACGTATCAGTCACTGAAGTAGCCGTAATGGTCACGACCAGTGCACTCGTCGGCGGGGTGTTCGGGGCGTTGTAGGTCACCGAAGAGGTGCTCGTATTGCTGAGGGTCCCTGCGCCCGACGCGGGGGATATGGCCCAGGTGGCACCGCTGTTGGTTGGATCGTTGTTCACAACGGCGGTGATCGGCAGCGAGCCAGTTGCTTGCACTATGGCAGTGGTCGGGGACGCCGAAATCGTGATGGCTGAGACAGTGACGCTTGCAGCGCCTGACTTGGAGGTATTAGCGACGGCAGTAGCTTTGATGGTCACCGTCAAATCGCTCGGCGGCGGCGCGGTCGGAGCATTGTACGTTGCAGGGGCCCCACTCAAGCTCGAACTGGGTGACACGTTACCGCATTGCGAGACTCCGCACGATACAGACCAGGCAACGCCCTTGTTTGAGGGATCGCTGTTCACAGTGGCGGTGATCGGCACCATGCCCGCAGCCTGCACCGTAGGAATGGACGCGGAGACTGAAACCGTGATTGCGTCGTTTGGTGGTGGCGCAGCGATTGCTGGCCCGCCACCACAGCCGGTGATGAAGGTTCCCAAGGTCAACCCAAGGAGCGCAACGGCAAAATAGATTGTGCGTTTCACTGTGCCTCCGCAAGTCTGTAGTCGCGATGGCCGTGGACAACACGAACGATGTCTTCGAATCGAGCCGTACCGGGCTCAACAGCGCGGTGAACCGCGGCGCAACTCTACTTCTTCTTCTGCGATTAGCACTCTGTCATGGGGCGGAGAAGAAGTTGATGATGACCGCGCCTTGAATCAGCCCTGCAAAAGGAAAGGATGCCTCTTAAGGATTAGAAATCGGGACCGCTTCTACGGCGCGCGCATTCTCTGCGCATCACAAGCACTTGTCAAGACAATTTCTGTGTCTTGTCGTTAGCACATGATATGTCCGGTTGTGATAGCACGTGATCTGTCCGCTTTTCTGGCGGTGAGGGTAAGAGAACATGGCAGGCATGTTCTCTTACCCGAAGGCCGCGATGGAGCGGGCGATGAA
>Ga0209160_1000948_pt1 | contig 24316 bp, 22 predicted proteins | sample GraSoiAngelo_153_FD_186167 | JGI IMG/M metagenome (GOLD analysis project Ga0209160, IMG submission 186167) | Grasslands soil microbial communities from the Angelo Coastal Reserve, California, USA - 14_1009_12_40cm (SPAdes) (version 2) | ecosystem: Environmental > Terrestrial > Soil > Grasslands ...
CGTCTGCTTGATAGCGCTGAGATACCACTCGAGAATTTCTTCGCCCGTCCAGAAAACGACGCCGGGACGCGGCTGGATATGTTCGAGAGCTTCGCGGAGATAGCGAAGCCGATGGGGCGCGCCCATGATATACGGGTGTATCACCAGCGCCAAGATCCGCGCCGATTCCGCCGCATCGGCATACAATTGCTCGAATTGATCGATGGCGCGCTGCCGGTATTCTGCCGCTGTGTGGTGCTGAATCAGCATCATGGCGACATCGTTGATTTCCTGCGTGTAGGGTACACTGACCAAGGTGCGCGTGCGCGTCTTGAGCAGGACAGGTTGATCGTCGAGGACCCAATCACACACGTAGTCGTAACCTTCCTCGGCAAGAATATCCGGAGTATCCCAAGTCTCGGTGAGACCGGGGCCCAGCCACCCGCGCGGTTTGCGTCCCGTAAATTCGCGGATGACGGCCGTCGTCTTGGCGATATCGGCCCGTTCGTCCGGAACTTTCTGCATATTTTTCTGGCCGAAACCATGGCCGATAAACTCCCATCCGCGTTCCAAGGCCGCGCGTGCAATCGGTTCATACTTTTGGATGACAGAGCCGTTTATGGCCAGCGCAGCGCGGATGTGAAAGCGATCCAGGACGTCGATAAATCGCCAGAACCCCACGCGATTTCCGTACTCATGCCATGCCCAGTTCGGGATATCCGGAATTGGGGAACCGCCCGCTGGCGGAGTGAGAACGGTCCGCGGCAGCGCCTCGTGCGGATTCCAGTCCTCGACGTTAACAATCACCCATACCGCAAGACGCGCTCCGCCGGGCAAGGCAAGCCGCGGGCGGTCTTTGATCGGCGAATATGGGACCCGTTCATGCGGCAACATAACCATTCCTCCGCGGTGTGCGATACAACAGACTCAGAAGCGCGAGACGAAGCCGGAAAAACTCGCTGCATTGTGTGTGCGCAGCGATTTCTCTGTCAAGGCGAAAAGATTTACTCACACGATCCGGACCCTCAGGTCTCCTACGCCCTCGATGAACCCGTGCAGGACATCACCTCGTTGTACGGGCCCGACGCCGGCGGGAGTTCCAGTGAAAACCAGGTCGCCCGGTGTCAATCTGAAGAGCTTCGAGAGCTGGGCAATGATTTCCGGAACCTTCCAGATCAGGGCCGAAAGGTCGGAACTCTGCACGCGCTTGCCATTCCGTTCCAGCCAGATCGCTCCCTTCTCAGGATGGCCGATTTTGCTCGCGGGCGCCACGGCCGAGCACGGAGCCGAGTAGTCGAAGGCTTTTCCGACGTCCCACGGCCGGGCCATTTTCTGAGCCTGCAATTGAAGATCACGCCTGGTCATATCGAGCCCCGCTGCATATCCGTATAGGTGGCTCAGTGCGTCTTCGACTGGAATGTCCGTGCCGGCTTTGTCTACCGCGGCGACCAGCTCGAACTCATAATGCACGTCGCGGGAAGATGAAGGATAGGGGAAATCTCGCCCTTCCGGCAGCAAAGCATGGCCCGGCTTGAGGAAAAAGAACGGTGGCTCACGCTCAGGATCATGGCCCATTTCCCGCGCGTGGTCGGCATAATTGCGTCCCACGCAGAAGATTCGATTTACCGGGAACAGGTCCGCCGTTCCTAATACTGGCAGTGCAGGTATAGGTTCAGGCGCAATGACGTAAGCCATCAGTTTCCCCCTTTGGGTAGGGCGTTAAGGGTGTGCTCCGAAAAGTTGGTTGCAGACCGCAGGTTAACTCGTAGCTTATGCTCGGCCACAGACTCGTATGACAGAGTTGGAGTATGCTCGGAGCAGTGCGACGCGAAAGAAGGAGAATACCATGAACCGATTGCTGCTTGGATTACTTGCCATTGCCGGAACTGCTTTGTGGCTGTTCACCGGAGCGAATCTCCACTCGGCTCCGCAGCGGTCCTCCTCGCCCGCCCAATATCTGGAAGGAGACGCTTACCAAAAGGCTCGCGCTTTTTCACCCGCAGTAATCACCAGAGGCGGGAGAATTATTTGGTTAGCGGGCCAAACCGCTACCCAAGATCTCAACGGCAAGTCGCTCCTGGGCGACTTTCAGGGCCAGGCACGAACCGTCTTCGCGCTGATGGACCGCACCTTGAAACGCGATGGAGCAAGCCTGCAGAATCTGGTGAACATGACTGTTTTTATCAATGACCCTCGTAATGGCGACCAGTTGGTCAAGTTGCGCCAGCAGTTTTTTCCGGACGGTAAGTACCCGGCAAGCACGATGATTACGGTTTCAGATTTCGCGCAGCCGGGAATGCTGATCGAAATTCAAGGTGTGGCCGTCGTCGGCGAGTAAATTCCACCGATTTGCTTCTCTTACCATTGCGAACATTCTCTTCTCTCGGGTGACGTAACTTCTTCTGTGTAAAAAAGAGAGAGGGTGTAGGTTTTGTTGTGTCGAGCAACAAAATCTCCCGTAAAGGAGCCTACACCCTGATGCGACACGACTATAGCACGGAGCAGTTCCAGGCGTTTCGAGAGGAAGCACGCGAGAGTTTTTGGGGCCAAGTGCGTTGGCGCACCCAGCATGCTTTGCAGCAGTTGCTGGAAGCTGATTCCGAGCAGCAGATGGCCGAGTATCTGGGGCTGGCACGGTACGAACGCAGCGAGGAGCCGGAGGATCGCGTGGACAGCCGCAACGGCTGCTACGAGCGCGATTACGTGACGCCGTTGGGATCGATCCGGCTGCGCGTGCGGCGCACGCGCAAGCGTTCTTTTTTGCCGCGCGGGCTGCAAACGCTGCAGCGGCGGGCTCCGGAGGTGGCCGAACTGATCCGCCAGGCCTTTCTGCGCGGAATCTCCACGCGTGCCGTGGGGCGGGTGGTGGCCTTGCTGACCGAGGAGCCGGTCAGCGCGCAGACGGTTTCGCGGCTCACGAAGGTGCTGGACCAAGAGGTGGAAAAATTCCATCACGCTCCGCTGCAGGATGACTGGGTCTATCTACTGCTGGACGGTGTCTGGCTGAAGGTACGGCGCGCGTTTGGGCCACAGCGCGTGCTGCTGTTGGTGGCCTACGGCGTACGTGGCGATGGCTCGCGGCAACTGCTGGCGTTCACCCGCGCGCGGGCAGAAAGCCAAGCTAGTTGGGAAGCGTTTCTGTGGGACCTGCACGAACGCGGGCTGGCCGGCGGTCAGCTGCAGATGGTGATCAGCGATGGCTGTGCGGGTCTGGCCGCAGCGATCGAGACCATCTATCCGCGGGCTCGTCATCAACGCTGCTGGGTGCACAAGATGCGCAACCTGCGTGACGGCGTACGGCGCCGCGACCAGGCAGCGATCAAACGCGACGCCCAGTGCATCTATCGGGCGCGCAACGCGGCGCAGGCGCGCCGGGCCTTCCAGCGATTCCGGTTCCACTGGCAAACGCAGTATCCCGGATTGGTGCGGCGGCTGGAGCGCGACTTACCCGAACTGCTCACGTTTTTCGATTTCCCGCAGCCTCTATGGCGCAAGCTGCGCACCACCAACGCCATCGAGCGCTGCTTCGTGGAAGTCCGCCGACGCACCCGGCCCATGGTCCTGTTCGTTAACGTGGCCAGCGTGGAGAGAATCATCTATGCGATTTTTCACAGATTCAATCAGCAGTGGCAGAACCGCACCCTCGCTCTTTTTACACAAGCAGCTTGGCGTCATCTTCCGCCCGCCAATTTGACTATTTGACCCTCGCGGTAAAATAGATGTATCGGTCGCGGAGTATCGGACGCGCCCGCCCAGCTCGAGCCTGCGAGATTGGGCCTCGCCGCAGTTGAGCAGTTGGCCGCGTATCGTCCGAGTGGCTGCGTATGCGTTTGGGCCCGAGCGCCGACAATCCTTGCGGGTCTTCGCCAAAAAAACTGAACACCCCCGGCTGCGGGGCCGAACAGAATCATCTTTTTCGAACAAAACGCACGCGCCGCATTCGTCCTCCCATCCCTTCCATGTGCAGATACCTAGACGTCCGCGGGAACTCTCCTAGAATGAACACTTGCACAAAAAGGGGGTGGGGGGTATCCGACTATTGGCCATTGTATTCAGAGGCGCTCCGTTGTATTTTGCCGCTCGCGGCGGAACCCAAAGCGATTCCAATCAGCAATCACGTCCGGGAGGCGGCACGTGCCATTGAAAACGGCAGGCTACTTTTCATCAGTTCTGGCGTTCCTCCTGATTCTGAGCGTCGCCGGCCGGCCTGCTCAGAACCATGAGTCCCAGCGCGGCAGCACGAAAGCACCGCTCAAACTCATTGGGGTTATCGGCATCCCGGGCAATCCCCTCTTGAGCTCCGACATTGCCTGGGTGGATTCCGGGACCAAGCGATTTTACCTTTCCGACCGATCCAACTTCGGCATCGACGTCATCGATGCCCAGAGCAACCTGTTCGTGGGCCGCATTACCGGTTTCGCGGGTCCGGGCAACGCTACGCCCCCACCCCCAAACGGTCAGGGACCGAATGGCGTCCTGGTGACCCCCGGCAAAAAAGTCTGGGCTGGCGACGGCAATAGCACGGTACAGGTGGGAGACGTGGATTCGGGTTCGCCGAACTATCTCAAAATCATACGGTCCATCAGCACGGCAATTCCTGAGTGTGGCTCGCACTGCGATCGCGCGGACGAAATTGGATACGACGACGCTGACCACCTCATTTTGGTGGCGAATAACCAGCCGCTCACTGCGAACGCCACGAGTCCGCAGACCCGATCCAATCCCTATGCGACCTTCATCTCTGCGGAGAATTATCAGGTGCTCGGCCATGTCACGTTTGAGGGCGCCACGGGCTTGGAACAGCCGTTGTGGGTACCCGACCTGCGTCGTTTCTTCATTACCGTGCCGGGCTATCGAAATAACGGGGGGAGCAACGGCGGATTTGGGGAAATTGCGGTGATCGATCCTAAGAGCATGAAAGTGGAAAAGACATTTAAGCCCGGCGATTGTCACGCTAGTGGCGAGACTCTGGGGCCTTCACACCACGTATTGGTAACTTGTGGGGGGCCGGTCGTCATGAATGCATCCGATGGCGCGATTATTTCCAGAATTACTCAAATTGGCGGCGGTGACGAGGATTGGTACAACCCGGGCGACGGCCGGTTTTACTTCACCGCAGAAGATAAGAGCACTCCGCCCGTGGACTCACTGGGCGTCGTAGACGCTCAAACGGGCGCGTGGTTGCAAAATGTCACCGATCCAGGTGGCCGGCAAGCTGTAGCCCTAGCTGAGAATAATCATATTTTTACGCCGGTGCGAGTTATACCGGCCATGGTCAAAGACCCTTCCACCGACAACACGACATGCGCGCAGTTTGGGTTCAAGGGCACGGGTTGCATCGCCGTCTTTGCTCACTCCGGTGAAGTGAGGAATCAACAGAAGTAAATTCTTCATAACGAATGGGAAGTGCTATCTTTCTAAATTAATGCTCGATGGGAGGTCGCAATGAAAGAACGTGACAAAGCAAAGATTGCCGAGTCGGCAGGTGGGTTCGCAGCGGGAAACGGTCTTCTTGACCGGCGCTCATTGCTGCGCGCCGGGGTTTTGGCTGCCGGGATAGCTGGCATTGGCGCGGGTATTGCTCGAGCGGCCGAAAATGTTGGAGCGGATGCGCCCGAATGGATGAAGACTCCCGGGCGCTCCTTTTCGCCCTACGGCATGCCTTCCAAGTGGCAGGAGAAGGTGCAGCGTTCCTTTACGCTCCTTCCCGGACGTCCAGGAACAGGCACATCGCGAACCCCACTGCATCTGCTCGAAGGTACCCTCACACCCAATGGATTGCATTTTGAACGTCACCACAACGGTATTCCCGATATCGACCCGAACCGTCACGAATTGGTGATTCACGGGCTAGTCAAGAGACCGCTGGCTTTTTCCGTGGAAACGCTCATGCGCTATCCCATGGAGTCGCAAATTCACTTCGTCGAATGCTCAGGCAATAGCGGATCGTTCAATCAGCGGGAGCCGCAACAAACCACGGCAGGGGGCCTCAATGGTCTTATATCTTGTTCTGAATGGACGGGGGTTCGGTTAGCCACGCTTCTGGGGGAAGCGGAAGTAAACCGCGAGGCGAAATGGGTTATTGCCGAGGGCGCGGACGCGGCGGCAATGAGCCGCAGCGTGCCGCTGGAGAAATGCCTGGATGACGCCATGATTGCGCTCTATCAAAACGGAGAAGCGATTCGTCCCGAACAAGGCTACCCGATGCGTCTTTTGCTGCCGGGGTTCGAGGGAAATATGAACGTCAAGTGGCTGCGCCGGCTGAAAGTAATGAACGAGCCCGTGAATGCGCGCGATGAAACCTCGCACTATACGGAATTGATGCCCAACGGGAAGGCGCGGCAGTACATGTTCCTCCAAGCCGTGAAATCCGCGATCATCAAGCCGTCATTCGGCATGAACATGAAAGGGCCGGGCTTCTACGAAATCTCGGGACTGGCATGGTCGGGGTCCGGGCGAGTTTCCAAAGTAGAAGTTTCCGCGGACGGAGGGAAAAGCTGGGCAGCTGCCGCTCTTACCCCGCCGGTCTTATCGAAGGCGCTGACTCGGTTTCGGCTTGCCTGGCAATGGGATGGCCGCCCCTCAACGCTGATGAGCCGAGCCACGGATGAGAAAGGTGAGGTGCAGCCGACCAGATCTGTTTGGGTCTCCCAATATTCGCCAATCCAGTTCTATCACTTTAATGGCATTCAAGGCTGGAGTATCGAAGCGGATGGGACGGTAAAACATGTTTACGTTTAGATTTGGAATTCTGTTGCCGGCGGCGCTTTGTCTGATCTCGTCTGTTTGCTACGCGCAGCATCCAAATCTTGGCCGGCCCTTGAGTCCGGACGAGATAAGTAAGCTGGATATAACCGTAGCTCCGGACGGTACCGGATTGCCCGCGGGAAGCGGCTCTGCTTCTGCGGGAGCCAAGGTCTATGAAGAAAAATGCCAGTCCTGCCACGGGCCGAAGGGCCAGGGCGGGCCCCAGGACCAGCTCACCGGCGGAGTCGGTACGATCGCGTCACAGAAGCCGGTGAAGACGCCGGTAAGCTATTGGCCGAGCGCAACCACGATTTTTGACTACGTGCGGCGCGCCATGCCTCTGCAAACGCCCCAATCATTGACCAACGACGAAGGATACGCCGTGACTGCGTATATTCTGTCTGTCGATGGAATTGTTCCTCAAGACGCCGTGCTGGACGCCAAGTCTCTGCCGCAAGTCAAAATGCCCAACCGAGATGGCTTTGTGCGCTGGTGGCCGGTGCCGAAGCGATAAAATCAAAAGCACACAAGAATAAAAAGGGGAGGAGAAGTCCTCCCCTTTTTCGTTGCAGTCATCATCGGACCGGCGTAGGATGCCCGCATCTCTATAATCTCGCAGGAACGCACCACTCCGTTCCTCACAAATCTACAGGAGGAACTCCATGCCAATTGCCAAGGAACTCAACGTTCAGCTTGAAAATCGGCCGGGTACGCTAGCTAAGATGTGCAAGGGTCTCGCCGAACGCAAAGTGAACATCCTCGCCGTGCAGGCCTCTACCGCCGAGCGCAGGAGCCAAGTACACCTGGTTGTGGAGAATCTATCGACGGCGAAGACGGTCTTGGCCGCCGAAGGATTAACCTATACCGAGGTGGAAATAGTACAGCTCAGATTGCCGAATCGTCCGGGCGAGCTGGCGCGTGTCGCGGCAAAGCTCGCCGAAGCCAATATCAACATCGACTATGCCTATGCGGGAGTGGAGCCGGTAACCAATGCGCCGTTGGTATTCTTCGGCGTCGCAGAAGCCGAACGCGCCGCAAAACTTCTCGACCAAGCCGCCGCTGCCGCAGCGAGCAGCTGACGACATTTTCGTTCGGGTTATTAAAAGCAGGAAAGGCACTTGAAAACTGGGAAAGGGGATTAACACATGAGTGTGACCGACGAAGTACTCAGGGCCAACGAAGCGTACGCACGGAATTTCGAGTTTGGGCAACTTCCCATTCCGCCCGCCCGCAAATTAGCGGTTCTGGCATGCATGGATGCTCGACTCGTGCCATCGCAGATCCTGGGGCTGAAAGCGGGAGATGCGCACGTGATCAGGAACGCAGGTGGGATTGTAACCGAGGATGCGCTGCGGTCCTTCATCCTCTCTCACCAGCTACTGGGAACGCAGGAATTCATCATCATCAACCACACGGACTGCGGAATGCTGACGTTCAAGGATGAGGATCTGCGGTCGAGACTGATACAGCAGACGGGAAGTTCGCCGGTGGCCCCGGTTGCCTTCCATGCTTTCCGCGATCTGGAGGAAAACGTCCGGCAGCAGGTCCAAAAGATAAAGTCCCATCCCTGGTTGCCGAAAAGCATCCCGGTCAGGGGCTTTATCTATGATGTAAAGACTGGACGATTGAAAGAAGTCCTTGAGGCACGCGCGGCATCTTTGCGGCAGAGCTAAGCTGACTTCGCTTCCAGAGTGATAAGCGGAAGACCGGCTGGGCGTTCGCACAGTACGAGGGCGGAAGCACTAGCCGCCTCACGCATGTGCCCGAGCAGCAGCGCAGAGCGATAAACCGCGCGGCGTGACCAACGCGCTTGGCTTGCGCGATGGGGAATGAAATTTGCGATTCCGCGCACGCAAGTCTAGTCTTCTTAACTGCCGCAGTTTTTGTTACCTGCGATCCAGGGGCCGTTCCGGCGCCTGCCGATGGATCTGCTGCCTTCCCCCGGTTGATGGGCTATTCGATCGGGTCTATCGATACTGGCGAGCAAATCGCAGCCTATTCTCGGAGGTTCTCATGAAGGCAATTCGTTCTCTCACGCTCCTGTTGGCGGTGATTGCTGCAGTTAGGATGGCGGATCGCTTCCCCTTCAGCGCCGCGGTAGGAGCGGCCCCCGCGCCGTCCGCAGGTTTTGTGCTCGTAGCCCACGGCGGCGCGGGAGATTACAGCAACATGAAAACTGAGCAGGTCGAGATGCGCCGCGCAGCAATGGTGAAGGCCGTACAGGCTGGCTACGCGATTCTGGCACGCGGCGGCCCCAGTATGGACGCCGTGGAAGCGACCATTCGCGTCATGGAGGATTCCAGGTTGTTTGACGCAGGGCGCGGTTCCTACTACACGCGTGAAGGCGTTCCGGAAATGGATGCTTCGATCATGGATGGCCGCACGCTCAATGCCGGGTCGGTCGCGTCTCTCAAACACATCGCCAATCCCATCCATCTCGCTCGCCTGGTGATGGAGAAAACGCCGCACGTCATGCTGGTCGGCGAAGGCGCCGAGGAGTTCGCAAAATCGCAGGGGATCGAACTGGTTTCTCCGTATCTTTTTTTCAATGAACGCGAATGGCAGCGCTATAAGAATGCCAAATCGGCCGAAGAGAAAAACAAATCGGCGGGATTTTCGGCAAGTGAAGAGCACGGTACGGTTGGGGTGGTGGCGCTGGACCAAGGAGGCAATCTCGCCGCCGGCACTTCCACGGGCGGAACTGTAATGAAAATGCCGGGGCGCGTAGGAGACTCGCCGATTCTCGGTGCGGGAACCTACGCCAACAATGCAAGCTGTGCAGTCTCGGGAACCGGGACAGGCGAATTTTTCATGCGCAATATCGTGGCGGCGGACATCTGCGAGCGGGTGCGCTACTTGCATGTCACTTTGGACCAGGCGGCGAATGAGGTGGTGATGAAAGAGCTTGTGGAGCAGCATGGAGATGGCGGCGTGATCGCGCTCGATCAGAAGGGCAACGTGGCCACCCCCTTCAACACCAACGGCATGATGACTGCTACAGTACGGGCCGATGGAAAGATCACCATTCAAGGCTGGAGCAAGAATGCCAAGCCCATCATTGTGTCCGCCACGAAATGATCGGGAGGAAGCGACAATGGAACGCAATTGGGGAGACTTTGAAGGTAGCAAAACGGATCGCCGTCAGGTGCTTCAAGCGCTAGGGCTGATTGCCACAGGCGCCTTTGCGGCAAGCGTCATTCCGAAAGCTGCCGCTGCATTTGCTGCAAGCGCCGCGCAAAGCGCTGCCGGTGGCGGCAAGGCTTTCCCGGTGACCACGGTCAATCACCTCGCCCTGGCTGCGGCCAATTATGCCAAGAGCCGCGATTTTTATGTGGACCTGTTTGGGATGCGCGTTGCATGGGACGACGGCAAACAGTGCGCGCTTGAATTCGGCAACCTTACATCGCCGAATGGTATGTACATCCGGTCACTCGCGAATCCTGGTGAGAAGCCGACCGTCGGTCACATGGCCTTCGGAATTCCGAATTTCATGTCCCAAAAGGCGGCGATGAAAGCTGAATTGGAGCGCCGCGGCGTCAAGAATATTCGCCCGGATGGCGAAAAGGGATGGAGTTGCGACGATCCCGCAGGCTACCTGCTCAATATCTGGGTTCCTGAGAAAGACAAGGCTATGTTTCCGGGCGCCGCCGGGCCTTGCGCGGTTGCCGCATCCGAAAAGTGTGTGGCGGCATGGGAAGCCGGCCAGAAAAACATTCATGCCGCACGAAAGCCGAGCGGCAAAACTTTCCAGCCGACCGGCTACAGTTTCATCATCTTGAATGTGCCGGACGTTCCAAAGGAACGGGACTTCTATCGTGATCTATTGGGAATGAAAGTCGTCTCGGATCAATCCCAAGGGCCCGACGGCGAATGTTCTTTGAGATTCGGGCAAAATACTCTCGTCTTGCGCAAGCTTGGCAATCCGGCCGACAAGCCCTACTGCAACCGATTCGGATTCGCAGTTAAGAATAGCGCAGACGCCGTAGAAGCCGAATTAAAGCGTCGGGGCCTCAAACCCGAGCCGGACTCGGAACCTTCATTTTCATGGAACATCATGGATCCGGACGGGTACCAGGTGGGCGTGTCCGGTTACGTTCCCACCACGCTCTAACTTTTGCTCTGCGCTCAATCTTACTGCTTGAGTGCTGGGTTCACGTAGCCATGCTGCAGAACTTTTTTCAGATCCGGCCGGATGCTCAGATAGGTGATGTGATCCGGGATGGCCGAGAAGCCGTGCGGCACATGCTCCGGGATGATGATGACGTCTCCCACCTTTACGTTGCGGCTCGTGTATCCCACCATGGTGCCGCCGCAGGATGGGCCATTGAGAACCGTGGTCACTTCGTCATTGGGACCAGAACGTCTCCCATTGACGATGGTGCCGCCGGTGATCAGAGTTCCGGCACCCGATATCACGACGTAACTCTCGGCGGTATCATCGTGGAAAATTCCATTGGGACCCGTCGCACCGGGCCGCTTCTCGCCGCACGCGGTGGCGGCATTCGCCGCCGCAGCGGGCGCAGCATTTCCGCCGCCGGCAGGCGCATTCGCGTTTGCAGCGCCTCCACCTTTCATTGCTCCGCGCGCAACCACAGCGACGCCGAGTTGGTACTGGCCCATATCGATCACTCTGAGTGTGTTATCCGGAATCGTGCGGTGAGTGTCGGCTGAATGTTTCAATACAGCCTTGATGTCCTCATCGCCGATGTAAACGCCATCCTTGGGTGCTTGAGCCAAAGCGACTGTCGGAAATACCGCAAACAGCATCGCCAAAACTTGTAGAACCAGCTTCCGCATGACTGCCTCCTCGCGTCGTACGCAATTAGCTCTTACTCGGGAACCTGCGTCCGAAGATACTCTTTCGCCGACGTTTTGTTAACATCTGCCAAGAAGTAAGTAGGACCGGGTTGCGGCTTTAGAATGGAATGCCGTGAGTGCAGGAGGGCATTGTGACCGAGCATTCGCAAACCAGAAAACCTCTCTCGAGGAGAGCCTTTGTCAAGAAAACGCTCACCGGGATTGGCGCAACCGCCCTGGTCGGCACGGGCACAGGAGCAGCTGAAGCTGCCAATGCTCCTCGGCACTGGGACAAAGCCGCCGACGTCGTAGTCATTGGAGCAGGAGCCACAGGGCTTCCTGCTTCGATTGAAGCCGCCGAGCAGGGAGCATCTGTGATCGTTGTCGAGCAGAATTAGGACATCGGCGGACACGCCATAGAAAGCGGCGGCAATATCGCATTGGGGGGTGGGACCAGCCTGCAAAAGAAGTACGGAATTGAAGACTCGCCGGACCGTATGTTCTCAGATCTGGTGCGCTGGCATGACTACAGGTTCAGCGACCGCGAAATTGTGCGCACTTTTTGTGACTGGAGCCCGCTGACTTTTGAATGGCTGAAAGATCACGGGGTGGAGTTTTCCGATCGAGCTCCCACCGGCGCTGATGGCGGTCCGCAAGCGGTCAAAAGAGCTCAAACTGTGGTCTGGACTGCGGGGCCCAGCTCTGTGGCCCCAAACGGAGGTAATGGCACCTCGCTGATGCGGCCGCTCGAGGCCAGCGCCAGAAAACTTGGCGTGCAAATACTCCTGCAGCACAGCATGACGGGAATTATTCGAGAAGGGCAGTTTTCAGGAAGGGTTCTCGGTATCGCAGCTAGCAATCAAGGCAGGACACTCAACATTCGGGCGAGAAGGGGTGTAGTCATCGGGACTGGCGGTCATACGAGCAATGTGAACTTCCGCAGGATTTTTGACCCCAGGCTCACCGAAGAATACCAGGTGGTTGGCGAACCGTATTCGCGCCAAAGCGGCGACGGTGAGATCGCCGCCATGCAAGTTGGGGCATCGCTTTGGGGCGCCGCCAACCAAACCGTCGAAACGATGACGCGATCGCACATTTTTGAAAAACCATACGTGATCGGAAATCAATACGGCTATCCGCAGGGGGGCGGGACTCGTAACGAGAACCTGAAGGATAGCCCGATCGCCGGTCTGGCGCGGGCCATAGGTCTTCTGATGAAGGACTATCAAGACGTGATTCACGTCAACCAGGCGGGCCTGAGGTTCGTAAATGAAGCAGCCACGGGATTCGATTGGTGGAATCCTTGTCTGGAGTTGAACGGCGGAAGAGGCGAAGGAGGCGGGCCCATTTGGGCCATCTTCGATGCAGACGCGGTGAAGCGCGAAGGCTGGGTCTGTACGCCGCCCTATGTGGATCCGGACGGCTGGTTTTTCAGCGCAAGCAGCCTTCCAGAGTTGGCGCGCCAAATCGTGAGTAAGTATCAGAAGCAGCCTATGCCGCCCGCTGTCCTGGAGCAAACTGTGGCCAAATACAATTCGTTCGTGGATGCGGGGAAAGATGCCGATTTTGGGAAGCCAACTCCTCGGTACAAGATTCAGACGCCTCCCTTCTATGCAGCCTGGTCCACGCCTTGTATTCATGACTGTTTGTCAGGGCTGCGGATTGACGCGCGCGCCCAAGTGATGGACTTGCATGGCCAAGTGATCCCAGGCCTCTATTGCGGAGGCGAGTCAGCGGGTGGATTCAACCAGCACGGATTGGCAAAGTGCCTAGTTTTCGGCCGCATCGCTGGTCGCGAAGCGGCACGCACTGCTGCGGACAAGGCCACTTAAGTCGATTCTGCGGGGCAGGATGTTCCGGCCAATCTGAAGTTCTATTTCAAGAATGAATGCTGTGAACTGATCGGTTGACGGCGATCGCCTAACCGCGCATCGCCTATTTTTGTGAAATGGGGGATGAGCCGGCCTTAGCTTTCTCTTCCGCGGCCTTCTCGGCAGCGCGGGCTCCGGCGAGAATGTTCACAGCATCGTTATTATCCTCGCTGCAGGCGTACTCGAATATTGGACCGTTTACATGGCTCATGGGAATGACGGCTGACCAGGGTTTCGCCCACGTCGTCGGGTCATCAATCGTGAACTTGTACTCGATCGTATCCTTATCGATGCGGGTAAAGCGCTCGGTAATCTTGAGGGTTCCAGGATTGGCATTGCGGAAGGCCGATTCGGGCCTGAAATTGGTGCTCTCCACGACCAGCGTGTCGCCCTCCCAATGGCCGCGCGCATCGCCATGCCACTGTTGGATATTGGCCGAAACGTGCGGGCCACTGTCTATAGGGATGATGCGAACCTCGCTTCCGACCTCTCGTTCAATGGCCACGTATCCCGCGCTTTGCACGATGAGCAAATTGCTGTTGTATTCGGCAGGCAATATCGGCGGTCCACTGTTCATCGAGATGCAGGTCGTGTTGGTTCCCAAATCCCAGGGGACATCGGCGTGCACAATTCCGCCTCCATGGTGATCATCTTCGACGTAGCTGAAGCCGCGCCGCTGGCCAGGCCTTGCCTTGGCTTCTGCCGTCAGAGGAGGAATTCTGCCGTCCGGCGGATCGACAACCAGTGATGATCGCCGGTTTGGCCGGATCCCGTTTTGCCAGGGACTGAGGGCATACGTATTCACATCATAATCAACCGAGGTTGGGTTATACAATTCGCCGAAGCCTTCGATGCCTTCCGCCGGTGTCCCCTCGTAGGTAACCTGCAAGCCCGCCTTGTAAACTTCCTCCATTTCCTTGTCGGTCAAAAACTCTCGGCCCTGGTATTTCGCGGGGCGTTCCATGGGCGTGAAGCTGAGATTGGTCCAATATCCGTGCAGGTCCGGCCGTCCGTCCGGCGTACGTGGAACAGTCCAGGCGCTGCGTGTTTCCGTCTTTGATGCTTTTGTGGATGGCGTAGTTTTCAGTGCCGGCTTCGCACCGGCCGAGACGGTTTGTGCCGCGAGAAATACCGGTACCAAGATCATTGACGCTATGGCAACCAAAAAAATAGCCAACGAGATGCAGAAACGGCGGTTCATCTCAAAGTCCCTTCCATATCCCCGAGCTGGCGTAAGGCTGAGGAGGACATTCTCAGAAGCAGCTTTGGTCTCGCTGCACTACTTCTTAGACGCGGCGTCGTCCTTGCTGGTCGGAGCGATTTCGTCCTTCGTCGGTGTCGCTACCTCGCCTTCGGCTCCGGGAGCAGATCCACCAAAGAGGAACTTCCGGCCATCGGGGAAGGTCATGTTGACGCCCACTCCCTTATGCTCAAAGGCCTTGGACTGATAACCCTGAATGACCAGTTCGGTTCCGGAGGGGATGGTGTTCTTCGTCACGCCGTGGCGGATCAGAGAATTCGGGCTGCCTCCCTCGAAACCCCAGTTGGTCACCGTGCCGTCGGCGGCCTTCTGGTCACACCAGAACCAGGAATGAGGGTTGATCAGTTCCACTTTCGTGATCACACAGTGCACCACCACGGGCTTCGAGGTGTCAAAGGTCGCTGCAAAGGCATGATGAGCTTGCACCGGCACTGTGGTCACCACCAGAGCTAGACCTACACCAAGCATAGCCAGGGCCAAAGCTACTCGCATCTTTTCTCCTCCTGTAATGTTACTCAAGTTCAGCGATTTCCGTTCAGCACTCCGCCTCGCTATTTCTGCGAGACTGGGACTCCCGAAGTCTTCTTGGCCTTTTCTGCCGCGGCTTTGTCGGCCGCGCGAGCACCTGCGAGGATGTTCACTGCGTCATTATTGTTCTCGGTGCAGGCGTACTCGAATATGGGCCCCTTAATTCGGCTCAGGGGGACGATTGCCGACCAGGGCTTGGTCCACGTCGATGGGTCATCGATCGTGAACTTGTACTCGATCGTGTTTTGGTCTACGCGGGTAAAGTATTCCGTGATCTTTAGAGTCTTGGCGTTCGCACCTTGGAAGGTGGCGCCGGGGCGGAAATTGGTGGACTCCACGACCAATGTGTTGCCCTCCCAATGGCCGCGGGAATCGCCGTGCCACGCGTGGATATTTGGCGCGAGGTGCGGACCTCCGCCCAAGGGAATGATGCGAGACTCGTTGCCCCACTCGTATTCGATCAGCACGTTTCCGGGGCTCTGGATGATGTGAAAATCGCTGTTATAAGCGCCAGGAAGGATTGGGGGTCCACCGAAGGAGAGGCAGCGCTCGCCTAAATTCAGATCCGTTGAGGTGTCGGCTTTCACCGGTGCGTTGGGATCCGCGTAGTCCTGGTTAGGACCAGTTCTCCGGAAAGCCTCCCTGACCTTCGCCGCCTCTGGCGTAAGGGGAGGAATGTTGCCATCGGGCGGATCCACCACGAGTGACGTTCGCTTGTTTGGAGCGACTCCCTCTTGCCACGCGCTCAGCGCATAGACTGTTGCGTCATAAACCGGAGTATCGCCAAAATCGTTAAACGTGAACTCGTAGCTGTGTTGCACGCCTTCTTTGTAAATTTGAGTGGCTTCCTCGTCCGTCAGGAATTCTCTATTGCCGTATTTCGCTGGACGCTCCATCGGCGTGAAGCTGAGGCTCGTCCAGTACCCCTGCAGATCCGGCTGGCCATCGGGAGTATGTGGCAAGGCCCACGTCTTATTATCTGCTGCCGGGGCCTTCGCGGCGGCAGCTGACTTCGCCTGGGCGGCAACAAAGGCCGGCGTCAACAAAATGGCCACAATCATCGTCGCCAGAGCACCACATGAGACCGAAAAACGATTAGCCATCTGAACCTCCTCGATCACGCATTACTTGCTCGGATCTTTGAAGTAAGGGCCGTACAGCAGCTTCTCCACGAATTCCTCGCAGTTAAAGTCGACCAGTTGAATATTCTTTTCCATGCGACGATACAGCGGGAAGCTCACCTTCCACGGACGCGTAAACACCTTCGGATCGTCAATGGTGGCTTCATACATTATGTGATAAGGACTGGCCGGTGTATAGCGCTCGACCACATGGAGGGCATCACTGTGGTAATCCCCGGCCCGGTCGAACCAGGTGTAGGGGACAAACCCGGTGGAGTCGACGACCAGCGTGTCCCCTTCAAAATGTCCGCGTGACCATCCCAACCAGCTGTCGGCGGGAGCTTCCTTGGGGGCCTCTGGATCATTTTCCTTCATGTAGATCGTGCGCAGCACGCGCCCAAACTCATACACGATGATGATGTTGTCTGTACCCTGAATTATCTGAAATGGGAAAGGCAGATAGTTGGCGCGCGGAATGCCCGGCCGATAACATTTGAGTTCCGGGTCGCCCGTGTCATGCCGATGAGGATCGCTGGTGATGTTTACGACCATGCGCTTCTCGGCGTTGGCCTTCTTTTGTGCTAACGCTTCGGGCTTGTACGGTATTTCACCGCCCTCCACAATCCCTTGTCCTCCCGGCCACGCTCCGTAAGCTCCCATGATCTCCGGATGAGGTCCCGCCTGCGCATCATGGTCCTGAACATCTATGTCGGCCGCGACAAACGCCTGCCAGATTCCATTCAGGTCGGGTTTGCCATCCGCCATATGGGGCGCCTTGTAGGGTGGGAATTGACCAGGAGCGGGGATCGCACTGGCGGTTGGAGCAGTTCGAGCGGCTCGCTGCTGAACAGCGGTCTGGGCCTGAACCCCGATGGGGGTGCAGGCGAACAAGAAAACGAATACCGCCGTGGTCTTCATAACACCCAGGTCCCACTCCGGAAATGAGCTCGTTAGACGCGCTCCGCCTGAGCCAAAAACTACGCTTGAATCCATCTAGTGTCAAGGATTAGCCTTCCTCGGAACGTAGCGCGATTCCGACAAAATTGAAGACCGCACTTGACAGGCACGAATTCACGGTGGGATAAAGTGCGGCTATTGGACGGTCCTGAAACATCAGGAGAGAAATCGTGAACAAAAGAGTGTTTCTGGCGCTGGTGTTTGTGATAGCACTTACGGCCGCAGTCTCGGCGGCCAACCAAACGGACACGCTTCCCGCCTCCGGCGGAGATATTCAGATTACGCCGATCATGCACTCGAGCGTGCAGCTCGAATATGCCGGTAAGGTCATACAGGTCGACCCTGTGGCGAAATACGACGACGTCGAGCTTCCGCTATTGGGGAAGTTCGACGCCTTAAAGAAAGCCGATTTGATTCTGATCACCGACATTCACCCCGAAAATCTCGACCTTGCTGAGATTAGCAAGCTTCGCAAGCCTGGAGCTGCGGTGGTAATGCCTGCCGCGGCAGCGACCGAGGCAGGCGCGAAGATTCCTCCACCAACGTTCGTCATGGCGACGGGCGACACCAAAACCGTGGCAGACGTCAGCATCGAAGCCGTGCCCATGTACAACGTCCAGCACGGACCGAAACCGGGCGAACTCTACCACCCCAAAGGCCGCGGCAATGGCTACGTCGTTACTCTCGGAGGGAAGCGGCTGTACTTTATGGGCGACACCGAATGTACGCCGGAGGCGAAGGCGGTCAAGGACATCGAGGTGGCGTTTGTGCCCATGAACATGCCACAAACGATGACTCCGGGCGACGCGGCCGAATGCATCCAGGCTTTTCAGCCCAAGATCGTTTACCCGTATCACTATGAGGGGCAGAAAAGAGATGAGGCGTTTGTCAAAGCCCTTTTAAGGGGCTCGCCGGTCGAGTTGCGAGCCAATCTAAGGTAAAAAACTGGAACGAACCGGCCTCGTTCGCTCGTGTTAGGGGCGAGCGACGCGAACACACATCATTCGTCGCTCAAAACCAAGTAGATCATAGCGACTGCCGGGTGGATCTCATTCCTTGCGGCGGCGGCCGCCGATAAGAAGCCGAAGAAGGTTGCGTCGCCGACGAGGCTTTCTTCGTGCTCCGGGCGTGATACTACTTCGAGGTGCCCTTAGCTTTCACTTCCGCCGCCCTTTCGGTGGCGCGGGCTCCTGCCATTATATTGACGACGTCCATGTTGCTTTCGCTGCAGGCGTACTCGAAAAAGGGCCCTTTGATCGCGTGCAAGGGCACGATGGCCGTCCAGGGTTTCGTCCAAGTAGAAGGATCATCAATCGTAAAACTGTACTCAATCTGGTCCGCAGCGACGCGCTTGAACCGCTCGGTAATCTTCAGGGTCTTGGGGTTGGCGTTACGGAAGGTGGCTTCGGGCCTGAAATTGGTGGTTTCCACGACCAGCGTATCGCCCTCCCAATGGCCGCGACCGTCGCCATGCCACTGGTGAATGTTCGCTGAGGCATGCGGGCGTCCATCCAGAGGAATAGTGCGAAGCTCGGATCCATACTCGGCTTGCAGCACCAGGTAGTTCGGATTCTGCAGGATGTGGAGGCCGTTGTTGTAGGCCCCAGGGAGTATGGGCGGTCCGCCGCTCATCGATACGCAAGTTGTACGCACCCCGATATCTCTCGGAGTATCTGCGTGCACGATTCCTCCGCCATGACCGTCTGGCTCGATATAGTCGCGGTCACCGATCGCTCTGGGTCTGGCCATGGCCTCCGGCGTCCGGGGAGGCATTCTGCCATCCGGCGGATCCACAATCAGCGATGTGCGCTTGTTCGGTGAGAATCCTTCCAGAGCCGGAGTGAGCCCGAAGGTAGTTGAGTCATAAACCGGCTCCTCCGCGGGATCGTCATATGTCCGGTCATAGGCGCGTTGCAGGCCGGCTTTTTGGGCTGCTTCAGCTTCCTCGTCGGTCAAAAACTCCCTTCCCGCGTACTTGGCCGGCCGTTCCAAGGGCGTGAAGCTCTCGCTCGTCCAATATCCATGCAGGTCCGGTTGGCCGTCCGGAGTACGAGGCGTCGTTCCGCCCTTTGTACTAGCTGCGCTCTTTGTGTCCTTCTTGGCGGTTTTCGTGACTGCATTTCTCGCTCCGCCCGAGGACTGGGCGGCGACAAATGCGGGCGCGCACAAAAGAGTCACGAAAACGATCTTTACGGCCCTCGATGAAAAGGCAGGATGATTCGTCATCTGGACCTCCTTCACCCCTTTACTTGCTGGGCCGCTTGCTATATTGGCCGTATAGCAGATCCAAAACGAATTCCGTGCAGTTGAAGTCCACTAGTTGGCTGTTTTTCTCCATACGGCGATACAGCGGGAAGCTCACCTTCCATGGACGCGTAAACACCTTTGGATCTTCGATCGTGGCTTCGTACATTATGTGATAAGGACTCACCGGCGTGTAGCGCTCGGTGACATGGAGGGCATCGCTGTGGTAATCCCCCGCTCGGTCGAACCAGGTGTAGGGGATGAACCCGGTGGAGTCGATGACCAGCGTGTCCCCTTCAAAATGTCCGTGCGACCATCCCATCCAGCTATCCGCGGGAGCCTCCTTGGGAATGGTCTTGTCATTCGGGTTCATGTAGATCGTGCGCACCGCGCGCGCAAATTCATACGAGAACAGGATCGTATCGGTGCCCTGAATAATTTGGAATGGAAAAGGCATATAGTTGGTGCGCGGCACACCGGGGTTGTAGCACTTGAGTTCGGGATCGCCGGTGTCATGCCGATGAGGATCACTGGTGATGTTTACGACCATGCGCTTCTCGGCGTTGGCCTTCTTTTGTGCTAACGCTTCGGGCTTGTACGGTATTTCACCGCCCTCCACAATCCCTTGTCCTCCCGGCCACGCTCCGTAAGCTCCCATGATCTCCGGATGAGGTCCCGCCTGCGCATCATGGTCCTGAACATCTATGTCGGCCGTGACAAACGCCTGCCAGATTCCGTTCAGGTCGGGTTTGCCATCTGCCGTATGCGGCGCTTTGTAGGGAGGGAATTGACCGGGTGTCGGAACGCGGTTCTGAGCGGCGGCAGGAGCCTGACCTGCCACGGGTTTGACGGCCGTCAGAATTAAAGTGGCTGCGGCAATGGTTACAAAAGTGGGAACGATCTTTCGCAAATAAAGGTTCATCGAACACCTGCGATTGGCAAATTGACCTCAAGACTATGTTCATAACAATTCCGTGTCAAGAGACAGCACTCCGGAGACCCCTGAAAAATATGCTCCGCGAAGCACGGAAGCTGACAGGGATAATGCTTGACGCAAAGACCGGCGTGATGCTACCAAGGGCACGCGGTTAGCTTTTGTATTTCAAGAGATCGAGCTGCGCCTTCGGCATTGTGGGTCACATCGACGCCGTTGAGGATACCGGACAATGGGAATTCGGTTAGGGATTGTCGCTCTGTGCTTTTCGGCAGGTTTGTCGTCGGCACCAGCATATGCGCAGGATGGCGCCGCTGTTTTCAGAAGCTATTGCGCTTCCTGCCATGAAGCTGGCACGAATGCTGATTCCCGTGCTCCTGGCCGTGATGTCCTCGCCCAATTGACCCCGGAACAAATCCTGCAAGCGCTCGAAAAAGGAGCGATGAAGGCACAGGCGGCGGAACGCAGCCGCGCGCAGCGTCGCGCGCTCGCGGAATATCTGTCCGGCAAGCCGTTGGGCAGCGAGTTCGCGAACACCATTCCAAAATCCGCATTTTGCGCCAGCAGTTCGCAGGTGTCCCGCAATGCCCTCGATGGCCCCGCCTGGAACGGCTGGGGCGTTACCATCACCAATTCGCGTTTCGAGCCGGCCGAATTCGCGGGCATTACTGCGGATGATGTGCCGCGCCTCAAATTGAAATGGGCATTCGGATTTCCGGGGGCGAGTTCCGGGGGCACGCAGCCCGTTGTCGTGGGAGGGCGCCTCTACGTCGGCGATGCCGAAGGAGACCTTTTCGCGCTCGACGCGGAGACCGGCTGCATTCGCTGGACGATCGAGGTCGAAGCCGGTATCCGAAGTGCCGTTACGATCGGCCAAAGTGGCGCCCGTGGCACTCCACTGGCAGCCTATTTTGGGGATCAAGCGGCGAACGTTTATGCAGTGGAGGCGGAATCAGGGAAGCTGCTGTGGAAGGTCAAGGTGGACAACTACTCCCGAGCGGCCATCACCGGTGCTCCGCAATTGTTTGAGGGCCGCCTGTACGTGCCGGTTTCTTCACGCGAGGAGTCCCAAGTCGGAGATCCGAAATATCCTTGCTGCGCCTTCCGCGGAAGCGTCGTAGCCCTGGATGCCGCAACGGGCAAACAAATCTGGAAGACTTACACAATTGCCGAAGAGGCGAAACCTGGGCAGAAAAATAGCGCGGGGATTCAAATCGTAGGCCCCTCCGGAGCGGCGGTGTGGAATGCACCCACGCTCGATGTAAAACGAAACACGCTTTACGTGGGAACGGGCAACAATTTCTCTCCACCCTCGACGAATATGTCGGACTCTATCGTGGCGCTTGATATGAAGACGGGGAAGATCAAGTGGTTTCGTCAAGAGACGGAAAACGACATCTGGAATGCGAGCTGCCGGCGTCCTGATCGCGAACCCGCAGTTTGTCCTGATGCCGACGCGCCCGATTTCGATTTCGGCTCCTCTTCGGTTCTTGCAGACTTGCCGGCCGGACGGCAAGTGCTGGTCGCCGGAAACAAGTCCGGATTGGTCTGGGCCCTCGACCCGGACCATCATGGGAAACTTGTTTGGCAGCAGCAGGTCGGCAAAGGGACTTCAGGTGGCGGCGTGCTCTGGGGCATCGCCGTAGATAGCCAAAAAGATAGCGAAAGGGTGTACGTGCCGAATGGATTCTTCGATCAGAAGAACCCGGACGCAAGCGGCGGCATGGCCGCGATCGCGCTGAGCGATGGACACGCGATCTGGAGTACCCCGAACCCGCCGTGCGGAGAGCGCAAGGCCTGCAAACAGTCCCATCCGGCGGCCGTGACGGCGATCTCGGACATTGTGTTTTCCGGAACGATGGATGGCCGCCTGCGCGCCTATGGGACGCAAGATGGCAAAATCCTGTGGGAATACGATACGGCTCGGGATTTCCCCACTGTCAATGGCGTGAAGGCGAACGGGGGTTCGATGAGCAATGCCGGCCCGGCGGTTGTGGGCGGCATGTTATTTGTGAATTCTGGCTACTCTCATCACGGCGGGATTCTACCTGGTAACGCTCTTTTGGCCTTTTCAGCGGAGAAAATGTCTTCAGTCTTGCCCAATTCGCACTGAGGTGCATGCGAGTGCGCAGAACAGAAAAACTCCACGTAATGCGGATCTTGAAAACGGCGGGGTCGCTGCTGGTGTTGTTGGTGATTGCTCTGGTGCTCGCCGCTCATTCTCAAACGCCGCAATCTGCCATCCCAGGACTACGGCTTTATGTTTTGGATGGGGGCACGATTATAACCAACCACCCCGAAGGATTCGGACTGACCAGGGAGCAGGTGAAGAACAGCAATTTTTCATGTGCAGTCTACTTGATCCTACATCCGCGTGGCACTCTGCTATTCGACACAGGCCTGGGCGATCGTTATTTTGGCCGCGCCTTTAATGAGTCGCCCCTTGGCGACCGGCCTGATCCTCCCAGCACGGCGGGCTTCGTGCTTGTGACGAAGACGCTGAAGAGCCAACTGGAACAGATAGGATATCCGCCGTCCAAAATCAATTACCTGGCGTTCTCGCATCCTCACGACGATCACATTGGCAACGCCAACGATTTTGCGGGCGCAACGTTCCTGGTACATCAAGGCGACTACGACATGATGTTTGGGCCGAATGTGCAGGTCAACCCCGCGTACGCCGCTCTCAAGAACAGCAAAACGAAGATGATCGAAGGGGATTACGACGTCTTCGGCGACGGCACGGTGGTGCTCTTATTCACACCCGGTCATACACCGGGGCACCAATCGCTTTATGTGAAGCTTCCCAAAACCGGGCCGGTCGTACTTAGCGGCGATCTCTATCACTATCCCGAGGATCTCAAGTTGGATTCCATGCCGGATCGCGAGAAGGCGCCGGGAATTACGGAGGCTTCGCGGAAGAAACTTCAGGCCTTCCTGGCGAAGACGGGGGCGCAATTGTGGATCGGGCATGACATCAATTTCTTCTCCCGGCAAAAGCACACTCCACAGTACTACGACTAAGAGCTGACCACTCATCTTGAGGTGAGATCAGGCGGAGGGGCAACGTCGCGGTTCTTGAGCCACTCGATGCTGTCTTGGTCTGGTATTTTCAATCCACAAAACGGGCCACGGCGTCTCCGGTCTCCGCGGCGACTCTCAGGATGGACGCGTTTGGTGCAACAGCGGTGCTTCTCAGCGCACGTTTTTTTCCATCCAGCTCTGCAGGTACTTTGCAATCTCGGCGCTATTCTTTTCAGACATCATTTGATGCCCATTACCGGATAAACCTAGGTCTTCAAGTTTCACGTAGTCGGTCTTTACGCCTGCCTGATTGAGCCACTTCGCTACACAGTGGGCATAAGGGCGATGGTAACTGGCTTCGGCAGAGACATCGAGTACGGGAATGGGTTCTAAATTCACCAATTTGTGAGCGGGCTCCTTCTGAATCCAGCATGGGATTAAATCGGGGCCATCTGCCTTATCCTGTCGAACCGGCCGTAGTTCGGACGGTTGTGTGACCGGGGGCTCGTAATGAACAGGGAAATTGGTCAAGCCCCATATACGTCCAGGACCGGTCGCTCCTCTTTCCGCGTTCTCAATAGGCGGCGCCACTGGCTCGACTGCGACGATGCCCTTGACGAGCTTCGGTCGAGAATCGGCGGCCAACCAGCCCGAAGCCGCAGCACCCGAGTTGAGTAGCAGAATTACCGGCTGTCCGATCGCATCTAATAATTCTACGATGGCGTCCGCGGAACGCCTCTCCTGGTTTGGGCCTGTCACCGCCGGGAGTTCCGTCTTGGCAAAATAATCAAATACGGGGTCACCCATTTTGCCCTTGTTTGGCGCGCTGCTCGGCCATTGACTGTACTTTTTC
>Ga0209160_1000949_pt1 | contig 24280 bp, 21 predicted proteins | sample GraSoiAngelo_153_FD_186167 | JGI IMG/M metagenome (GOLD analysis project Ga0209160, IMG submission 186167) | Grasslands soil microbial communities from the Angelo Coastal Reserve, California, USA - 14_1009_12_40cm (SPAdes) (version 2) | ecosystem: Environmental > Terrestrial > Soil > Grasslands ...
TGAGAAGAGCACCTGGAACAACTTGAACAAAAACAAGATCGCGCAGATGATTCGGATGATCACCCCGATCCATCCCCAGCGTCCGACGAACCAATAAACAAGTCCCACGATGAGTAGAAAGATCCCGGCCCCGACGTAGTAGCCCATCGTGAAGTAAGCGTCTGCGTAGATCATTTCCGCGGGAATCTACTCTCCCGCCGCAACCGCGTCAAATCCGTAAAGTAGGTATTGATGGCTGACCTGACACCGGAAGACATTCGCCGTTTTCGCAAGCTCCTGGAGACGGAGCGCGACGCCATCGAGTCACGCATCGCTGCCCGGAACCGTGACATCCAGGAAACCGTGCACGAAGAGTCGGGTGTCGGCGATTCGGGCGATGAGTCCATCCGCACCTACGACCGTGAAGACGAGACCGACGCCAACGACCTCGATCGGGAAACGTTGGAGCAGGTCACCAGGGCGCTAAGCAGGATCGATGGGGGGACCTATGGGCTCAGCGAGGTCTCTGGCAAACCGATTCCAATTGAACGCCTCGAGGCTGTTCCCTACGCCACCACCCTGGTCGATGAGCAGCCGCTCGAGCCCGAATAGGACCCCGATTTCACTGTCTTGAATTCGGGAACTTAATCGGATATCGTCCGAGGAGGCTGCGTCAAAGGACTTTCTTCGGCTTGCACTTCGAAGGAGGCGTGGAATAGTGGGGAGTTTCACCGAGTTGAGTCGAACGCCGTTGAGGGTTGTCGCCCTGGCGGCGGCCATCATCTTTGCCCTTTCGCCCAGCCGGCTGGTGGCGGGCGGAGCACTGTGGGCGTCACCGATCTCCCCGGCCAACGCCGTGGTCAGCTCGCCCACGAGCGGCGGCGGTTACCCCGAAAACCCGCCGGTCGAAGGGGGGTGCGTCGGTTCGAGCGCCGACAACTTCAACGCCAATCACTCGGAGTCGGAGATAACGGTCAAGCCCGGTAGCGAACAGCTGGTTGGCTCGTCAAAGTTCTTCTTCGACAAGTTCTCGACCGGCTACAACTTCTATCTCGGCAGCTACAACATCAACGGGAGCTCGCACAGCAACAACATCATCCAGGGCTACGACTGCTCCACCACCGAGACGACGCCTGGCGTGCTCAATCAGAAGATGCCGCCGAGCTGGACCAACACGACTGACCCAAACGTCGGTTTCGACACCAAGGGTCGTGTCTACCAGACGATGCTTCCCTTCAACGCGTTCTGGACCAACCTGCACCCTGACGGCGAGATCACGGTCTCTTACAGCGACGATCTCGGCGCGAAGTGGGTGACCGGAAACGGCGGGCAGGCGCTCGAACAGGTTCCCAATTCAAGCTCGTTCCAGTTCGGCCACGTAGAGGACAAGCAATGGATCGCCGTCAACCATTACCCAAAATCGATTTTCCAGGACCACGTTTACGCCACCTGGGACGTGATCGATGGCAATGTTGGGAGCACCGTCAAGCTGCGTATGGCGGTTTCTCGGGACCGCGGGCTGACGTTCTCGCGCGCCAAGACGATCGTTTCGGCCTCCATCGACCAGCTGCGCGACCAGTTCAGCCAGCCGGCCGTCGACCCCAAGGGCGACGTCTACGTTGCCTACACGAACATCGGGACGAAGACCAACGTGGCCGACTTCTTCGTGACTAAGTCGACCGATGACGGCGCGACTTTCAGCAGGCCGGTTCAGGCGGGATCCGGAAATACGATCGGGGTGGCCAGCGGGCGGGTGACGAACACGACCTTCCGCGATGGCATCAATTTCGCATTCGCTGTGTCGCAGGATTTTCCTGGACACCTGTACCTGGCCTACAACGACTTCAACGGGACGCAGTACAACGTCTTCATCGTGCAGTCGACTGACGGCGGCCAGACATGGAGCGCGCCCGTGGCGGTCAACGACGACTACAAGTCAGGCAATGTCGCCGACCACTTCCAGCCGGCCATAGCCGCCGGTCCCGGAGGCGCGGTGGCGGTGGCGTTCTACGACCGGCGGGCCAGCTGCCCGAGCGACGCCAGCATCATCCTGCAGGATCGTGGTCGGTCGAACTTCTGCATCGACGTTTCGGTGCAGCCCTACAAGGACACTGGCGCCGGCGCGGTGTCCAGGGGCGCCAACATCCGTGCGTCGAGCTTCACCTGGGATCCGCAGCAGCCCGGCCTGGGGATCAACCCGGACGGGACCACAACCGACCTGCAGAAGCTGGGAGGGCTCGGGCAGATGGCGTGCGCATCACACAACGACCCCTGCAGGCTGTCGTTCATCGGCGATTATTTCGGGCTGGCGATCTCCGCGGGCAACATCTACACGCTGTCCGTCTCGACCCACTATCCATCGAATGTGCATGCTGACGACAGCTCGATCCTCTACTACCAGCAACAGGTGCTCGGCACCATCAGCAGAGGGAGTCTGAGAATTTAGCTGGCTCGAAACGAAGGATGGCGTGACGGAAAGTCGTCGGGGAAGACCGGTACCCGAATCCGACCGGTGAGGACTGCCAACAGCCACTCGGTGGCCGAAAGCTCGTACTCGGGCCAAGCGTCGCCCCTCGCCTCGTTGACGATCACGCTGCTGCCGAGCCGGCGCGTGGAGTCGAACTTCCAGTAAACGGAATCCCCGTTGTCGGTACCTGCCCATGGAACCAGATCTTCGGGTGGAGGACCGACGCCGTCCGTATCAAGGGCAAGCGCTTCCCGCAGAACGCGGAGCTCGTCGATCAGGTTTAGATGCGGATTCGGACTCGTCGGGTGGAAGAGCCACAGGAAGTCATCGAAGGAACCTTCGCCGTAGGTTTCCACAAGGGCGCGATAGTCAGCCGGGAGTGGGAATCCCAAGCGATTCTCCACTTGATTCCAATCGATTCGAGCCACCCGAGCCGGAGGTGGCACGGCTCGCTTCAGCTCGGCAAGAGCGTCGGAGGGTCTAGCGTCCACGGTTCAAGACCGTAACCCAGAAATCAAGGCCTCCGCTTCCGCTCGCGCGCATCGTGATCCCCCGCGCAACAAGTTCATTGCCAACGTAGACCGGAGTGGATGAATAGTCCACCTGCTGCCCAGCCTCCAGCGCCTTTCGTACCCGGCGCTCATAACTGACCATCTCCGGGAGGTTGGCGGGCGTCTGATGAATCGTAACGAGGTTCTTGGGGTCGGTCCCCGATCCTCCGATCTGAGCACCCAGGAGGTGTCCGCGAGCATGTCCCGCGGGTTGTCCTTCAAAACCGGGAGGGGTGATGTGACGCGATGCCGGGGTTCCGGTGAGGACGTGCTCCCCCGTGAGTTGGGCCTGGACCCCAGTCGGCCGGTGCAGCGAATCGAGGGGGCCCGAGTGGATGGACTTGCTGAGCTCCGTCCGATTCAATGGTGGTCGCGGGGAAGCCACAGTGGACGCGCCACCCGGATGGGGCGCTCGGGTCCGAATCGGATGCTCCAGGTCCTTGAAGCCCTTCGCCGCGCGGGCGTCCGCCTCTTTGGTCCGCGTCGCCACGGCTTTCAGGCCTTCGGCGGTGCCGCGATGAAAGTCGGCAATGGCCTTAGAGACACCTTCGCCGGCCGCTCGCACCCCGCGTTTGACCAGGCGTTCGGCGACTTCTCCGATGGCGCCATGGCCCACCCTTCCTCCGGTCTTCGCACTCAGAGCCCGACCGTGGTTCTCGATCTCGCTCGCGTGCCCGTGCAGCTTGTCGGCCGCTTGACCGAGGGAGTCGAGGTTGATTTTGAATCCGCTATTTGAGCCGCCTATGCGAGTGCCGCCTCCACCCCGTGCAAAGCCAGGCCCCTCACAGCCTCCTCGAGCTTGCCCTCCAGCGGAGTGAGCGCGATTTGCAAAGCCTCTGCGATGACCACCTGTTCGAGCTGGTTGAGCAGGCCCTTGACGATCCACCTGGTCGTGCCGACGATCGCGACGGTCGCAAACTCCGCCAGGCCGAAGGTCGCGACTGCCGCTGCCTGATCGGCCACGAACTCGACCGCCATCGCCGTCAGTGCGGCAATGATTCCCACCTTTGCAGTGACCACGCCGTCCGCGACGACGTCCAGTGCATCCGCGAAGCCGTTGCAGCCCGCGACGAGCTCCTGGATGTGATTGGAGGAGAGATGGCCCCAGCGATCCACGACTGCATCGATCGATTCCCCGAAGTTGTCGGCGGACAGGGCCAGGACGGTGGCGCGTGCGTCACCGTGCGTTGTGGTCAACGCGGAACTGTACGTGCGCAGATGCGTGGCGTACTCGCGCAGCGTGTCCTCTTCGATTCCAGGCCAGGGCAGGCCGATGAAATTTATCGCCCACTCGAGCTCAGGAGGCAGATCCAGGCTCACGCCTACGAATCAGCTCCAGATCTGTCTGTTGGCCCGCTCCGTGTTCAGATAGTTGTCGCCTGCGGTGCGCAGCGACTGCGAGATCTGGCGCAGGACCTGGTTGAGATCGTCGGCGCTGGCGTCCCATTTGGCCTGAAGCGCCTGGAACTCGCCGGACGCATCGCCCGACCAGCTCGCGACCAATGGCGCCAGGTAAGCCTTGAGGTCGCTCAATTGAGCGGCGATCTGTGAAGCGACGCCATCGGTATCCATCGCCGCCTCGTTGACCGCCCCGAATGTGACGAGGATGTGTCCGTCTCCGCCCATGTCAGCCTCCCAGCTTGCGAGTGATCGAGGTGAAGCTCTGCTGGCTGGTGTCCTCGGTCGTCTGGTAGTTGCTTTGAACCTTGACCAAGCCGTCGCCGATCGCCCGCAGCGCCACGTTGAGCTGCGTCGCATCCTGATGCCAGCGATCCTTCAAAGCATGGAAGCTGGTGGCGGCCGATCCCTGCCAGGTCCCCATCAGGGGATCGAGGCGCGCGAGCAGGTTGCTGAGCTGCGACTGAATCTGGGCGTTCACGTCATAGACGTGTTGCGAAGCGGCCTGCATCGTGGCCAGCTCCGTCCGGAAGTTCGAACCGCCTCCGCTCATCTCTCCATGTCCTCCCTCAAGAGATCCGGAATGCGCTGCCGTTAACCGTTCGATTCATGCTAAGCCCTGTGGACCGATTTGAAACGCCGTAGCGGCAACTCCACGATGGTGGCGAATTGAGTCAACTACGCCTGCGCGTTGACGTTGAGAGCCCATCAGGAAGGCGCCCGCTCGAGGTGCCCGAGGACGCCCTCGTCGACGACCTGGTGCCCAGCCTGGTCGAGGTGTGCGAGGGACGGGCGGATGGGCTCGGATGGAAGCTGGCCCCTAAGGGAGGGGCGCCGCTGCCTGGGACTCGGACCCTCCGCGAGTGCGGGATTTTCGCCGGCGCCGTCCTGGTGCTCGTCGAGCCGGAGCCCCTCGAGGACGCGGAAGCGGACCAAGTACGGGTGCCGTCGCCGGCGGCCGATGTGGATCGTGCCGGCGATGCCGCGTACATTCGCGCGCTCGACGGCGCGATCGTCGCGCCCCGTCTTCGAGCCAGCAATGTGATCGCCGTAATTTCAGATCACCCCGGCGCTGGTGCGACGACCGTCACCGTCCTGCTGGCGACGATGCTCGGCGCGCTGCGGGACGACCAGGTGGCTGCGGTCGACGCCAATGCTCAAGCGGGCGCGATGAGCCACTGGATTGCCCCCGACAGCAGCATGTCAAAGGATGTTTACGCCTCGCTTTTCCGGCCCAACGTGACACCTGAACAAGTGCGAGGCGCTCTTGTCGGCGTCGCACCGCGGCTATCGATCTTGCCCGGTCCGGACAAGCCGACCAGCGCGATCGCCCCGGGTGCCGCCAGCTGGGGCCGGCTCATCGAGCACCTCCGCCACCTCCACAACATCGTGATCCTCGACTGCGGCGCCGGTCTTCAGCGCGCCGTGAGTCGCGCCTCGATCGACGCCGCCGACCAGGTCGTCCTGGTCACGACGCCGCAGCTCGCGAAGCTCGACGAAACGGGTTCCATCGCGGAATCGATTCAGGCTCGAGGGAAGGCGGTCGTTGTGGTCGCGAATCAGTCACCGTCGCGCGCTCGTTCCATGCGCTCGACCGACGGTGTTCAACAGGTCACGGTCACCTATGATCCGCACCACGCCAAGCGGTTGAGGACGCGCGGCTTCACGTGGCCCGGCGCCCCGGTTTCCTGGCAGGTCAGCGTTCGGGAGCTGGCGGCGGTCCTGGTCGGAAGCCTCGGCTAGTGCAGGCCGTGGGCGAAGCGCGCCACAGCCTCGTAAGTTCGCAGGACCGCTAGCGCCAAGGGCACGGTTGCCACTGTGGCCAGCAACTCGACCCTGCTCATCTGCCTGCGGAAAAGCGGCGACAGCTCCCAGCCTCTGACAGTGGCGGCCGCCGCCGCAAGGAGAATCGCATCCGCGATCAGGACGGCGACGGTGCCTCCCACTCGACCCGGCCCGGACAGCTGCAGGACCAGCGAGCACTCCAGCAACACCAGCCCGATCAGCCCGCCGGCGACCAAGGGCGCGACCTCAGCCGAAAATCGAAAATGTCTTGCCTTGGCCACCACGGCAACCGAGGTCACGGCCATGAGGCCCCAGGCAAACCAACCCCCCGAAATCGCAAGGGCCGCATTCGAAGCCGTCAGCAGGACCGTGGACCCGACAAGCAGTGCGGCCAGCAGGCGCCGGCCGCGCCGCGCACGTACTGAGACCGATGTGGGATCGGGCTCGGCGAGGTTCGCCAGTCGCGCCGCCAGGGCGGGCGTCACGGCCAGCTGGCCGAGCCCGAGCGGAGCGAGAAGTGCCGCCGCGGCAAGAGACCCGACGCCGGCCGCCGATGACCCCACAAGCACCACCGCGGGGAGGAGGAGGGCTGCGATCAAGCCGACCGCCGGCGTGATCACGGCGTCGCCGGCGATAAGGATGGCGACCCACGACCCCGCGGCGAGAGACCCCAGAGCCGCCGCCAAAATCCCTGTCGAATCCGCTCCAGCTTCGCCGGCAATGCCTGCGCCGGCGGCGGCCCACAGGGGCAATCCGGCAAGCACGATGATCCCGCCCAAGGCGCGCTTGCCGATGAGCTGTGCCATGCCGAGGCCGCCCGCGGCGGCGATTGCCGCGCCTCCCAGGCCACCCACGGTCCGCAATCCGCGATCTCCGATCAGGAGGGTCAGCAGGCCGGCACCCAGCAGGCAGAGGGCGGCTGCTCCCACGAGCAGCAGCTGGGCCGCCGGCTTGGCCCAGCGACCGGTCTGGGCATCAACGGTGATCGCAACGCGCTCGGAGTAGTCGTCGACCACGGGCTCCGGAGTTGGAGAGGTGATGTCGCGAAGGAACAGCATGGTTCCCTCGACCACACCCTGGTCCTCCAGCGCAAGCTCAGGGTCGAGCACCTGGCCACCAACCCTGATCAGCGCCCATCTGGCGGCCGCGCCATCACCGGTCTCGCCGAGCATGCCCACCACGTCCCAAAGCAATTCGGCGACGGGAATGCCGGCGGGTAGGGTGGCGTCGACCCGCCGTCTGGAACCGACGACGGTCACGCGGCACGACGCCTCTACGTTGTCCTCCTCGGTGATCTCAGCAGGGCTTTCTCAGACTGAGGACTCGAACCATTAGTGTGACGAATCGATGGTGACTGTAGATGCTCGGTCGCGGACGATACGCCGGGCGCCCCGATCGGCACCCCCAGTCGTGCCGGACTCTCCAATCACGCTGTCGGCGCCGCCGCGCCTCGATTCGCAGTCAGGCGGTGCGGTCGCCTGGCTCCAGTACGTGTTTCCGATCGTCGGGAGCCTCGGCGGGATGCTGTTCATCGTCAACAACCCCAAGCCTCTTTTCCTCGCGAGCGGATTGCTGTTCATGCTCGGCTCGGTCGGCATGGGTATCGGAATGGGAATGCAGCAGAGGTCGTCCGTGAAGCGTCGCCTTAGAGGCGGGCGCGCCCGCTACCTCGACTATTTGCACGGAGTCCGCGTCCAGCTGCAGGCGGCCGCCGCCGCTCAGCGGGCCGCATCGGCATGGAGCCATCCTCCGCCTGACGCCCTGCTTGCCATCACCGGTTCGACCGCCCGCCTCTGGGAGAGACGGCCTGACGATCCGGACTTCCTCGTGCTGAGGGTGGGTCAAGGCACCTTGCCGCTGGCGACGCCGTTTCAGGTTCCGTCCGAAGACGGCCTCGGAGCCCAATCGGATCCCGTGTGCATCGAGGCGATGGGTGAGCTGGTGCGAGCCCAGAGCACAGTTTCGAATGAGGCCGTAGCCGTGGACCTCAAGACATCACCTGTGGTCAGCGTCGTTGGACATCGCGCCGCGATTGACGATGCCGCGCGCGCTCTCTTGAGCCAGCTGGCCGTCCTGCACGCGCCCGACGACGTTCGCCTCCTGCTGTGTACCAGCCGGGCTTCCGCGCCGGGCTGGGAGTGGATGAAGTGGCTGCCCCACCTCCGGGGGGCGTCGGGCGACCAATCCGGTCCAGTGGTCTGCGACCCGGACGAGCTGGAGGCGGCCATCACGTCCCGCGCCGCCCGCGCCCGGCGCAGCTCGGCAACCGATCAGGCCGGTGCAGACCAATGGCTGGTGGTGCTCGCCGACGGCGTGGTTCCCGCTCCGGAGGCGATCGCGACCTTGCGACGAACCCCGTCGCGGACTTCGTTGGTCATCCTCGCCGAGAGCGCGGCCGCGGAACCCAACGAGGTCGATGTGCGGGTCGGCGTCGCCGCCGCCCGGCTGGAAGTCGAATCATCGGGACCGCGCATCGAAGGTCGGCCCGACCGCCTCGGCCCGGCCGCCGCCGAAGCCATCGCCCGCCGGCTGGCGCCGCTTCGACTGTTAGAGGAGCCTGGTTCCCGGCGCCTCGCCGGCGCAATCTCTCTGACCGATCTGCTGGACATTCGAGACGTCGCCAGGCTCGATCCCGCCGTCATCTGGCGCACGCGGGCCTCGGCTGACAACCTGAGGACACCGATCGGCGTCAGCAGCCAGGGCGGTGCCGTGCTTCTAGACCTCAAAGAGTCGGCGCTTGGAGGCGACGGCCCGCACGGTTTGGTGATCGGCGCCACCGGCTCGGGCAAGAGCGAGCTGCTGCGGACGGTGGTCACCGGGCTCGCGCTCACGCACCCGCCGGACCTGCTCGCATTCGTGCTGGTCGACTTCAAGGGTGGGGCGGCGTTTGCCGGGCTTCAGGATCTTCCGCACGTGGCCGGCGTGATCACCAACCTGGCCGACGACCTCGCCATGGTCGATCGTATGCACGCTGCGCTCTTCGGAGAGATCAGGCGCCGCCAGGAGCTGCTGCGAAAGGCCGGCAACCTGGCTTCGCTGCGTGACTATCACCGCCGGCGCGCAGCTGGGGATGCCTTGCCGCCCCTTCCATATCTCGTCTTGATGGTGGACGAGTTTGGTGAGCTGCTGACATCGAAGCCGGACTTCATCGACCTCTTCGTGGCGGTGGGACGCCTCGGCCGCAGTCTGGGCATGCACCTGCTCCTTTGCTCGCAGCAACTCGACGAAGGTCGTCTGCGCGGCCTCGAAGGACACCTAAGCTACCGAATCGCGCTTCGCACATTCAGCGCCGCTGAGAGCCGCACGGTTCTCGGGGTCCCCGACGCGTACGAGCTGCCTCCGATTGCCGGTTCGGCCTATCTGAAAGTCGGGACCACTGCGTACACGCGATTTCGCGCGGCCCTGGTAAGCCAGCCTTACTCCGCGCCGCAAGACTCCACCGACGCACCACCCCGCCCCCGCCCATTCAGCCTCGCCTTCGGCGAGCCGGTCGTGCGCCCGCAGGAAGACCACGAGCCGGCCACTGAGGGCCCCAGCGTGCTCGATGTCGTGGTCTCACAGCTCCGCGACGCCGCGGAGAGGGTCCATCAGGTCTGGCTTCCACCGCTCGAGCGCACGGTTGCGCTCGATCAGCTGCTTGGAGACATCCGAAAAAGGCGTGAACGCGGATTGAGCGCGACCAGCTGGGCCGGCTCCGGCCGGCAGTCGGTACCAGTTGGCCTGGTCGACCTGCCCGCGGAGCAGGCGCGCGACGTGCTTGCGGTCGACCTCGCCGGCTCGGCCGGCCACCTGCTTGTCGTGGGTGCGGCCCTAACCGGGAAAACGACGCTGCTGAGAACCCTGATCGCCAGCTTCGCTCTCACGCACACGCCCCAAGAGGCGCAGTTCTACTGCATCGACTATGGCGGTGGTGGGCTGTCGGTACTGGGCGGCTTGCCACATGTCGGGGGCGCGGCCGGGCGCCAGGACCCAGAGCGTGTCCGACGCACGGTGGCCGAGGTGGCGGCCCTGCTCGACGAGCGCGAAGCCCGGTTCAAAGCCGTGGGGATCGATTCACCACAGACTCTGCGCTCGCGTCGCGAAAGCGGCGATCTGGGCGGAGACGGCTGGCACGACGTCTTTCTCGTCGTCGACAACTGGCCCGCGCTGCGGCAGGAGTTCGAGGACCTGGAAGCTCCCATCCAGGAGATTGCGGCCAGAGGCCTTGGTTACGGTGTCCACTTGATCATGACCGCGAGTCGGTGGGTCGACGTCCGCTCCGCGCTCAGGGAGTCGATCGGCGGCCGTCTCGAGCTCCGGCTGCACGATCCCATGGAGTCCGCGATCAATCGCCGGGCTGCGGAGAACGTGGCCAAAGGTATACCGGGACGCGGCATGACCGCGGACAGCCTTCATTTCCAGACGGCCATGCCACGCATCGACGGCGGCGCAGACGCGTCCGGCATGCAGCCGGCACTGGAGGATCTGGTGGCGCAAGTCGCTGCAGCCTGGGCGGGTTCGGGGGCGCGGCCGGTGCTCGTGCTGCCACACGAGATCGGTCTCAAAGACCTGCCCGGAGTCACCGCACGCGACAAAGGGGGCGTGCCGATTGGGCTTTCCGAGCGCGACCTCGACGTCGTATGGCTCGACCTGGTGGGAAGCGACCCGCATTTCCTGGTCTTCGGAGACGGCGAATCGGGCAAGACCAATGTCCTGCGCTCATTCCTGTTGGGCCTGATGGCGCGCCAGTCGCCGAGCCAGGCCCAGATCCTTCTCGTCGACTACCGACGCACTCTGCTTGGCGTGGTGCCACCCGAATACCTGCTCGGTTATGCGGGCGCCGAGCCGGCCGCCGTCGCGCAGGTGGCGGAGACGGCGCAGGTTCTGAACAAGCGCCTGCCGCCCGCCGACCTGTCGATCGAGAAGCTGCGCGCGCGCAGCTGGTGGAAGGGCCCCGACGTGTACGTCGTCGTAGACGATTACGACCTCGTCGTCACCCCGAGCGGAAGCCCCCTCCAGCCATTCGTTTCGCTGCTGGCCCAGGCCAAGGATGTCGGCCTACACATAGTCGCGGCGCGGCGCACCGGTGGGGCGGGTCGGGGGATTCTCGAACCGCTGTTATTGCGCCTTCGCGAGCTCGGAACACCGGGCCTTCTCCTCAGCGGCGATCCTGGCGAAGGGCCGTTGCTGGGGTCACACCGGAGCTCGGCGCAGCCGCCTGGGAGAGGTCTTTTGGTGCGGCGTCACGAGCGGCCTGCGCTCGTACAGGTCGCGGTCAGCGTACGAGAGCGATAATCCCGACGATCACAGCCACGGCGGCTGCGATGGCGGCCCCGGCCGCAAGCGGTCCGATCCATGAAAGTCCCGCCCCGGCGGTCGACGCTTCGGTTCCGAGCCGGAACGCTTCGGTCACGCGGCGCCGCCGATCCGCTTCGATCTCCAGCACCTCCTCCGGCTTCAAGTCGGGCATCGTGCTAAATCTAGCTCCCCTCTGTCCCGGGCCTGCGGCCGGGGCCACCTCCCCACAGGGTGGGGAGGCCAGCCACAGTAATAAGCTGAATCCGGAATGCGCCTGATCAGTGCGGACGGCCGGTGGTGGTGGAACGGCCGCGAGTGGCAGCCACTGCCGAAGGCGGTGGACGCAGAGGGTTCCGAGGGATCGACGGGATCGACGGGATCGACGGGATCGACGGCTGTGGTTTCGGAAGCCGCTCCGGTCGACCGGCCTGAGGCTGCGCCCTCGCCTGCCGACGGGACGCCCAAGTTCATGCCCGGCCAGTACGTCAAGTCCCGCACCGAGGTCCCCGACACCGGTATCGCTCGCAGGCTGTACGACCTGAGCGGGGGCCGGATCAACCTGGGTCCGAGCGCCGCCGAGCTCCGACACCTCCGCCTGCTCAACATGGCGCGGACGCCGGTCTCCGATCCGCCTGTTCACCTCGCGGTCGCCTCGGCCAAAGGCGGCGTGGGCAAATCCACGATGGCGCTGCTGGTGGCCAGCAAGATGGGCCTGCTCCGCAACGATCGGATCATCGCGGTCGAATGCAATCCGCATCACGGCACTTTTCGCAGCCGTGTTCCAACACACCACGACCGTTCGATCAAAGACCTCATCGATTTTCTCGACAGCTCCGAGATCGACCGGGACCAGGATTTGACGCTTCCGATGCTGCATCGGTTTACCACGCACGTCCCCGAATCGCGTCTGGAGGTGATGACTGCTCCGACCGATCCGCGGATTCGTAAGGCGTTGAGCGCCAACGACTACAACAGGGTCTTCGGCGTGCTCGAACGCTACTTCGACATCATCATCCTCGACCTCGGCACCGGGCTCCTTGACGAGACGACCAAGTTCATCCTCGAGCGCGTTTGCGATCAGCTCGTCGTCGTCGCGCCCGCCGAGCTCGATGGCGCCGAGCTAGGAGCGTTCACCCTCGAGTTCGTGGCCGACAGCCGCGGCGTGGAGTGGGTGCGCGAGCGGGCGGTCGTAGTGATCAATCGCGTGGTCAGAGATACCCAGGTCGACGTGAGCGGGATGGAAGGTTACTTTCGCCACTGGGTGCGAGCGTGCCTTCGCGTCAGCCAGGATCCGCACCTCAAGAGCGGTGGCATCTTCGATTGGAGGCTGATATCGCGGGCGGCTGACGAAGAGATACTCGCTCTGACAGGCGAGGTCGCCACAGGATTCTCGCTGGGCAGATCGGTGCCCGGAGCGGCTGAGCCGGCGTAATCGTTTCTAGCTCGGCTTTCGTGCGCGGATGTATGCGCTGCCTACCTTGCCGTCGACTCCGGCCATCTCTTCGGTGGCGTGTACGTTGAAGTGGGGATCCTGGAACCCGGCCTCGACGAGTGCGGCGCGGTACTCCTCGATCGGGATCGTCCCGGAGAGGCAGCCGGCCCATGAGTCCAACCGCTTCTTGATCGTGGCGTCCAAGGGTTCCAGCTCGACCATGTCCGCGACGGCGAAGAGCCCACCGGGTCGGAGGACCCGGAACGCTTCTTTGATCGCGGCGCCCTTGTCCTCGGCCAGGTTGATCACGCAGTTCGAGATCACGACGTCGACCGATGCGGCCGGCAGCGGAACGTTCTCGATGGTGCCCTTGAGAAACGTGGCGTTGGTGAGGCCGGACCGGTCGCGGTTCGCATTGGCGAGCGCCAGCATCTCGTCTGTCATGTCGACGCCGTACGCGTGCCCGCCGGGACCGACGCGCTTCGCCGAAATCAAAACGTCGAGGCCCGCGCCTGATCCGAGATCGAGCACGATTTGGCCCGGCTCCAGCTCCGCGAGCAAGGTTGGGTTGCCGCAGCCGAGACTCACGGATTCCTTGAGACCGACCGCCTCGAGGTCGGCGGCAGAATAGGAACCAGAGCAACCGCAATCGGGCCCGTCGGCCTGGCAGCAGCCGGCGCTCGCGTCGAGGGCACCTAGCGGAGTCAGGGCTATCTGCTTGGCGACGCTTGCATACCTGGATCGAACCGCCTCTTGGACTTCGCTCATGCTCGGCCTCCTATCGATGAATGTCGATGGATGCGATCCTAACATTACCAATCGATGAATGTCTATGGGTTCCGTTACAATGAGCGCGTGGCGATGAAGACGCTCCCGGTCGTCCGGCAGCGAGGCGTGTGCTGCGGTCTGCCTGACGTCGACGAGAAGTGGGCTGAGGACACCTCGACGCTCATGAAAGCTCTGGCGGACCCGACGCGGCTCACGATGGTGGCGTCGCTCTGGAAGGCTAAGACTCCCATCTGCATCTGCGACTTCACGGCGGGCCTCGACCTCAGCCAGCCGACGCTCTCTCATCACATGAGCAAGCTGAAGGAAGCGGGCCTGGTCGAATCGGAGAAGCGCGGGATCTGGACGTACTACCGGCTCGCCTCCGCCATCGAGCCGGCGACTAGACAGCTGCTGAGCAGACTGATCGCTTAAACGGTGCGGCTCGGGACCAGATCTTCAACCAGCCTCTTGATGCGAACGTCGATCTCGTTCCTGATGCGGCGCACCGTGTCGATGTCCTTCCCGGCGGGGTCGTCGAGCTCCCAGTCTTCATATCTCTTGCCTGGATAGATCGGGCAAGCGTCGCCGCAGCCCATCGTTATCACCACATCTGCCGCGCGCACGAATTCGTCTGTGAGCGGCTTTGGAAACTCGCGGCTGATGTCCAGGCCGATCTCACGCATCGCCTCGACCACCCGCGGATTGAGCGAGCCGGCCGGTTCGCTGCCGGCCGAGCGGATGTGCACACGATCGCCCGCATGCCGTTCGAGCAGCGCCGCCGCCATCTGGCTCCGACCAGCGTTGTGCACGCAAACGAAGAGAACCTCAGGAGCGTCGGCCTTCATCGGAGCCTAGGTTACGTGTAGCCGCGGGGCTCCATGCGTGGCAAGTACTGGTCGGTGAAGATCACGTACCGCTGGGTCGCGAAGGCGCCTGCCCAGAGCGGCCAGCAGGTGGTGAGCGTGAGGTGGTATCCGGGCGCATCCGGGATCAGCACGGATCGGTTGTTCGGGCTCACGATCATGGATCCGGTGACGTGGTACTTGAAATCGCCGTAGCGGGTCTCGAGATCGATCTCATCCCCCGGCGCCAGCTGGGGGAAGTTGATCCAGTACACGTTGTGTGCGGCCACCCCCACGGTGCCCGGGTCGCCTGGCCAGACGGTGTTCGGATAGTGGCCCGGGCTTGCGTACAGGACGGAGCTGGAGATGCCCTCCTTGACCGCCGCGAAGTACCCCAGTCGCGGTACCCGGATCGCAAAATCGATCCCGTTCTCGGGGTGCTGAAGGCTCGGGTCGATGATCGGGGGCCCGTAATGGCGGAGCGATTGCCCGGACCAGACCTGGTTCAATCGCTGCTGGTCCTGCACCCCCTGCCACATGCCTTCGGCATAGAAGACGATGAGCACGAGGCCCAAGAACAAGCAGATCAGGGCGGCAAGCCGCAGCAGATGCGGGCGTTCCCGCGGCGGGCGCGGAAGCATCTCTTGATAAAACGCCTGGGCCGAGCATCCCTACCCGGGCGTCAGAGTACGAAGTAGAAGGTCGCTCCCTCGCCGACGGCGCCCTCGGCCCAGGCCCTGCCGCCATGCCGGTTGACGATGCGCCGCACAGTCGCCAAACCGATACCCGCCCCCGGAAACTCACTCTGGCTGTGGAGCCGCTGGAAGGCGCCGAACAGCTTGTGCGCGTAGATCATGTCGAACCCGACCCCGTTGTCACGGACGAACAGGCGGGTGTCACCGTCGACGATCTCCGTACCGATCTCGATCCTGGCGATCGGCTCCTTGCTGGTGAACTTGAAGGCGTTGCTGATGAGGTTCGTGAGCAGGATCCGAGCGAGTCGCGGATCGGCAGACGCGTTCATGCCGGAGGCGATGCCGACCTCGACCTTGCGGTCCAAATTGGCGGCGCGCATCTCGTCGACGACCTCCGCCGCCATGGCGCTGATGTCGCACGGCTCGCGATGGATCTCCCCGCTCGTGAGGCGGAATAGAGTCTGCAGCCCGTCGAACACCGAGGTCATCCGCTCGCTCGCGAGCCGCATGCGCTGCAGGTAGTCTTTCGCGCGCGGGTCGAGCGCATCGCCGTAGTCATCGAGCAGCGTGCGATTCAGCCCGTTGAACGAGAGCAATGGCGCGCGCAGGTCATGCGAGACCGAATAGCTGAAGGCCTCGAGCTCGCGGTTGATGGCGGTCAGCGCTGTCGTCCGTTCCTGTACGAGCCGTTCGAGCTGCGTCCGGTAGCGGCGCAGCTCCTGCTGCGCCTTGTACAGCTCGACAAAGACCGTCACCTTGGCGCGCATGATTGCCGGGACCACAGGCGCGAAGACGAAGTCAACGGCGCCCAGGTCGTAACCGCGACCCATGTCGGTCTCTGCCCGATCGAGCGCGGTGACGAAGATGATCGGCGTCAGCTCGGATCGCGGCCGCTGCCGGATGAGCTGGGCGGCTTCGAAACCGTCCATCCCCGGCATCCGGACGTCCAGCAGGATCACCGCAAAGTCTTGCTTCAAGAGTTGCCGCAATGCGTCGGGGCCGGAGGCGGCTTCGATGACGCTCTGGCCCAGCGGCGCCAGGATCGTTTTCATCGCGAAGCGTTTGGTCGCGTCGTCGTCGACCAGCAGAATGTCGACCTTCGTTTCCGTCGGCGCCGGCCGGGTGCTTGTCATGCGCTGTGCCATCACCGAACCTTCCTGAACACGCTCACGCTGTCGCGAACGGGTTCATACCGGCTGCTCTCGGGCGCGAAGAGCAGCGATTCCCGCAGGCCAAGCGTGAGGAAGCCGGACCTGATGAGGCTCTCGTAGAAAAGCCGATGGGCGCGTTGCTGGAGGGTGGGCCTGAAGTAGATCAGCACGTTCGTGCAGACGATCAGGTGAAATTCGTTGAAAGAGGCGTCGGTGACCAGGTTGTGCTGCGCCCACGTCACGTTGTGAAGGAGGTTGCGCTTCAGCCTCGCCATGCGCCCCGCGGTTGTGAAGTATGCGTCCAGGCTGGAGGAGCCACCCGAGAGCACGTAATCAGTCTCGTAAGACCGCATCCGCTCGACAGGGCACGACCCAACCCGCGCGATCGCCAGGGCATCCTCGTTCATGTCGGTGGCGTAGATGGTCGACCTCTGGTAGAGCCCCTCTTCCTGAAGCATGATCGCGAGCGAATAGACCTCTTCACCCGTTGCGCAGCCGACGCTCCAGATCCGCAGCGATGGGTATGTTCGCAGCGCCGGGACGACGTCTTCGCGTAGGCAGCGCCACGTGTCCGGATCACGAAACATGCTGCTTACGTTCACGCCCACGGTGCCCAGGAACCTCTGCATCGAGCTCGAGTCGTGCAGCAAGCGGTCCTGGTAAGCGGAGATGGTCGCGACGCCTTCGCCCGCCATGCCGGTGGAGATGCTGCGCCGGAGCGGTCCTATCGCGTAATCGCGGAAGTCATAGCCGTAACGAAGGGACACCGCTTCCAGCAGAAGCTTCATCTCGATCTCTTCGATGCTGTGGCTCTCAGACGGCGCGTACGCGGCTTTTACCACGATCCGACCCCGCCCCGGTTTCCGCTCCCGTTCAGTGGCTGAGCCACGACCGCAGCATGGCCACCAGGTGAGAGCTGACCACAGGCTTCGCGATGTAGTCCGACGCCCCAGCTTCTATGCATTTCTCTCGGTCTCCCTTCATCGCCTTGGCGGTGAGCGCGATGATCGGCCGGTCCTTGAATGAGTCCAGGCTGCGCATCTTCGTCATTGTTGCGTAGCCATCCATCTCCGGCATCATCACGTCGACCAATGCGATGTCAATGTCGGCGTCGTCGCTCAGAGTCTCGAGCGCCTCGCCGCCGCTGTTCACCGATGTGACCTCCATGCCCTGGCGCTCCAGCACAGCGGTCAGGGCGAATGTGTTCCGAATGTCGTCATCGACGACCAGGACCTTCTTGCCGGCCAGCGACATCTCGACCGGCACGCTGCCGCCGTCCGCGAACGCGTCGAACGACTCCACGCTCAGGATTGCGCCGACCTCGTCGCGCAATCGCTCTGGAGAACGAACCTCCTTGACGACGATCGTCTTCGTCGCCCGGCCGAGCTTCAGCTCCTCCTTGCGGGTCAGCTCCTTGGCGGTGTAGACAAGCACCGGCGTCGACCGCAGGCCCTTGTTCGCCCGCATGTGATCGATCACCTGCCATCCGCTCATTCCGGGAAGCCCGAGGTCGATGACGATGCAGTCGAACCTCTGGGCTTCGAGCGCCGCAACAGCCTCTTCGCCGGTGGCGACTGCGGTCGCTTGCGCGGCGAGGGATTCGAGGAGCTGAACGATGTGCTCCCTTTGCACCGGCTCGTCCTCGACGACGAGGACGTTCCTCGTCGCCACCGCCGCAGACGGTCGATCCATGACCGCGACCGCCGTTTTGCGCGCGCCGTCCGCCGTGCTGGGCGCGATCTTCACGGCCGGAGACTTGGTGCCGTTTTCGACCGAGCCATTGGACGAGGCGTCGGCAGGCGAGGCCGACCACGCCACCACAGGGCTGGCGATGGGGAGGTAGAGGGTGAAGGTGCTGCCCACGCCGGGCTGGCTCTCGAGCGTGATCTCGCCGGCGAGCAGCCGCGTCAGCTCCCGGCAGATGGACAGGCCGAGCCCGGTGCCGCCGTACTTGCGGCTTGTGGTGCCATCTCCCTGCGCGAAGGCTTCGAAGATCGTCTGCTGCTGAGCCGAAGGAATGCCGATGCCGGTGTCGGTGACGCTCATCGCGATCACCGCGCCGGCGCGGTTGAGGGCTTCATGCCCCAAGCTCCAGCCCGATGTCGCGAGCTCGGCGCGAAACGCGACGTGGCCTTTTTCGGTGAACTTGAAGGCGTTGCTGAGCAGGTTGTTGAGCACCTGCTGCAGGCGCTGGGGATCGGTAGGGATGGTCTCCGGCAGACCCGGCTTCAGCTCGATCGTGAAGCCCAGCTTCGTGGCTTCCGCCACGTGGCGGAAGGTGCGCTCGAGCAGCGGCGGCAGCTCGGACAGCGGCCAGTCCGTGATCTCCAGCGCCACGGTCCCGGACTCGATCTTGGTCAGATCGAGGATGTCGTTGATTAGCTTCAAAAGGTCGGTGCCGGACGAGCGGATGATCGTCGCGTATTCGGTCTGCTTCGGCAGAAGGTTTCCGTCAGGGTTGTCCGCGAGCTCCTGCGCCAGGATGAGAAGGCTGTTGAGCGGCGTCCGCAGCTCGTGCGACATGTTGGCGAGGAACTCCGACTTGTAGCGGGACGTGATCTCGAGCTGCTCGGCCTTTTCTTCGACCAGGTTCTTGGCCACCTCGACCTCGTTGCGCTTGTGCTCGATCTCGGCGTTCTGTTGCGCCAGCTGCCGCGCTTTCTCCGCCAGCTCGTCGTTCGTGCGCTGCAGCTGGTCCTGCTGGCTCTGCAGCTCGTTGGCCAGTGACTGCGACTGCTTCAGCAGCTCCTCGGTGCGGCTGTTGGCGTCGATGTTGTTGAGGACGATTCCGATGCTCTCGGTCAGCTGGTCGAGAAAGTCCTGGTGCGTCTGGTTGAAACGCTGGAACGATGCCAGCTCGATGACGGCTCGCACCTCGCCTTCGAACAGAACCGGCAGCACGATGATGTTGAGCGGGCTGGCGTCACCAAGGCCCGAGGTGATGCGGACGTAGTCGGACGGGACGTCGGTGACCAGGATCCGCTTCTTCTCGAGTGCGCATTGGCCCACCAGGCCCTCGCCGATCCGGAACTCGGGCGGCACGGTCTTCCGGCTCTTGTACGCGTAGCCGGCCTGAAAGACGAGGCGGGCTTCGTTGCCGTTGGCGGCGACCATCCCGTAGAAGACGCCGTGCTCCGCACTCACCAATGGCGCGAGCTCGGAAAGGATCATCTTCGACACGGTCATCGGGTCGCGCTGGCCCTGCAGCATCCGGGCAAATCGCGCCAGGTTCGTCTTCAGCCAGTCCTGCTCGGTGTTCTTCTCGGTCGTCTCTTTGAGGTTGCGGATCATCTCGTTGATGTTGTCCTTGAGGACGGCGACCTCCCCGCTGGCCTCGACGCCGATCGACCGCGTGAGGTCGCCCTTGGTCACGGCGGTGGCCACGTCGGCGATGGCGCGGACCTGTGTGGTCAGCGTGGCCGACAGCTGGTTCACGTTGTCGGTGAGGTTGCGCCACGTGCCCGCAGCGCCAGGCACGCGTGCCTGCCCGCCGAGGCGGCCCTCCACGCCCACCTCGCGGGCCACGCTCGTTACCTGCTCGGCGAAGGTGGCCAGCGTGTCGGTCATGCTGTTGATGGTCTCCGCCAGCGCGGCGATCTCGCCCTTCGCTTCGAGGGTCAGCTTGCCCCTCAGGTCGCCGTTGGCTACCGCGGTCACGACGCGCGCGATGCCTCGCACCTGGTCGGTGAGGTTGCTGGCCATCGTGTTGACGTTGTCGGTGAGGTCCTTCCAGATCCCACCGACGCCCTTGACCTCGGCCTGGCCGCCGAGCTTGCCGTCGGTGCCCACCTCGCGGGCGACACGCGTGACCTCGGACGCGAATGCGTTGAGCTGGTCGACCATCGTGTTGATGGTGTTTTTCTGGACCAGAAACTCACCGAGCGCATCGACGGTGATCTTCTTGGAGAGGTCGCCCATGGCGACTGCGGTCGTGACGTCGGCGATGTTGCGGGTCCGGTCCGTCAGGTTCATGTTCATCGTGTTGACGTTGTCGGTGAGGTCTTTCCAGATGCCGCCGACGCCCTTCACGTCGGCCTGGCCGCCGAGCTTGCCCTCTGTCCCCACCTCGTACGCAACACGCGTGACCTCGCCGGCGAGAGCATTGAGCTGGTCCACCATCGTGTTGACCGTGTTCTTCAGCTCCAGGATCTCCCCGCGCACGTCGACGGTGACCTTCTTGGAGAGGTCGCCGTTGGCGACCGCGGTCGTGACCTCGGCGATGTTGCGCACCTGACTGGTCAGGTTGCTGGCCATGGAGTTGACGTTGTCGGTGAGGTTCTTCCAGATGCCGCCCACACCTTTGACATGGGCCTGGCCGCCGAGCTTGCCCTCGGTTCCCACCTCGTGCGCGACGCGGGTGACCTCGGACGCGAGGGCGTTGAGCTGATCGACCATCGTGTTGATGGTGTTCTTCAATTCGAGGATCTCGCCCTGAACGTCGACGGTGATCTTCTTGGAGAGGTCGCCGTTGGCGACGGCGGTCGTTACTTCGGCGATGTTGCGGACCTGGCTCGTCAGATTGCCGGCCATCGAGTTGACGTTGTCGGTGAGGTCCTTCCAGGTGCCGGCGACGCCCTTCACTTGAGCCTGGCCGCCGAGCTTGCCCTCGGTACCCACCTCGCGCGCGACGCGGGTCACCTCGGAGGCGAAGGCGTTGAGCTGGTCGACCATCGTGTTGATGGTGTTCTTGAGCTCGAGGATCTCGCCCTGGACGTCGACGGTGATCTTCCTGGAGAGGTCACCGTTGGCGACGGCGGTGGTGACGTCCGCGATGTTGCGGATCTGGTTGGTGAGCTGACCGGCCATCAGGTTGACGTTGTCGGTGAGGTCCTTCCAGGTGCCGGCGACCCCCTTGACTTCAGCCTGTCCGCCGAGCTTCCCCTCGGTGCCCACCTCGCGGGCGACACGGGTCACCTCGGAGGCGAAGCCGTTGAGCTGGTCGACCATCGTGTTGATCGTGTTCTTGAGCTCGAGGATCTCGCCCTGGCCCTCGACCGTGATCTTCCGCGAGAGGTCTCCGTTGGCGACCGCCGTCGTCACTTCGGCGATGTTGCGGACCTGACTGGTCAGGTTGCCTGCCATGAAGTTGACGTTGTCGGTGAGGTCTTTCCAGACGCCGGCGACTCCGGGTACCTGCGCCTGGCCGCCGAGCTTGCCCTCAGTGCCCACCTCGCGAGCGACGCGCGTCACTTCGAGGCTGAAGGCGCGGAGCTGGTTGACCATCGTGTTCACGATCCGCGCCGTTTCCAGGAACTGACCCTGCAGGCGGCGACCGTCGATGTTGGTCGACATCGTCTGCGTGAGGTCACCTTTGGCGACCGCGTTGATGACGCGCGCCATCTCGCTGTTCGGCCGCACCACGTCCTCGATCAAGTCGTTGATCGAATCCAGGGTGGCGGCCCAGGCGCCGCCGGCGTCGCCGATCGACGCGTGCTTGACCTGGCCTTCCTTGCCCACGTGCTTGCTGAGTCTTTTCAGCTCGCGCTCGAGACGTTGGTTGGACTCGATGATGTCATTGATGGCGATCGCGACCTTGCCGGCTGGACCGGTCGAGGTCAGCGGCATGCGTACGGTGAAGTCGCCGCGTTTGACCGCGGTGAGAACCCGCAGCATCACCCTGTGATCAGTGCTTTCCGTGGCTGTGGCTAGGGCTTTGCCTGCCATGATGTTCGTTCCCTCTCCTTTCTTTCTCTCGATTACGCCGTGGGTACCCAGAACTCGACCCTGGCTCCCTCGCCCGGGTCGCTGTGAATGCGGCACCAGCCGCCCACCAGCTGGGCGCGCTCCTTCATCGCCAGCAGGCCGAGATGACCGGGGACATGTATGCATTCATTGACGACGAACCCCTTGCCGTCGTCGGCCACCTCGATGACCACTCCGCCGTCAAGGGCCGAGGCCGCGACGCGGATGCGCGTGGCTTGGGAGTGTTTCTCCACGTTGGTCAGGGCCTCCGCGACGTTTTTGAATACCATCGACTCCACCTCGCTCGGCAGGTCGTCGGGAAGCTGCAGGTCGACATCAGGTTCGATGCCGGTGTGCACGCGAAGGGTTTCGAGGCGATCGCGGATGGCCTCCCCGAGCCCGACCGTGAGGTCGAGCGCTTCGGGGCTGACGGTGATCAGGAGCCGGCGCAGCGAATCCTCGACCTTCTTGATGGTCGCCGCCAGCTGGTCGAGCTGGGTCTTGTGGTTGCCTTCGGAGCTGTCGTTGCGAATTCGCTCCAGCTGCAGCTCGGCTGCGGTGAGGAGCTGGAGCGAGTCGTCATGGAGGGCGCTCGCGAACCTGCGCCTTGCCTCGTCGCCACCGGAAGCGACATTGGCCAGCAGCTGGCGGCGGGCGGCCATCGCTTCCTCCAAACGCTCGACGGCGACATCCAGCTCCTCTTCAGCCTCGCGGTACTGCCACACCAGACCGGTGGCCATCGCCGCGACCCGAAGGACCCAGGCGTCGTCGGGCGTGAACCCGCGCCTGGAGTCGTAGGCGGCGAGGGCGCCGATCCGCCGGTCGCCGGCCGGCCAGGAGACGGCTATCGAGTTGCGCATCCCACGCAAGCCGTTCTCTCGCCAGAACTCATCGAGCGCCAGGCACGTGCCGTTCCGCAGCTCGAGCTCATCGCGGAAGACGATTCGCTCGGCGATACCGTCTCCATCCAGCTCGAGCGGGATCCTGAGGTTTCGAACCGGGGATTGAGGTTGGAAGCCGAAGGGTTCGCGCTGGACGCCAAGGGCTCCATGCGGGGAAAGGCGCCAGAAGGCGATGCGGCGAGCGCCCACCAGCCCCGCGACCGTCTCGCCGAGGTGGCCGAAGAACGCCGGCAGCTCCATCTCGGCCTCGAGATAGGAGGACACGGCGCTCAGGGCAATCGAGGCCGCGGCCTGGGCTTTCTCGAGCCGCTGCGCAGCGCGCACACGCTGCCGTGGCCTCAGCTGGCTCGCCGCTCGCAACCTTCCTGTCTCGCGCAACCCGGATGCACCCGTAGGCCGGCGGCCGGCCGGCAGGGTGGCTACCTCCACGTCGCCCCTCCTAAGAGTCTTGTCCGGCCTAAATCAAACCGCGTCGGGGGTGGTCAAGTCGCCGTACAAGTGAGGTAGGCCAGGGGCCCGTAAAGCGGGCCCCCTGGCTTCAGGAACCGCTCAGGCGCGCGCCCGACCCCGCCCGAACATCCTGAGAATGAACAGCAGAACCAAAGCGCCGAGGAAGGCGATGACGATGGTGCCGATCAAGCCGATGCTGCCATGGATGAAGAAGCCCGCGAGGAAGCCACCCAGCAGCGCGCCGATCAGCCCGACGATGATGTCGCCGAGGAGGCCGAAGCCATGGCCTCGGCTGACGGTTGATGCCGCCCAACCGGCGATGAGCCCGACGATGATCCAGGCGATGATGCCACCGGGCGAAAGCTCCATGACGCACTCTCCTTTGCAATCAGTGGTGTGACCGCCCGTGCGGGGCGGTCACATCAAGGGAACGTTTGGTCGCGCGAGCGTACCTAGACGGTTCGTTCGGCGCCGACGAAAAACCGGGCCCGCCACGCTGGCGAGCCCGGCTCCGTTTGACGCGCTACTTGTTGCGACCGATCCGGAGGCCGACTGCTCCCAGAAGGGCGAGTGCGATGCCCAGGAGCCCGCCGAGGATCGGGAAACCTGTCGCCGCGAGCACCGCTCCGGTGCCCGAGGATGCCGTGGCGCCGGAGACGCCGCCTGTCGCGGTCGCTCCGCTCACGTTGCCGCTGCCGGACGGGCCGCCGGCCTGGGCACCCGAGGTGCCGCCCGTAGCTCCGCTTGTGCTGCCGGTCGTGGTGCCGGTGCTCGCGCCGGTGCTGCCGGTGCTGCCGGTGCTGCCGGTGCTGCCGGTGCTGCCGGTGCTGCCGGTGCTGCCGGTGCTGCCGGTGCTGCCGGTGCTGCCGGTGCTGCCGGAGACGCCGCCGCTCGCGGTGCT
>Ga0209160_1000951_pt1 | contig 24231 bp, 18 predicted proteins | sample GraSoiAngelo_153_FD_186167 | JGI IMG/M metagenome (GOLD analysis project Ga0209160, IMG submission 186167) | Grasslands soil microbial communities from the Angelo Coastal Reserve, California, USA - 14_1009_12_40cm (SPAdes) (version 2) | ecosystem: Environmental > Terrestrial > Soil > Grasslands ...
CCCGGCGACGACTTTGGGCCGTTTCTCGATCGCTCCGACGCCCAGGATGGCCACCTGCGGCTGATTGATGATTGGAATGCCGGCGAACGGTCCGAAGCCGCCGGGATTCGTGATCGTGAACGTGCCGCGCTGGATGTCGTCGGGCAACAGCTTCTTGGTGCGCGCGCGTTCGCCGAGATCGTTGATGGTGCGCGCGATCCCGATGAGCGACAGCTCGTCGGCGTGCTTGATCACCGGCACGATCAGCCCCCAATCGAGCGCCACCGCGATACCGATGTTCACGTCGGCGCGATAGATCGTGCTGTCGCCGGAGACGGCGGCGTTGACGATCGGGTGCGTGCGGAGATTCTCCGCGCACGCCTTCGCGATGAAGGCGAGGAACGTGAGGCTCACGCCGCGCTCGACGTAGCTCTGTTTTGCCTTGGCGCGTAGCTGCGCGATGCGCGTGAAGTCGACTTCAAAGAAGCTGGCGACGTGCGCCGACACCCGCTTCGACATCACCATGTGATCGGCGGTGATCTTGCGGATCTTGGACCACGGCTCGACCCTGTCCCCTGGCCACGGTTCGACGACCGGATGCTCGATTAGGCCACCACCCGGTACCGGGTACCGGGTACCGGGTATCGGTGCCGGGGCAGCCGGAGCTCTTTGGATGTAGCCGAGGATATCCTGCTTCGTCACGCGCCCCGCGTAACCGCTGCCTGGAATGCGCGAGATATCCACGCTGTGCTCAGCCGCAATCTTGCGCACGAGCGGCGTGGATTTGGTGCGGAGCCGTTGCTCGGCCGTTTGCACACCTCCCCCCCCCCCACCACCGTCGCCGTCGCTGCGCTTAACTGCTGGAGCAGCTTTAGGAGGCTCGGGTTTGGGAGCCGGCGGTGCCGGGGCGGCCGGGGCGGCCGCCTTTGGCGGCTCGGGTTTCGCGGGCGCGGGCGCCGCGGCCCCCTTCTCAGTTTCGAGGACCGCAACGAGCGTCTGAACCGGGACGGTCTGTCCTTCCTGCACCTTGATCTCCGCCAGAACGCCCGCAACGGGCGCGGGGATTTCCGCGTCCACCTTGTCGGTGGAGATCTCGAACAGAGGCTCGTCGCGCTTCACCGCATCGCCGACCTTCTTGAGCCATTTGCTCAACGTCCCTTCGGCGATCGATTCGCCCATCTGGGGCATCAGTACGTCTACGCGTGCCATATCCTCTCCATCAGTAGGCCGCGAGCCAGCGCGCAGCTTTCACAATGTCGTCAGTCTGCGGGAGCACAAAGTCTTCCAGCGTCGGCGCGTAGGGCAGCGGTACGTCGTGCGCGGTCACGCGCATGATCGGACCGTCCAGCCATTCGAATGCCTGCTCGTTGATTCGCGCCGCGATCTCGCCGGCGATACCGCCCGTGCGCGTGTCCTCGTGCACGATCAGCACCTTGTTCGTCTTCTTCACCGTCGCGACGATCGCCGCATCGTCCATCGGCAAGAGCGTCCGCAAGTCGACCACTTCGACCGATAGCCCATCTTCCTGCGCGAGGCGGTCCGCCGCCTCGAGCGATTTCCAGACGGTCGCGCCGTAACTAATGATCGACAGATTCTTCCCTTCGCGCGCGAGGCGCGCTTCCCCGATCGGGGTGAGCACTTCTTCGCCTTCCGGCAATTGCTCCTTGATGCGCCGGTACAGCCATTTGTGCTCGAGGTACAGGACCGGATCTTCGTCGCGGATCGAGGCTTTGATCAATCCCTTCGCGTCACGGGCGGTCGCCGGATAGACGATTTTCAACCCGGGCGTATGCAGGAAGGCGGCCTCCGGGTTCTGTGAATGGAACGGGCCGCCGCGCACGTAACCACCGCAGGGACCGCGCACGACCATCGGCGTCGATAGCCCCGCGCGGTAGCGCGCCGTCGCGACGTAATTCGTCAGCATGTCGTAGGCACAGGAGATGAAGTCGATGAACTGCATCTCGGCGACGGGCCGCAGGCCCATGTGCGCCGCGCCTGCCGCCGCTCCGACGATTGCCGCTTCGGAGATCGGCGTGTCGATCACGCGGGACTCACCGAACCGCTTGGTGAATCCTTCCGTGACTTTGAACGCGCCGCCGTAGAGACCGACGTCTTCGCCGAGGATGAAGACGCGCTCGTCGCGCTCCATCTCTTCCCAGAGTCCCTGGCGCAGCGCCTCGAGAAAGGTGACTTCGGCCATCACAGCGCCTTAAACCAAAGCGTGTCGGCAACGGGCGGGTCGACCAAGACGCCGGGCAACGCTGTCTCCGCTTCGGGCAACGGCTCGTCTACGCAAGCGTCCGTCGCCTGATCGACCTCGTCGCGCACGCGGTCATCGATGTCTTTCAAGTCGCTTGCGCCGACAAGATCCGCGGCAAGCAGTCGCTGCACATATCGGTCGACGGGATCATTCTCCTTTGCCCATTTATCCAGCTCGCCTTTGGGCACATAGTGCTGATCGTCATGCTCGGCGTGACCCTTGCGGCGATACGTCTTCACTTCGATGAAATGCACGCCCTTCCCGCGGCGCGCGCGGTCGGCCGCGAATTTCGTGGCCTCGTATACCGCAACGACGTCGTTGCCGTCCACCGTCACGGCCGGAATGCCGTACCCCGGCGACTTCTCGGCAAGGTCTTTGACGGCGAACTGCGTTTCGGGGGGAGTCGAGTAGGCCCAGTGGTTGTATTCACCGATGACGACCAGCGGCAGCCGCTGCACCGCAGCGAAGTTCAGGCCTTCGTGAAAGGTGCCGGTGGACGTGCCGCCATCCCCGATGTAGACCAACCCTACCCTCGGCTCGCGGCGCAGCTTGAAGGTGAGCGCGATCCCCGCCATGACGGGGATCATGTCTCCCAAATGCGAGATCTGGCCGAGGTAGCCTTTCTCGAGATCATTGAAGTGCACGTTGAGCTCGCGGCCGTGTGTGGGACTGTCCGCCTTGGCCATGTACTGGCGCAGGATCTCGACGGGCTGAGCGCCCATCACGAGCAGCGAGCCGAGGTTACGGATCAGGGGCGAGAGGATGTCCTTGTTGCGGCCGCGCTCCAGCGCGTACGCCGTGGCGACCGATTCACCCTCCTGTCCCAGGGAGCGAAACAGGCCGCCGATGACCTTGCTCTGACGGTAGAGCGCGACCAAGCGCTCCTCGAGCGTGCGGGTAAGCCGCAGGTAATAATAGATCTCGAGCAGCTGGTCGCTCGACAGCGCTGCCCCCGCTGCCCCCGCTGCCCCTGTCCCGGTGGGGATCGCTGCGGTTGGCGGCGTCACTGGAAGAGCCATGGGCTTAAATTATAGTCGAGGGGGAAGAGCCATGGCGAACATCAAACTGCGCGTCACCGGCATGACCTGTGGCCATTGCCAGGCCAAGGTGGAGAAAGCGCTCAAGAGTGTGAGCGGCGTCTACTCGGCGGTGATCGATCTGCCCGATGGCGAAGCAGAAGTGGACTTCGACGACGACCGCATAACGACGGACCAACTCGTAGCGGCGGTCGCGAAGGCGGGCTACGGCGCCAAGATCGCCGGCTAGTAGGCTCCGCGCATGACGTGCGTCGGCTCGACGAGCCGATGCACTTCCGCAAGAAAGCGTTTGGCGAGCTTGTCGAGCTCCGACTCACCAACCTGATCGGTCGTCGCCTCGACGAAGGTGTAGTGCCCACCCTCGGGCCGCGCGCTGATGGTGATACGGCCCAACGTTCCGTGATACGCGCGCCGCCGCGGTGACTCTTCAGCGGGCGCGAGGCGGCCGCCGAAGAAGGTCTTCGCGACGTCGAGTACGGCTTCGGGACTCGCGCTAGTTCTGTGGAAGTAACGCATGACTGACAACTCCTCGAGCTTTGAAGCGCCGCAGGGTGAGGCTGTTCAACACGACCGACAGGCTCGACCACGCCATCGCCGCGCTCGCGACGATCGGCGACAGCAGCCAACCGGTGACAGGATACAGCACGCCGGCCGCAACGGGAATCAGCACGACGTTGTAACCAAACGCCCAAATCAGGTTCCAGCGAATCGTGCGCAGCGTGCGGCGCGCGAGCTCGATCGCTATTGCCACCGCGCGCAGGTCGCCACGGATCAACGTGACGTCGGATGCCTCCATCGCGATGTCCGTGCCGGTCCCGATCGCGATGCCGACGTTCGCCTGCGCCAGCGCCGGGGCATCGTTGATGCCGTCGCCGACCATGACGATGGGTTTACCCTGACGCTGCAGCTTCTTGACCAGATCCGCTTTCTGCGAGGGCAGCACCTCGGCGAGCACTTCGGCGATGCCCATCTCCGCGGCTACCGCTTCCGCGCCTTTGCGCGAGTCGCCCGACACCATCACCACGTCCAGCCCCAGACGCTGGAGCCGCAGGATGGCTTCCCTGGAGGTCGGCTTCACCGGATCGGAGATCGCGATCACCGCATACACGGTGTTGTTCACGACGCAGATGACCGGCGAGCGGCCCTGCGCGGCGAGCCGGTCGGCATCCGGGCCGAGCGAGCCAAGGTCCAGGCTGCGCTCGCGCGCGTGCCGCAATGAGATGACTTCGATGATGCGACGATCGACCGTGCCCCGCACCCCTCTTCCTTCCATCGCGGCAAACTTTTCGACCGGCAGGAGTGAGACCTGCTTGTCTTGCGCCGCCTTGAGAATCGCATGCGCGAGGGGATGCTCGGAACGTTGCTCGACGGACGCCGCCCACTTGAGCACGTCGGCCGGACTGATCGGCGTCCCGTCGGGTTTCTTGGCGGTGACAATGTGCGTCACAGCGGGCCGCCCCTCGGTGATCGTTCCGGTCTTATCGAGCAGCACGATGCGCACCTTCGCGAGCCGCTCGAGCGCTTCGCCACTGCGAATGAGAATGCCGTACTCCGCCGCCTTCCCGGTGCCGACGAGAATCGCCGTCGGCGTCGCGAGCCCCAACGCGCAGGGACAGGCGATGATCAAGACGCTGACAAACGCGACGGTCGCGAATACGACCGCCCGCGCCTCGGGAGGCGGTCCGAAATCGAACCAGCCGACGAAGGCCGCGATGGCGAGCGCAATGACGATCGGGACGAATACGCCGGCGACGCGATCGGCGAGCTTCTGGATCGGCGCTTTGGTGGCTTGCGCGTCCTCGACGAGCTGCACGATCTGGCCGAGCGCCGTGTCTTTGCCGACGCGCGTCGCGCGGAAGGTCACGCTGCCGGTCGTATTGAGCGTCCCACCGATCACTTCATCCCCCGGCTTCTTCGCGACCGGGATCGGCTCGCCGGTGATCATCGATTCGTTCACCGCCGACGCGCCGTCGGTGACGACACCGTCTACCGGGATCTTCTCGCCCGGCTTGATGATGACGAGGTCCCCGACGACCACCGCTTCAACGGGAATCTCCGTTTCATGACCATCGCGCAGCACGTGCGCCGATTTCGCGCGCAGCGCGGCCAATCGCCGGATCGCTTCCGAGGTACGGCCCTTGGCGCGTGCCTCGAGCAATCGGCCCAGCAGCACCAACGCAATGATTGCAGAGACAGCCTCGTAGTAGACATCGGCCGGCAGGCCTACACGGAGGAACAACGTCGGGGCGGCGGTGGCGACGAGTGAGTACAGGTACGCGGCGCCCGTCCCCACGCCGATGAGCGTATTCATGTCGGCGGTCCGATGGCGAATGCCGCTCCAGGTTCCTTTATAGAACTGTTGCCCCGACCAGATGACGACCGGAAGCGTGATGATCGCCAGCCCCCACGTGATCCACGTGAGGTCGAGCACCCAGCCACGAACTGCGACCCAATCCCGCAGCGACACGGCCAGCGGCATGATGAGGCGACCGAACAGGTCCACTTGCTTCATCGTGCCGTTATCGCCCATCGGTCGGTCGGCCATCAGCAACATGGAGCCCAGCATGGCCACGACCGTGACGAGGGCCGCGAGCGCGAACTTCCACGCGAGGCTGCGAACTTCCCGGCTGCGCGCGATGCGTTCCCGTTCCACCGGGTCCTCAGCCGCGATCGGCGCCGCGACATCGAAGCCAGCGTTCTGCACCGCCTGCTCGAGATCCTGGGCGGTAACCACCCCGGGGACGTAGTCGACGGTGGCCGTCTCGGTGGCCTGGTTGGCGGCCGCGCGGATCACACCGCGTACGCCGGCCAGCGCCCGCTCGAGCGGTGCGACGCTCGACGCGTAATGCAGATCGGTGATAGCGAACGTCACGCTAGCCGTGCCACAGTTGTAGCCCGCCTCGCGCACGGTCTTGATGAGCTGGCCGACGTTGGTTTGCGCATCGTCGTACTCGATCGCGGCCTTGTTGGTCGCGAAGTTGACACCCGCGGACGTCACGCCGCCAGCGCCCGTGAGCGCCTCCTGCACCGTCGCGGCGCAGCTCGCGCAGGTCATGCCCTCGATGGGAAGAACGATGCGGGCCTTACTCATGGCCCCCCCCAGCAACGTGGAACTTGTGCGGCGACGACGCGGCGCGGCGATCGCCAGGGGGCTCCACGACGAGAAGTCCCTTCAGCATGTTCATGCCGCAGCGGAAGGGATACTCACCCGGCTGATCGGGCGTGAACTCGATCGTGGTGGTCTGAAACGGAGGGAGCTGCTTGTCGACCCCGAAGCGCTCGAATACCACACGCTCCGAGCAGTCCGCGGTTTCGTCGCGATAAAACTGGAGCCGCACCGGCTTGCCGGCCTGCACGACGATCGTATCGGGGGTGTACCCACCTTTCACCGTGATGCGCACTTCCTGGACTCCCTCCGTGCCGGCGGTCGCGGCAACCGCTTTGCCGCGGGAGAAGAGGAAGTACCACAGCACCCAGACGATGGCTCCGACGCCGAGCGCCGTAACGACGATCTGGGTGGACGTCATCACGACTCGGCGGGAGCGCTAGCGCACCTTCGCGCGCGCGGGAGCAGATTCGATCCGCATGGCGTAGAAGGACCGCCACACGAACACGAGGGCGACGACGAGGAACGTGCCCGCGAGGATGAGCGTCAGGGCGACGCCACGCTCCGCGGTCAGCGACACCGCGAGCTCGACCGCCAGCAGTCCAAACAGGGTCGTGAATTTGATGATCGGGTTCATAGCGACCGACGACGTGTCCTTGAACGGATCCCCGACCGTATCACCCACGACCGTCGCGGCATGCAGCTCGGTTCCTTTTTGCTTCAGCTGGGTCTCGACGATTTTCTTGGCGTTGTCCCACGCGCCGCCGGCATTGGCCATGAAGATCGCCTGAAACAGGCCGAACAGCGCGATCGAAATCAGATAGCCGATGAAGAAGTACGGCTCGACGAAGGCGAACGCGAGCGTCGCGAAGAAGACCGTGAGGAAGATGTTGAACATCCCCTTCTGCGCGTACTGCGTGCAGATCTCGACTACTTTCTTGCTGTCGGACACAGAGGCTTTGGTCGTGCCCTCGAGCCGGATGTTCGCCTTGATGAACTCCACGGCGCGATACGCGCCGGTCGTCACCGCTTGCGTCGAGGCGCCGGTGAACCAATAAATCACCGCGCCGCCCGTGATCAGGCCGAGCAGGAACGGCGGATACAGAATCGAGATGTTGGACAACAGCTCGGGCTGGAGGCCGCGCGTCAAGGCCACAATGATCGAGAAAATCATCGTGGTTGCGCCGACTACGGCCGTGCCGATCAGGACGGGTTTGGCCGTCGCCTTGAACGTGTTCCCCGCCCCGTCGTTCTCCTCGAGATTCTCCTTGGCGACCGCGAAGTTCGGATCGAAGCCGAAATCCTGCTTGATCTCGCCGCGCACGTTAGGCACCTGCTCGATGAGCGAGAGCTCGTAGATCGACTGCGCGTTGTCCGTGACCGGACCGTAAGAATCGACGGCGATCGTCACCGGCCCCATCCCCAGGAACCCGAACGCCACGAGGCCGAACGCGAAGACTGCCGGCGCCACCATCAGGCCGGCGAGCCCGGCTGTACTCACGCCGTACGCGATTGCCATGAGCGACATCATCGTCAGTCCTAACCAGAACGCACTGAAGTTCCCGGCGACGAAACCGGACAGGATGTTCAGTGAAGCACCGCCTTCACGCGACGAGGTCACAATCTCCCGCACGTGCCGCGAGGTCACGGACGTGAAGACTTTCACGAACTCGGGGATGATGGCGCCCGCCAAGGTGCCACAGGTGATGACGAGGGACAGCTTCCACCACAGAGTCGGGTCGCCGCCGAGATGCGGGATCAGCAGGCGGGAGGCGAGGAAGGTGAGCGCCACCGAGACGAACGACGTCAGCCACACCAGCGTCGTCAGTGGGGCCTCGTAGTTCATGTGGTCGGCGGTTTGATAGCGAGCCTTGACGATCGCGGCGTTGAGGAAGTACGAGACGCCCGAGGCGATGATCATCATGACGCGCATCGCGAAGATCCATACCAGCAGCTGCACCTTGACGAGCGGCTCGTGCACGCCGAGCAGAATGAACGAGATCAGCGCGACGCCGGTCACACCGTACGTCTCGAAGCCATCGGCGCTGGGACCGACGGAATCGCCGGCATTGTCGCCGGTGCAGTCGGCGATCACGCCCGGATTGCGCGCGTCGTCCTCTTTGATCTTGAAGACGATCTTCATGAGGTCCGCACCGATGTCGGCGATCTTCGTGAAGATGCCGCCCGCTACGCGCAGCGCCGCGGCGCCGAGCGACTCGCCGATCGCGAAGCCGATGAAACAGGGGCCCGCGTAGTCGCCCGGGATGAAGAGCAGAATCAGGAGCATCAGCAGCAGCTCGACGCTGATGAGCAGCATCCCGATGCTCATGCCGGCCTTCAGGGGAATCGCGTGATTCGGGTAGGGCTTGCCCGTGAGGCTGGCGAAGGCCGTGCGCGAGTTCGCGAACGTGTTCACGCGGATCCCGAACCACGCCACGCCGTAGCTGCCCGCGATGCCGATCAGGCTGAATAGCAGAATCACGAGCACCTTCATCGCGGGGAACCCGCGAACGGTCACGCCGGCCGCGTTTACGGTCTGGGCGAGCGTCCCGAAATACACGGCCACAATCGCGCCGATGAAGACCCAGAGAATAAGAAGGAAGCGGCCCTGCGTGAGCAGATACGTCTTACAGGTCTCGTAGATCAGCTCGGAGATCTCCCGCATCGCCCGATGCACGGGGAGGTTCTTGAGCTGCGTGTACTGCGCGAGTCCGAACAGGAGTCCGAGCGCGCAGATTACGAGGCCCCAGAGCAGGAGCGCCCGCCCCCCGATGCCGCCGAGGAACGTGGCCTGATTGAGATCGGGCAGCACGAGCGCGGCCTCGCCGCCAGCCGCATGCTGAAGCGGAGGAACTATCATCGACGAAGATCTCCTGAAGGGCGAAGGCGGTTAGCGGTCTGCGTACTCGTAGTACTCGATACCGAGGTGCGTGATCTGCTCCTCGCCCATCAACCAGCGCAACGTGTTCTTCAGCTTGGTCTGCTGAATGAACAGGTCGTGCTCGGGGTACAGCCCCGGCGCCGTCTGCGGGCTCTTAAAGTAGAAGGACAGCCATTCCTGAATGCCCGCGAGCCCGGCGCGTCCGGCCAGGTCGAAGAACAGCGCCAAATCGAGCACGATGGGCGCGGCGAGGATCGAGTCCCGGCACAGGAAGTCGACTTTGATCTGCATCGGATAGCCGAGCCATCCGAAGATGTCGATGTTGTCCCAGCCTTCTTTGTTGTCGCCCCGCGGCGGGTAGTAATTGATCCGCACCTTGTGGTAGACCTTGCCATACAGCTCGGGATAAAGATCGGGTTGGAGGATGTGCTCGAGCAGACCGAGCTTCGATTCTTCCTTGGTCTTGAACGACTCGGGGTCGTCCAGCACTTCGCCGTCGCGGTTGCCCAGGATGTTCGTGGAGTACCATCCCGAGAGACCCAACATTCGCGCCTTGAACGCCGGCGCGAGCACGCTCTTCATCATCGTCTGGCCGGTCTTGAAATCCTTGCCGCCGATCGGGACGCGGCGCTCCTCCGCCATCTGCACCATCGCGGGAATGTCGACGGTGAGATTGGGCGCGCCGTTCGCGAACGGCACGTTCTCCATCAACGCGGCATAGGCGTACAGCATGGACGGCGCGATCGATTGATCGTTCTGCTCCATCGCTTTCTCGAACGCGTCGACCGACTGATGGGCTGGGCCCGCCGTCAGGAAGACTTCCGTCGAGGCGCACCACACGATCACGATGCGGTCGAGCCCGGCGCTCTTCTTGAAATTCCGCATGTCCTCGCGCAGCTGCTCGGCGAGGTCTCGTTTGTTCTTGCCGCGTTTGACGTTGGTGCCGTGCAGGCGCTTGACGTAGTACTGATCGAAGACGGCGGGCATCGGCTTGATGCCCTGCAGGAACGCCTTGATCGGCTCGAGATGCTCGTGCTGATCGAGCACACCGGCTTTCACGGCGGCGGTGTATGCATCGTCGGGAATGGGGTCCCACGCGGCGAACACGAGGTCCGGCAAGTCCGCGAGCGGCACGAAGTCCTTGATCTTGGGTGCGCGCTTCTCGGTGCGTTTGCCCAGGCGGATCGTGGCCATTTGGCTGAGCGATCCGATCGGCAGCGCGCGACCGCGCCGCACGTTTTCCACGCCCGCAATGAACGTCGTGGAGACGGCGCCAAGGCCGACGAGCAGGACGCCGAGTTTTCCGTTGGCCGGGGCAATCTCTCGGCCGCCACCTGTCAGAATCATTAATGGCCTTTGCGGCGCGCGGCCGCGACTCCAGGTAACGTCTCACGCTTCGGAATCAGCGGCGGCGGCTGCGGCGCACCTGTCGCAACGCGCGCCACATGCACGATCCGCTGGATCACGGTGACCGCGGAGACAAACGCAAGCACGACAACAATCCAGAACAGCATGACTCCATCGGCGCGCGAGCCACCACCAAATATTATGGCGGGCACACCGAGCAGTAACACGCGCTCGGCTCGGGCAGCGATTCCCACCCTACACTCGACGCCCACGCCTTCAGCGCGGGCACGGGCGTAGGAAACCAGCAGTGAAGTCGCCAGTGCAGCGATCGCGGCGCCGACCGCGGGTGCGACGAGGGACGTCGGGAGCGGGCCGTGGAGGAAATAGATCGCCAGACCCGCGAACACCGCCGACTCTCCCACGCGGTCGAGGGTCGAATCGTAGAACGCGCCGAACGCCGTTACCAAGGCGCCCTGCCGGGCTACTTGGCCGTCCAGGATGTCGAACAAGCCACTCACGAGCAACAACACTCCGCCCAGCCGAATTTCCCCGACCCCAAACGTCACACCGGATCCCACAAGGATGACCGTGCCGACCGTAGTGAGGACGTTGGGATGTACGCCGCCCTGAATTAAGGCCCGCGCCAGCGGCGCGGTCAACGCAACGCCAGCATCCTTCACGCGCTGGGGGATGACATTCATGCCGGGGGGAAGCTAATCGCCTGCCGCGATGACGGTAGGGCCAAAAGCTCTGGCGCACCAAGACTTGCGGGGGCAGCTTAATAAGCATGAAGACTCTCTTCCTCCTGCTCGCGATCTCACCCCTCGTCCGCATTCCCATTGCCGCGCAGCAGCCGTCGTCACCTCCGCCCTCAGACGACCCCTTCGTGTGGCTGGAGGACGTCGAAGGCAGTCGCTCGATGGAGTGGGTCAACGCGAAGAACGCGGTCACCATCGCCGCGCTGACGCGATCGCCCCTGTATCAGACGTTCTACGATCGCATCAAGCAGATCCTCGATTCCAAGGACAAGATCGCCTACCCGCAGATCATCGGAAACTCGCTCTACAACTTCTGGCAGGACGCCGAGCACGAGCGCGGCATCTGGCGGCGCACCAGCTGGGCGAGTTACGCGACCGCGAATCCGGCGTGGGAAACGGTGATCGACGTGGATTCCCTCAGCAAAGCTGAAGGCGTGACCTGGTCGTGGAGTGGCGCCGATTGCTTCGAGCCGGAGTACAAGCGCTGCATCGTCTCGCTGTCGCGCGGCGGATCCGACGCCACTGAGACGCGGGAGTTCGATCTGACCACGAAGCGATTCGTCAGCGATGGATTCAAGATTCCCGAGGCAAAGACCAACACCGCCTGGGTCGATGACAGCACGCTGTTTGTCGGGACCGATTTTGGCCCGGGCAGCATGACGACGTCAGGCTATCCGCGCATCGTAAAGCTCTGGAAACGCGGTCACCCACTCGCTTCCGCGACCACGGTCTTCGAGGCTCCAGCCGACCACGTGGGAGCGTTCGGTTTCAGTGTGGACGCCGGGGACCGCCGCTATTTGCGGATCAGCGATGCCATAAACTTTTACGAGAGTGGGCAGTACCTGTACGACAAGGGAAGAGTCACAAAGATCGACGTCCTGAAGGACGCGGATCTGTACGTGCTGCGCGACCAGATGATCGTCTACGTGCGTGATCCATGGACGGTCGGCGGAAAAACGTGGCCGACGGGATCGCTGGTGGCGACCTCGATCGATGATTTCATGGCGGGCAAACGCGATCTCCAGCTCGTGATGCAGCCCGGCCCGCGCGAAACCATCAACGGCGTCTCGACGACGCACGACTACCTGGTTCTCAACGTGTTGAACAACGTGCGTGGCGAGTTGCGACGCTATCGCCACCAGGGCGGTGGCTGGACGTTCGAGAAGGTTCCCGCTCCAGACCTCGGCACCGTCGGCGTCGTGGACCGCTCGCCCCGCTCGAATCGCTACTTCTTCTCATTCACCAACTTCATCCAACCGACGACGCTCTACGTCACGGCCGAGAACGGCGTCGTCTCAGAGATGAAGCGGCTTCCGGCGATGTTTGACGCCTCGGCGCTCGTCGTCGAACAGGAGGAAGCCACTTCGCAGGATGGCACGAAGATCCCCTTCTTCATCGTGCACCGCGGCACCATGAAGCGCGATGGCAGCAACCCCACGCTGCTCACGGCGTACGGCGGATTCGAAATCGCGAATACGCCGTCCTACAACAGCGCGGTCGGCGCGGCGTGGCTCGAGCGCGGTGGCGTCTTCGTGCTTGCGAACATTCGCGGCGGTGGTGAATTCGGACCACAATGGCACCGCGCTGGATTGAAGGAGCATCGCCAGCGGATCTACGACGATTTCACCGCGGTCGCGCAGCAATTGATCAAAGACAGCGTGACCAGTCCGCAGCATCTGGGCATCCGCGGCGGCAGCAACGGTGGATTGCTGATGGGCGTGGCTCTGACCGAGCATCCCGAGCTGTACAACGCCGTTGTGATCCAGAACCCGTTGCTCGACATGAAGCGCTACAGTCATCTCCTCGCCGGCGCGAGCTGGATGGCGGAATACGGTGATCCCGACAAGCCGGAGGAGTGGGCGTATATCTCGCGGTACTCACCGTACCAGAATCTGCGGCCGGGCACGAAGTATCCGACGGTGCTGTTCGCGACGACGACGCGCGACGACCGCGTGCATCCCGCGCATGCCCGCAAGATGGCGGCGAAGATGGAATCGATGGGGATCCCATTCTACTACTTCGAGAACACGGAGGGCGGCCACGGCGCGGGTGTGACAAACGCGCAGCGGGCGAAGGAGTTCGCGCTGACCTACGTCTATCTGTGGCAACAGCTGCGCTAGCGAGGCCGGATGACGCCGGTCACTTCGACGACGACGCGGTAGCCCTCCAGACGCTCCGGAATTCGGGCTTTGGCTGCCGCGCTGGAGTCTGCCAGCAACACCTTGATGCAATGCTGACCGTCGCACAAACCCACCGCGGTCCCCACGACGCCCGGCAGCATCATCAGGGAATCTGTGTGCGCGGCGAGAACCTCATCGATGCTCCGAGCAGCCACCGTAGCTCCTCTGTGGGCGCCTGAGCAGGCGACTAAAACACCGGACAAGAGCACCACTCGACCGATTCGCACTAATGCTTCACGTCAACCGAAAAGCCGTTGCTGCTGCCATCCGGATCATGATTGGCCCATTTATTGTAGCTGCCGCCCGGGAGTGACATCCCGCTCACCGCGAATGAGGCGTAGTGGGTCGCATTCGGGATGGACGAAAGGACTACGGTGCAGGTGCCGGTTCCCTCACCGCCGTCGTCACTCGTTACGCAGGTCGCATCGGGGCCGCTTCCGTTCCACGTGCCGCTAACGGTCACGCCGTTCAGCGGATTATGCTTGGCATCGTGCGCGGTGATCCGCACGGTCGCCGACCAGGTGGTATCCCCCGGAACGCCGCTGTTGGCAAAGCCGTCGAGATTCCCGACGTGGGCCGTCGGCGGGTTCACGGTGATGGAGGTCGCGCGCGCATTGTTGCTCGAGTTGGCATCGGCCTGCTGCTGCGTCGCGGTCAGAATGTGCCCCCAAATGCCCGCTCCGGCGGTGTTCCAATTGAACGTGAGCGTCGAGCTCGCGCCCGCGGCAAGACCGAAGATTGTCTGCGTACCGAGGATCGCATTACCGGCCGTCCCGTCGGTCAACACCACATCGAAAGTGTTCGTGACATCCTGACCGCCCACGTCCTGCACAGTGACCACAACCGGAGCCGTGTCACCCACCGTCACCTGGCTGGGTGCCGTGATACTCACCACCGCGATATCAGCCGGCGCCGGCGTGATGTTGACCGTCGTCGAGCGCTGATTGTTCGCCGCGCTGTCATCCGCGAGAGACTGGGTCGCGACCAGGTTGTGCCCGCCCACCGTGGCGCCCGTGGTGTTCCAGTTGAAGTAGCGCGTTGCACTGGCGCCCAACGTGAGCCCGGTGACGGCCTGAGTGCCGATCGTCACACCGGCCGTCGCATCGGTCAGGACGATGTTGAAGCTGCTGCTGACATCCTGACCACCGACGTTCTGGACCGTGACACTAATCGTGGGAGTATTTCCCTGTGTCACCGATGCGGGTGCGGTCATGCCGGTCACGGCGACATCAATCGACGGCGGATTCACCCTGGCCGTCGTCGAGCTCTGATTGTCGGCGGCGCTGTCGTCCGCCAGGGTTTGCGTCCCGACCAGCGTATGACTGCCGAGCGCGGCGCTGGTGGTATTCCAGTTGAACGTGCGTGTGGTGCTGCCGCCCACCGCGAGTCCTCCGGTCACGGTCTGCGTGCCGATCGTCACACCGGCCGTTGCGTCGGTCAGGACCAGATCGAAATTGGCGGTGACGTTCTTCCCACCCACGTTTTGCACCGCGACCACTACCGCGACCGTGCTACCCTGCCCCACCCCGACCGGCGCGCTCACACCAGTCACCGCCAGATCGGTCGACGGAACCGGTTTCACATCGATGCCGATCGCGATGCTGTTGTTCGCCGAGTTGTTGTCGGCGAGTTTCTGCGTGGCGAACAGGGTGTGCCCGGTGACAGCCGACCCAGCGGTGTTCCAGGGGATATCCACCGTGGTCGTGGCCCCGATGGCGAGACCGGCAACCGTCTGCGTACCGAGCGTTGGGCCGGCCCACCCGTCGGTCAGGACCACGTCGAAGCTCGCGCTCACGTCCACCTCACCAACATTCTGGACCGTGACCACGACGTGCGCCGTATCGCCCTGGATCACTGAACGGGGCCCCGTGATGCCGGGGAGCGCGATATCGGTCGGCTTGGGATTCACCGTCGCGACAGTCCTGATCTGATTGTTGGCGCTGTAGTCGTCGGTCAACGACTGCGTCGCAAGCAGGGTGTGCGCGCCCAGCGACGCGCCCGTCAGATTCCAGCTGAACGTCAGCGTCGTGCGCGCTCCGACGGCCAGGCCCGCGACCGTCTGCGTGCCTAGTGCCACACCAGCCGTCGAGTCCTGAAGGGTGACATCGAAGCTGCTCGCCACGTTCTGATTGCCGATGTTCGCAACGGTCACAGCGACATCGACGACGTGTCCTTGGATCAGTGGACCAGACGGGCTGATGCTGCTGACGGCGATGTCGGTCACGGCTGGCATCACGGTAACTGTCGCGAAGCGCTGGTTGTTGCTGGCCTTGTCATCGCTCAGGGTGTGCTTGCCCACCAAGACGTGGTTGCCCGCAGACCTCGGCGTCCACGCGAAGCTCATGTTCGTGGCAGTGCCGGCAGTCAAACCGGCCACGGTCTGCGTGCCCACTGTCACGTGATCGGTCGTGTCCTCCAGGCTCACGTCGAAGCTGGAGACGTCCTGGTTGCCGAAGTTCTTCACGGTCACCGTAACATTGGCGGCCACGTTCACGATGGTGCTCGGTCCGCTCACGCTGGTGACGGCCAAGTCAGTCAGCGGACCCGGCGGGGGCGGCGCAAAGCCGTCGATCGTCACGCCGAAGCGGTTGAGCACGAGATCGATTCGGTTGGCGATCGTCACCGATGAGTTGCCGGCGAAGAGGAGCGCAACAGGATTGAGGTTCCCGTCATCGGTCACGATGAGCGAGCCGGAATCCCCGCCGCCGCTGAACGTGCCCGGCGAGATGATCACCTGGTCGATGTAGCGCGCGGACTTCGCACAGTCGAACCCCGAGACCTGATAGCACACGATTACCGTCGCGTTGACGCCCGTGATCTGGCCGTGCGTGAGATGCGTCGTGCGGCCGTACTTTTGCACGTTGAGGCCGAGCAACGCGTCGCGGTTGTCGAAATAGCCGTCCCCGTCCGCGTCGCCGAAGATCGTGGAGTTTGGCATGCCGTAGCCTTCGTCGCTGGGCACGGCGTTGTCGAGCAGGTCAGTGCTGGACAGGGCGATCGCTGCATCAATCGTATTGCTCCCGTTGCTGGCGAACGAAATCGTCTGAAAATCCGTCAACGTCGCGATCTGATCGGCCGACGTTCCGCCGTCGTACGGACCGGGCTGGTACTCCGGATCGCCGATGCTGGCGCTATTGGAGTTGGCGAGGACGTGGTTATTCGAGAGGATGTAGACACGCCCCAGCGCATCTCGCACGCGCGCGCCGATCGTGCCGGCGGTGATAAGCGGATGTCCAACTGAAAAGCCTGGGTGTGCCGGCCGCATGCGCTGCGTGGGATCGGTGAACGCCATGATGCGGCCGGTGACGCGGACCGCGACCGGCACTCCCTCGAGCGAGTCCGGGAGCCGCGCGATTCCAGCTCGTTCAGCCAGGATGAGTACGCCGGCGCGTCCGTCCGGCAGCTTGGTGACTGCAGTCCCTACTATCCCGGGAGTCTCGAGGAGCCTGGGTGAGTGTCGCCGCAGTACCGCGAGCGCGCCACGGAGATCCATGACGTTGCCGCGAGGGAGAACGGAGGGCGCTACTGAGGGACCAGCAGGCGAGTCTGGCGCGCTCTCGGAGCAAGCGTACCAGATCGTGGGAGCGGCAACCATCAGGACGACGACGGCTGCGCGGGTCAACGTGCGGACCGCGACCATAACAACCCCCCGTGAACTGAGTACGGGCGCGTCAGGATAATGAGGACGCGGGGTCAAATCGGCAAGTTCAGTCTGACTAATTGGCTTTGAGCACCGCCTCGATAAAGCTCAAGGTCTTGGTTTCGACCCAAGCTGCGGACACGGCTGTGATGCCGATCGTCCCGAGGCGGTCTCCCGACCCGGTCGGCGGCCGCCCTTTCCAGGGGGCGTGCTTGACCTCGCGCTGAACGAGGATGCCGTGGCGGGGGTCGAAGCGGAAGATGAGCGCGGAGGCGAGCCCGCTCCGGGGCGTGAAGGACAGGGCCACGCTGGGATAGGCGTCGTCCCGCTCGATGTGCTCCCGAACCGAAGCATCGTGGCCCGCATTCTTGAGCTCGGCCATGATCGCGTCGAGGACGGGGCGCACTACCGCCCGCAGCCGCTCCCCGCACATCCGCCGATCCGCCTGATCCTGCGGCGTCGTGGGCTGGGCGTTCGCCGCTCGCTCGGCGTAAGCCCGGAGCAGCGCCTGCAGCTTGGCCTTGTATTCCTCAGTCATTGTACCTCGTGAAGAAAGAGTGCTTGTTACTCCCTGGACGCGTCAAGCACGCAACTGTACTTTGGCGGCGCTGATTGAAACCCTTATGATCCCACTGCTGCTGATCGCGGCGTACACTCTAGTCGGCATCGCCAGTTTCGCGGGCCTCCTCCACCTGATTCCCCGACTCGGCGCCGCCGGGACGAGAATCGGCGCATGGCTCTGCCGTGCCCCGGGGCTCGACCTTGTTGTCTCCGTCGTCACATGGATCCCTCCCACCGTCCTGGGAATCGTCCTCGGCTGGCGCGGCGTGGTGGGAGCGATCATCGGGCAGGTGCTGGGGATGCTGGTTTGGATGTTCGCCCACGAGCTGGCCAACCGCAAACGCGACGGGCCGCGAATCGTCACCTTCCTCAACCGCACCGTCGGACGGCTCAACAACCACATCGCTCTCTGGGTGACCGCGCTCGCCGTCCCCGTCTTCATCATCCTGCGCGTGGCGGAACTGTGCGTCTACCCGATCCTCACCCCCCTCGTCGGCCTGCCGCGATACCGCCACGGGGACTGGGTGAACGTCAGCCGCCACAAGTTCAACGGCCTCGTGGGACACGACCTGATCTGGTGCCTGTACTGTGACTGGATGACCGGCGTGTACTCCCTGGGCGCGGAGATGCTGCGCAACGTCGAGAGTTTCTGGTGTCCCATCCGGTTCGCCAGCGGGAAGAAATGCGACAACTGTAAGCTCGACTTTCCGGACATCGACGGCGGGTGGGTCCCGTTGGAGGGGACGATGGACGACGTGGTGGCGACCTTGCAAGAGAAGTACAGTCCGCAGGCGACAGCTCGCCTGCCGCGGGACCAGCGACATCCATGGTTCGGGCACCCCGTGCGCACGACGGTGGAGGCAAAGGCGACGGATGTGACGTAAGCGCGGTCGCTAGCGTCGAGGCTAGCGCGACCAGGCCGCGATGCGCCCGCGCCAAAGCTCATCAAGCTTCGCTGGCGGGACGCTCAAGAGCTGTGCGGCGGTGTTCAACACGAGGCGCGGCTCGCTTCCCGAATTCGCGAGGCTACGAACGGCCCCGATTCCCCCCGCGTCGTACACCATCTTGCAGAGCACCGCGAGGCCATCGTAACCGACGTCCAACGTTCCTGCTCGCGGCGGCGGGTTGGTCATGACGCTCTCGAGTGTCAGATCAAGATGCGCATCGAGATAGCGTTTGAGACCCGGAATGAGCTCCTTGAAGTCGAGACCGGCGGAGCCGCCCGTCCAGGTCATCAACCCTTCCTGGACGAGCCCTGCGGTCTTGAGTTGGGCCAGAAATGGCCAGAGGACGACATGGGCGAGTTCGTGCCGATAGGCCTCGCCATTGCTTGAGGAGCCGACGAAAACCAGCCGGTTGGTAACCTCGGACCTGCCCCCGACGGTGTCGGAACCAAGCGGGAAGAACTCAAGACCAGCGGCGCGTAGGGTCTCACTGAGGTCATCGGTGAAGTAGTAACGGATGCTTGGCGGGGATGGCACGTCAAACGCGCGCGCGAGGGAATCGACAAAGGCAGCAGTCTTCTCAGCGCGGGAACGTGAGAAGGCTCGAGTCGCGGGAAATACGAACGTGATGCGACCAACTCTCTCGCTATTCCATCGACGCGTCAGTCGTGGAAGGGCGTTGGCAAGGACCCACTGCCCCCGTTCACGGGTCGCATACACGCGATAGAGGGCCAAGGGCTTCACGTCTTGAGAAGAATCGGACACACTGGCGATGAGAGTGCGGATCAGGTAGGTGCTGTCCAGGCCGATCGCAGGGGCAAGGTGCACGACCGTGAACTTCGTGAACCCTTGGTACACGTAAGGGCACAATAGATCGACCGAAGGCCACTGCTGTTGTTCCAAGCGAGACCAGAGGGCGTTCGGTCGACCGCAAACTGGGCGAGAGGTGAGATAGCCGCGCCAGAGCGCGAAGATCTCCTGGTTCGGTGCTCCGACAGTATCGACCCCGAATCCGACAGCAACGCCCACCGCTGTGCTTGGAAGTTGCGCCCGTGTTGATCCCAAAGGACAGAGTATCGCGGTGACGAGTACGGAGGCGGTACGTGAGCGCATAGCTCATCGCGTGAGATGGAGCACTGTTCCAGAATCCCCAACCGCCCAAACGTCGCCAGACGAGCTACCCCACGCGGAACGTAGGATTCGAGCGGTGGGACTTACGCTCTGAGACCAATGGGAGCCGTCGAAATGGAGGATCGCGCCGCCTTCCCCGACGGCCCACACATCATTTGCCGCCGTTCCCCAAATTCCATGTAGCCGGACCCTTATCGGCGAAGTGAGAGCTTGCGACCACCCGTTCCCGTCGTAGTGGACGATGGTTCCCGAGTCCCCGACGGCCCAGATGTCGCTCGTACCGCTGCCCCAAATGGCGTGGAGCGGGTGAAGGGACGTGAATTGGGTCTTCGCGCCGTTGAGACCGCCGATGCCGTTCCAGTGCCTGATGACCGAGGGCACGGTGTCGCAGTTGAAGGTTTCGATCATCCAGACGTCGGTCGTCCCAGCGCCCCACACCGCGACCCCGTTGTCGGTTGAATTGAGATGGGTCCAGACCGAGCCGTCATAATGCCCGAGATAGCGGCTGGCGCAGTCCGAGGCCCAGACGTCGGTCGGACCGCTCCCCCAAATCGCGCTTGCGGTGCGGTTGTCGTTCAGGGAGGTGCTCGTCCACGCGCTGCCCATCCAATGGTACGCGAACTTTTGTCCCGCGCCCAGCCAGACGTCGCTCGACGAGTTCACCCAGAGTCCGGCGGCCGGGGTGGAGGGAAGGGGGTCGGGTGCACGATTCCACGTGTGCCCATCCCAGCGCAGGATCGTCGTGTCGCCCGCGACCCACACGTTGGTGGAGTTGCTCCCCCGGACGTTCGTGAGCCCGTCGGTCGTGGGAACGGAAACGACCGACCAGGTCCCCGAACGATCGACGCTTCCGACCATGCCACCGCTATTGCACGCTCCGAACCCGATCGGGAGGAGTGCCAGGAACGACCGCAGAGAGCCTACGCGAAACGTATTCATATGCCCTAATAAATGAGATACTTCGCCCTCGCCTCGCGAAATCGCGCGAGATCTCGTTCCCACCCTTCCCAGATCTCGCGCATCGGCCGCCCTGCTTCGAGTGCCGTGCGGAGCTCGTGCCCGGCCGCGAGTCGATCGAAGCTGTCGTTGCGAAACTGAAACTGGTTCGGATGCGCCGCGCGAATCGCCGCAATCAACGCGACCGCAAGCTTCGTCGCGTCGTAGCGCGCGCGATCCGTGACGCGGAGGCGCAGCCCACGCAGCGGGACACCGCCATATTTGCCGTCCGTCGGTGCGACTGGAGTGAACGCGGTCGCTTGAACCTCCACGCCAAGGGCAGCCGTCTGGTCGAGCCGTGCGAGCACCGAATCGGGATTGAGCCACGGCGCGCCGACGACCTGAAACGCCACGCTGGTCCCTCGACCCACCGACACGTTTGTCCCCTCGAAAAGGCATATGCCAGGATAATGAAAGGCGCTCTCGAGGTTCGGCATATTGGGCGACGGTTTGACCCAGGGAATGCTCGTCTGGTCATAGAACATGGATCGCGACCAGCCGGCCACCGGGACGACCACCAGCTCGGCACCGATCCCCAGAACATCGTTCGTCATGCGAGCGAGCTCGCCGAGTGTCATCCCGTGACGCATAGCGATGGGAAGAAAACCAACAAAGGCAGAGTCCGGGTCGCCCGCCTGCGCGCGCACGTTTCCCTGCACGGCAACGCCGCCGATGGGGTCCGGCCGATCCAACACGATCACCCGTTTGCGCGCGCGCGTTGCAGCACGCATCAGTTGCGCGAGCGACGCGGGATAGGTGTAAAAGCGCGCGCCGATGTCCTGGAGATCGATCAACACCACGTCGGTGCTGTCGAGTGCAGCCCAGGCAGCGGTGCGCGATCCGCCATAGAGACTGTAGATTGGGAGGCCGGTGACCGAGTCTTTGCCGTCGGGAAGTCCGGGGCGATCCTCGGTGCCGCGGAAGCCGTGTTCGGGACTGAACAGCACCGTGAGTCGTGCGTCGTGCGTCGTGCGTAGCAGATCGACATCACGGCGACCGAGATGATCGACCCCCGTGTTATTCGTGAGGAGACCGAGCCGCTTGCTGGCGATCAGGTGAGCGGAATCCGACAGCAGCACTTCAATGCCAGGACGCACCGGAGCGCCAGCCGGGGGAATGCGTGATGTGCCCCCCCCCGCGGCCGAACAACAGACTCCACAAACCATCCAGATGAGATGATGCGCGCGCATAGACTCCTAATAGTTGTACTGCTCGCTGGCTGCGGCGGTGCGCGGGTCGCAAGTCGCCCTGCACCGATTCCCCAGCCGGTCTCCATCGACAGCCTGCTGGGGAAGCTGACGCCCCGTCAGAAAGTCGCGCAGCTCGTCGTGCCGTGGCTCGGTGGAAACTACACGGCGCTCGATGATTCCGCATTCCAGATCGCGACGCGCTGGATCGACTCGCTCGAGATGGGCGGCATCATCATCTCGGTCGGCTCGCCGTACGACATCGCCGCCAAGCTCAACGTGCTGCAACAGCGCTCCAAGCTGCCATTGCTGATCTCGGCGGACCTCGAGTGGGGCGCGGCGATGCGCGTCGTCGGGGCGACGGCATTCCCGATGATCATGGCGGCCGGCGCGACGGGCGACGAGCGGGACGCCTACACGATCGGCCGCATCGCCGCGATCGAGGGCCGCGCCGTCGGCATCCACGTCAACTTCGCGCCCGACGCGGACGTCAACAACAATCCGCTCAATCCGATCATCAATATCCGCTCCTTCGGCGAAGACCCGCACGCGGTCGCGCGTCTCGTGCGCGCGTACGTGCACGGTCTGCAGGAGCACGGGATGCTCGCCACCTTGAAGCACTTCCCGGGACACGGCGACACCGATGTCGACTCGCACATCGGACTGCCGACGATCCGCTCCACGTATTCGCGACTCGATTCGGTGGAGCTCGTGCCGTTCCGCGCCGGCATCGAAGCCGGTGCGGGCGTCGTGATGAGCGCGCATATCGCTTTTCCATCGCTGACGGGAGACGCCGACCCGGCGACCCTTTCCGGCGCCGTCCTCACCGGACTGCTACGCGATTCGCTGCGCTTCCATGGACTCGTCGTGACCGATGCGCTGATGATGGGCGGCATCGTCACCAAATACGGCGCGGGCGATGCGGCGGTCCGCGCGTTCGAGGCGGGATCGGACCTCTTGTTGATGCCCGCCGACCCCGATACGGCCATCGTCGCGATGCTCACTGCGTTGCAGACCGGACGCATCTCTGCGGCGCGTCTCGACGCCTCTGTGCGCCGCGTGCTCGAGATCAAGCGCAGCCTCGGATTGTTTACGCACCGACAAGTGGCGCTCGATTCGATCTCCAAGATCGTCGGGTCGAAGGCCTTTCAGGATGCCGCCGACGACGTCGCCCAGCGCGCCCTCACGCTGGTACGGGATACGTCAGGCACCGTCGCGCGCCTGCGCAAGACGCGCGGGCGCATGGCCGTTATCGCCTATGGCGACGAGCTCAATAGCTACGTCGGCCAACGCTTGCTCGAGATTCTCCGACTCGGCGGCGACACGGTGAGCTTCTTTCGCCTGTGGCCGATGTCCGGGCCATTGTCCTACGATTCCGCGCGCGTCGTGATTGCGCGGGCACCGACCGTGGTGTTTGCCACGAACGTGCGGCCGATCTCCTCGAGGGGGAACATCGCGTTGCCCGATTCGCTCGCGCGACTCATCACGGTCACGGATTCGCAGAGACCAACGGTCCTCGTGTCGCTGGGCAGCCCGTATCTCCTGAACCAGACGCCGACCGTGAAGTCGTACGTGATCGCGTGGAGCGGCGTGCGCGCGGCCGAGCGAGCCGCGAGCCGTGCCCTGCTCGGCTGGTCACCGATTCGGGGGAAGCTGCCGATTCGCATTCCGCCGGCATATCCCATCGGACACGGCATGGTGGTGACCGATTCGACAGTGCCGCCGCCGCGCCCACCGGCGCACATCATCATCCCGTGAGACTCCGGCTTGCGGCCGTCACCGCCCTGCTCGCGTGCGGAGCGCGCGGGTCATCGCCACCACCCATCTCCGCGCCCGCACCGCAGCGCGGGTTCGCTCCCGTCGTCGATTATCTGCGTTCGCAGGTGGACAGCGCGTTTCCTGGCGCGGTGATCGCAGTCGGCCAACACGACAGCGTTGTGCTGCTCGCGGCGGTGGGTCACTACGGCGCCGACGATCGCCGACCGGTCACGACGGAAACGATCTACGATCTGGCATCACTCACCAAGGTTATCGCGCTCACCACCGAGTGCATCCTCTTGGTCGACCAGGGCAAGCTCGATCTCGCCGCACCGGTTCAGCGCTACCTGCCGGAATTCCGCGGCCCTATGAAAGACCAGGTGACGATCCGTCACCTGCTCACGCACTCGGCGGGCCTCGCCGCCGACCTGCCGCTGTTCGATTCGACGCGTACGCGTGAGGCGGC
>Ga0209160_1000955_pt1 | contig 24204 bp, 23 predicted proteins | sample GraSoiAngelo_153_FD_186167 | JGI IMG/M metagenome (GOLD analysis project Ga0209160, IMG submission 186167) | Grasslands soil microbial communities from the Angelo Coastal Reserve, California, USA - 14_1009_12_40cm (SPAdes) (version 2) | ecosystem: Environmental > Terrestrial > Soil > Grasslands ...
CCCGTGGACGCGGCCACCGACCTGGGCTACGTCCTCGAGGCGGTACGGCTCGCGGTGCAGGCACTGCCGGCTCACGTCCCGCTCATCGGCTTTGCCGGGGCGCCGTTCACGCTCGCGAGCTACGCCATCGAGGGAGGCGGCACGCGTGACTTCATGCTCACCAAGCGCTTCATGTACGCGGAGCCGCGGGCGTGGCACGAGCTGATGCGCCGGCTCGCCGAGCTCGTGGGACACTACCTGGCGGCCCAGGCCCGAGCGGGCGCCCGAGCGCTGCAGCTGTTCGACAGCTGGGTCGGCTGCCTCTCGCCCGCCGACTACGCCGAGTACGTGTTCCCGCACAGCCAGCGGGCGTTGCAGCTCGCCGCGGCGTCCGGCGTCCCGGTCATCCACTTCGGCACCGACACGGCGACGTTCCTCGAAGACTTCGCGCGCGCCGGGGGCGACGTCATCGGGGTCGACTGGCGCATCCCGCTGGACGTCGCCTGGGAGCGACTGGGGGCCGAGGCCAGACCAGCGATCCAGGGGAACCTGGACCCCGTGGCCCTGCTCGCCCCGCGACCGGAGCTGGAGCGACGCGTGCGGGATATCCTCGCCCGCGCCGCCGGGCGCCCCGGTCACATCTTCAACCTCGGGCATGGCGTGCTTCCCGAGACTCCCGTCGAGGCGGCGCAGGCCGTCGTGGACTGGGTGCATGGCGGGTGAGCGGGTCGCCGTCCTGCTGATGGCGTACGGCGGCCCCGCGAGCCTCGACGAGGTCGAGCCCTACCTGCTGGACGTGCGCGGGGGCCGCCCCGTCACTCCCGAGTTCGTTGCGGAAATCAGGTCCCGCTACGCCCGGATCGGCGGCCGCTCGCCGATCCGCGAGCTCACCGAGGCGCAGGCCGCCGCCGTGGGGCGACGGCTCGGCGCGCGGTTTCCAGTCTACGTGGGTATGCGCCACTGGCACCCCTACATCAAGGACGCGGTGGAGCGCATCGCCGCCGCTGGGCACCGCCGTGTGGTCGGGATCGTGCTCGCCCCGCATTACTCGGCGATGTCCGTCGGCGCGTACCAAGAGCGCTTGCTCGAGGCCACGGGAGGGCGGCTCGAGACCGCGCTGGTACGAAGCTGGGCCGACCATCCCAAGTTCCTCGAGGCCGTCGCGGGGCGGGTGACGCAGGCGCTGCAGCGTTTCTCCTCGCCACGATCGGTGCAGGTATTGTTCACCGCCCACAGCCTCCCCCACCGGATCCTCGCGACGGGCGACCCGTATCCCGAGGAGCTCAAGAAGAGCGCCGCGGCAGTGGCGCAACTTGCCGGGCTATCCCAGTGGCGCGTCGCATACCAGAGCGCCGGGGCGACGCCCGAGCCGTGGCTCGGCCCCGAGGCGGGCGCGCTGATGAGCGAGCTCACCGCGCAGGGTCATCAGTCGTTCCTCATCGTCCCCTTCGGATTCGTGTGCGACCACGTCGAGATCCTGTACGACGTGGATGTGACGTACCGGGCGCTCGCGGCCCGGCTCGGCGTCCAGCTCGAGCGTACAGCGTCCCTGAACGACGACCCACTCCTCGTGGAGGCGCTCTCGGCCGTGGCGCGCAAGGCGGCCGCCGAGCGGGGGTGGACGTGACCTGCGTGGTGGTGGGCGCGGGGCTCGCCGGCCTGGCGGCCGCATGGCAGCTCGCGCGGGCCGGGGTCGACGTGACCGTGCTGGAAGCCGGGCGGCGCCCCGGTGGCGTCATCGTCACAGAGCGCCGTGACGGGTTCATCGTTGAGGGCGGTCCCGATGGGTTCCTCGCCACGGAGCCCGACATCCAGGACCTGGCGCGCGAGCTCGGCGTCGGTGATCGGCTAGTGGACCAGCTCGCCGAGGGATCGCTGCTCTGGAGCGGCGAGCGGCTCGAGCGGCTCGCGGAAGGGCAAGCGGCGGAGCTGCTCGGGATTCAAGTACCCGCTCCCATACAGGGCGGATTCCGGAGCTTCGCGGGCGGCATGGCGGACATCGTCGAGGCGCTGGTTGCCCCACTGGGCGCCGCCGCGCGCACGAACCAAGGGGTCACCGCGCTCGCGCCGGCAGCCCGGGGGGCGGGGGGCTGGCGCCTCGCCGTGACCGGCGGATCGGCGCACCAAGCGGAAGGTGTGATCCTCGCCGTCCCGGGGTGGATCATGGCACGCTTCCTCGCGGCGACGGGCGTGGCGGGAGGACGCGACCTCGAGGAGGTTGTCTATCACCCGAGCATCACGGTGTCGCTTGCCTACCGGGCGGACCAGATCGGGCAGCCCCTGAAAGGGACGGGATTCGTGGTTGGCGTGCCCCTGCAAGTCCGGGCCTGCACCTATGCGTCGTCCAAGTACCCGGGCCGCGCGCCGGCTGGGCACGTGCTGCTGCGGGCGTTCGTGGGTCCTGTGGACGGCGACCCCGCCGCCGTGGCGCACGCCGAGCTCGCGAGGATTCTCAGGATCGAAGGCGTGCCGCTCTGGACGCGCACGTTCCACTGGCCGCGCGGCCTGCCGCGCTACACGCCGGGGCACGCGAAGCGGGTGGCCCACATTCGCCAGGGGCTTGCCCGGCTGGCGCCGCTCGAGATCGCGGGCGCCGCCGTGGACGGAGCGGGCGTGTCGGCGTGCGTGAAGTCCGGGAGGGAGGCGGCTCGGCGGCTGGTAAGTCGGTTAGGCGCCTAACAGCTCTTTTGCCTGCTTGACGACGTTCTCCACCGTCAGCCCGAATTCCTGATAGATCCGCTGATACGGCGCGGACGCACCGAAGCGCTCGATCCCGAGCACCTTGCCGCCGTCGCCCACCCAGCGGTACCACGGCTGCGGGATTGCCGCCTCGACCGCGAGCCGCGCGCGCACCGCCGGCGGCAACACCCCGTCGCGATACTCCTGCGGCTGTCTTGCGAACAGCTCCAGCGACGGCACGCTCACGGCTCGCGCCGCGATCCCCTCGGCCACGAGCCGTTCGGAAGCGCCGAGGATGAGCTCGACTTCGGAGCCGCTCGCCATGAGGATAATCGCCGGCTTGCCGCCCTTGCCGCCTATGCCGCCTATGCCGCCCTTGCCCTCGTCCGCCAGCACATACGCGCCCAGCCGCAGGCCGTTGGCGGGCGCGTACTTCCCGCGATCGATCACCGGGACCCTTTGTCGGGTGAGCACGAGCGCGACCGGTCCGTCCCGGTTCAGGATCGCGACGCGCCATGCTTCGACCACTTCGGTGGCGTCCGCCGGCCGGATCACGGTGAGCCCGGGAATCCCGCGCAGGCTCGCGAGCTGCTCGACCGGCTGGTGCGTGGGGCCGTCCTCGCCCAACCCGATCGAGTCGTGGGAGAACACGTAGATGGTCGGCAGCTGGGACAGGGCGGCGAGCCGGATGGGCGGCCGCATGTACTCGGAGAAGATGAGGAACGTCGAGCCGAGGGGCCGGAGGCCGCCGTGCAGCGCCAGGCCGTTCAGGATCGTGCCCATCGCGTGCTCGCGCACGCCGAAGTGGATGTTCCGCGCCCCCCAACTCCCCGCCGCCACATCGCCGCCGTTCTTGAAGACGACGTTGGTCGAGCCCGCCAGGTCCGCCGAGCCGCCGATCAGCTCGGGGAGCCGCGACGCGATCGCGTTCAGCACCTTGCCCGACGCGGCCCGCGTCGCCTGCGGGTCTTGGGTCCCGAAGCTCGGCAGCTCGGCGTCCCAGCGCTCGGGGAGGCGGCCCGCGAGCCGGCGCTCGAGCTCCGCCGCGAGGTCGGGGTGCGCCGCGCAGTAGCGGTCGTAGCGCCCTCGCCACTCGGCTTCGAGCCTGGCGCCGCGCTCGCGGGCGCGCCGCCAGTGCGCCAGCGCCTCCGCGGGCACGTGGAACGGCTCGAGACTCGGCCAGCCGAGGTTCTGCTTCGTGAGCTTCACCTCTTCCTCCCCGAGGGGCGCGCCGTGCGCCTCGGGTGTGTCCTGCTTGTGGGGGCTGCCCCACGCGATGTGGGTGCGGACGATGATGAGGGACGGCCGGTCGGTGACGCGCCGCGCCGCGGTGAGCGCCGCGTCGAGCGCGCTCAGGTCGTTCCCGTCCGCCACCCGCGCCACGTGCCACCCGTAGGCTTCGAACCGTTTGGCGCTGTCGTCCGAAAACGTCAGGTCGGTCGTGCCGTCGATGGTGATGCGGTTGTCGTCGTACATCCCGATCAGGCCGCCGAGCTTCAGGTGGCCGGCGAGCGAGCAGGACTCGTGCGACGCGCCCTCCATTAGATCGCCGTCCGAAGCGAGGAAGTATGTGTGATGATCGACGATCGCGTGGCCGGGCCGGTTGAATTGCGCGGCGAGGTGCGCCCGAGCGAGCGCCATGCCGACGGCGTTGCCCACGCCCTGGCCCAGCGGCCCCGTGGTGGCCTCGACGCCGGGCGTGAGACCGTGCTCCGAGTGGCCCGGGGTGCGGCTGCCCCACTGGCGGAACTGCTTCAAGTCCTCGAGCGACAGGTCGTATCCGGTGAGGTAGAGGACCGCGTACAGCAGGATGCAGGCGTGGCCGGCCGAGAGCACGAAGCGGTCGCGCCCGAACCAGTCGGGGTTCGCGGGACTGTAACGGAGGTGTCCTTGCCACAAGACGTATGCGAGCGGCGCGAGCGCCATCGCGGTCCCGGCGTGGCCGGAGTCCGCCCGTTGCACCGCATCCATCGCGAGGGTGCGGATGGTGTTGATGCAGAGCTGGTCGAGCGCCGTGTCGCGCGCCGGGGAAGAGGCCGGAGGCGCGCCGGTGCGGGGGGTCACAGCAGTCCGGATTTTGCGGCCTGCCACAAATTGACGAGCCGGTCAAAGCCGCTCACCAGGACATCCACCTGCTGCGGGCTGGGGCTGGCGCGGGCGGCGGTCTTGAGCTCCTCGCAGATCTTCGGCATCTCGTGGCGGCCCTGCTTCGCGCTCTCGGCCGCGATCTGCTCGAGCAGCGACAGGATCTGCTGGCGCGCGGGCTCGTCCTTGGGCACTTGCCACAAGTAATCGGCGAGCTGCTTGCCCTCGATGCACAGCTTCCCGAGAGCGTCCAACACGGGTGGCTGGGGCCGGCGGGGGGCGGGGGCGTCGGAGTTACTCATGGCGGCTTGTAATCTAATTCCCATCCTGAAGGATGGGCTCGGCGGGTTGCCGACCACGCCGTTCCGCCCCTAGCTTCCACCGTCTCATGCCCGCCATACCCGCTCTCCTCCTCGCGCTCCAAGCGATCGTCGTGCAGCCCGAATCGGGCGAGGTGCACCTGCGTCATGTGCGCCAGCTCACATTCGGCGGACAGAACGCGGAGGCCTACTTCGCGGCCTCGGGGCGGCTCCTGATCTTCCAGCGCCATGGGCCGGCCGAGTCGTGCGACCAGATGTACGTGATGGGCGTGGACGGGACCGGCCGGCACCGCGTCTCGTCGGGGCGGGGCCGGACCACGTGCGGCTACTTCTACGACCGCGACCGCCGGATTTTTTACTCGAGCACCGAGCACGGGGGCGCGGTATGCCCGCCGCGTCCCGATTACTCGCAAGGCTACGTCTGGGCGCTGTACGACTACGACGTGTACACTGCCGCCGCCGATGGCTCGGGGGCGGTGCGCCTCACCACGAATCCCGAGTACGACGCCGAAGGGACGCTGTCCCCCGACGGTAAGACGATCGTCTTTACGTCCCTGCGCGAGGGCGACCTCGACATCTACAGCATGGGCGTGGACGGGCGCGACGTGCGGCGCCTCACCACGACGCTCGGCTACGACGGCGGCCCGTTCTTCTCGCCCGACGGCAAGCTGATCGTGTACCGCGCCTACCATCCGGCGACGCCCGCCGACTCGGCGGAATACCGCGCCGTGCTGGCGCGGCGCCTGGTCCGGCCCACGCGCATGGACCTCTGGGTCATGAAGACCGACGGCAGCGAGCAGCGGCCGGTCACGCATCTCCCGGGCGCCAGCTTCGCGCCGTCGTTCTTCCCCGACTCCCGGCGCATCATCTTCGCCTCGAATTATCCCAGCCCGACCTCGGAGCACTTCGATCTGTACGCCGTCAACGTGGACGGCACCCGCCTGGAGCGGATCACGACCGATAACACTTTCAACGCCTTCCCCATGTTTTCGCCCGACGGCCGTCGGCTCGTGTGGGCCTCGAACCGCAACGGCAAGGTAGCGCACGAAACGAACATCTTCGTCGCGGACTGGATCGCGGGAGGGAACTGATGCTCGAGTGGTTCCGGGCGTTCCACCGCTCGGCGAAGGGCTGGGACACCTCGATCCTGGTCGCCGTCGGCATCTGGATCGTGCTGCGCTCGTATCTCATCGAGGCGTTCCGCATCCCGTCGGCCAGCATGGAGAACACGCTCTTGGTCGGCGACTTCCTGTTCGTCAACAAGGCGATCTACGGGGGGGAGCTCGAGATCCCGTTCACGGGTGTGCGCTTCTGGCACCTGCCCGGCTATGCCGACCCGGGGCGCGATGGCATCGTCGTGTTCCGCTCGGTCGAGGACTCGACGCCCGACCTGAACATCGTGAAGCGAGTGATCGGCGTCGCCGGGGACACGTTGCGGATGGTGCACGACACGGTGTATCGCGACGGCCGGCGGCTGGAAGAGCTGTACGCATTGCACCTGGCGGGCGGCACGGTGCCCGACCCGGACTTCCGGCTGCAGCAGATCCGGGCGTGGCAGCTGCCGCACTACCGCGGCCGGGATGCCGCCCGCTACCATCCCACCACCCACGACTGGGGCCCGATCGTCGTGCCACCGGGCCATTACTTCGTGATGGGCGACAACCGCGACGAGTCGTACGACAGCCGCTTCTGGGGCTTCCTGCCGCGGTCCCACATCGTGGGGAAGCCGGTGATCATCTATCTCAGCGTGGCGAGCGATCCCTGGCGCATTCGCTGGAACCGGATGCTGCGACAGCCGGCGTGAAGCCTTGACGCGCCCGTGACGAGCGGTTAGAACCAAACTCCCGTCCTACATGACTCCCAGAATCCTGCTGGTATCGCTGTTCGCCGCCCTGTGCGCCGCGCCGTGGGCGGTGGCGGGCGCGCAGCAGCGCGATACCACCGCCCGGCGCGCCGACAGCCTGAGAGTCTACACCCTGCCCCCCGCCGTCGTCTCCGTCACCCGTGCCAACCCGCCGCTCAACCGGATCCCGCAAGCGGTGCAGCTCGTGGACAAGACCGAGATCAGTCGCGCCCGCCCCACGTGGGGGCTGGACGAGGCGCTCGCCACGGTGCCGGGCGTGTACGCGGCTAACCGCTACAACTTCTCGCTCGACCAGCGCATCTCGATCCGCGGCTTCGGCGCGCGCTCGGCGTTCGCCGTTCGCGGGATCAAGGTGCTGCTCGACGGCATCCCCCAGACGCTCCCCGACGGCCAGGGACAGCTCACCAACCTTGAGCTCACGACGGCCGACCACATCGAGGTGCTGCGCGGCTCGTCGTCGGCACTGTTCGGCAACGCCTCCGGAGGTGTGATCAGTATCTGGAGCGATCCCGCCGCGCCGAGGCAGTTCGAGCAGGAGATCCGGTTGACGGGCGGCACGTTCGACCGCCATGACCTGAACGTGCTCAACCCGTATGCCGGGCGCACGTGGTACAAGTGGGAGACCAGCTCGCAGTTTCGCGCGGGCCCGGGCAGCGGGCTCGTCACGCTGTCGCAGCTCGCCTTCAACGGGGAGCGTCAGCACAGCCGGGCGGACATGCGAAACGTCAACGGGCGGTTCCATTTCCCGCTCGCCGCGGACTGGTCGCTCGCCGTGGTGGCGGATTATGGCAACGATCCCCGCGCCGACAATCCCGGCGCCCTGACTGCGGCTGAATTGGCGAAGAACGCCGACTCTGCGGCCGCCCTCAACATCACGCAGCGGGCCGGCAAGGATGTGTGGCAGGCGCAGGGTGGAGCGACGCTGCGCCATGACTTCGCGTCGGGGGGCGAGGTGGCAGTGACCCTGTTCGGCCTGAAGCGCAATCTGACCAACCCGACCGTGCCGGCCTACATCGATTTGCACCGCTGGGCCTACGGTGCCCGCGTCACGGCCGTACGCCCGGTACCGCTCGGCGCGGTCCAGCAGCGCATCACGGCCGGCGTCGACTTCCAGCAGCAGCGGGACGACCGGCTCAACTACAGCAACCAGTCCGGCCGGCCCGACACCGTGCAGCTCGACCAACTGGAGCACGTGACGGAGGTGGGCCCGTTCGTGCAGAGTGCCGTGCAGGTCACTCCCCACGTCTCGGTCACCGGCGGCCTGCGCTACGACTGGGTGAACTTCCAGGTGGACGACCGGCTCGTCACGCCGACCAATCCGGACGACTCGGGCCGTCGGCTCATGAGCGCGCTGTCCGGCTCGCTCGGGGTCGCCGTCACGCCGTCCGACGCCGTCACCGTGTACGGCAACCTCGGGACCTCGTTCGAGACGCCGACCACGACCGAGCTCACCAATCGCCCCGGCTCGGCTGGCGGCTTCAACCCGAGCCTGCAACCGCAGCAGGCCACGACGTACGAAATGGGCGTGCGCGGCGACTGGCGTGGCCGGCTGAACTATTCGCTGGCGGTGTTTCAAGCCAACGTACGGGATCAGCTGATCCCCTTCCCCGATACCCTACAACGCGTCTATTACCAGAATGCGGGACGCTCGATTCACCGCGGCATCGAGCTGGGCGCCAACGTCGCGGTCGGTACGGGGCTGAATCTGTTGGCGGCGTACACGTTTGCGGACTATCGCTACGATCAGTTTCAGTTTCTCGTCGTCAAGACCGTCGCGGGCGTTCCCGACACCACCGTACACGACCTGCACGACCGTGCGATTCCCGGGATCCCCAAGCACTGGCTGCATCTCGTGGCGCAGGCGCGCCCGGCGTGGGCCGGCGGCGCCTGGGCGGAGCTCGAGGAGACGCATGCGTCGGGCTATCTGGTGGACGATACCCTCGCCACCCGCACCAGCCCCTGGTGGACTACCAGCCTGCGGCTTGGGTGGGACGGGACCGTGGGAAGCGTGCGGGTGAGGCCGTTCGTGGGCTTCAACAATGTGTTCAACCGATCCTACGTGGGGTCGGTGGTTATCAACGCGGCGCGGGGGCGCTATTATGAGCCCGCTCCCGGCCGCAACATGTATCTCGGGTTCTCGCTTGGCGCGGGTGAATAGGTGGTTGGACCTTCAATGGAGGTGGGTATGACGCATTGGGCTCGATGGTGCGCGACGCTGCTGGTCGCGTGTTTCGTCGCCGCACCGCTGTGCGCGCAGGGGTCGGGCGGAACGGGTGACCCGACGGCCGCCCTGCCACACACCGTCGTCACGAACGACATGCTGCTCAACGCCGCGGGGAGCGGCGACTGGGTCATGTACGGACACAACTACTGGAATAACCGCTACTCTCCCCTCAAGACCGTCAACACCACGAACGTGAAGAGCCTCGTCCCGCGGGCCGTCTACACCCACGGCGCCGAGCGGCTGGGGAGCTTCGAGACGACGCCGATCGTCGTGAACGGCATCATGTACATCACGTCGCCCGCGACGCCCAACAACATCGTGCGCGCGTTCGATCTGCGGACGCAGAAGAAACTGTGGGAGTACGAGCACAAGAACGCGCCCGTGTCGACCGCCTGCTGCGGCCCGAACAACCGCGGCGTGGCGGTGGCCAACGGCCTGATCTTCCTCGGCACGCTCGACGGCCAGCTGGTCGCGCTCGACCAGGGGAGCGGTAAGGAGAAATGGGCCGTGCAGGTGGGCGACCCCGCCGCCGGCTACACCGAGACGATGGCCCCGCTGGTGGTGGGCGACAACGTCATCATTGGCACGTCGGGCGCCGAGTACGGCATCCGCGGCTTCGTGAAGGCGTACAGCGCGGCGAGTGGCACGCCGGCCTGGACGTGGTACACGCTGCCCGATCCGCTGCACGGCGGCTGGTGGGGCAAGTGGTCCAAGACAACCTGGGAGGGGGAGGACCTGCACCGCGATATCGCCAAGGAGAAGGCCGACTCGGCCAAGTACGCCGACGCCTGGCAGCACGGTGGCGGCTCGATGTGGATGACTCCGGCCTACGACGACGCCACCAAGACGCTGTACGTCGCGATCGGCAACCCCTCGCCCGACTTGGATGGCGGCATCCGCCCCGGCGACAATCTCTGGACCGAGAGCGTCGTGGCGATCAGCGCGACCAACGGCGAGTTCAAGTGGGGCTACCAGGAAGTACCGCACGACGTGTGGGACTTGGACGCCGTGAGCCCCCCGGTGATCGCCATGGTGGGCGGCAAGAAGGCTGTGGTCGAAGCGGGCAAGACCGGATTCGTGTATGTGCTCGACGCGGCGACCGGCAAGCTGATCCGTAAGTCGGCGGCGTTCGTGCCGCAGCAGAGCATGTACGCGCAGCCGACGCCCGAGGGCGTGTTCATGCTCCCGGGGGCGAACGGAGGCGAGGAGTGGTCCCCGATCGCCGTGAACCCGGATCTCGCGTACGCCTACACCGTGGGTCTGCACCAACCAATGCACTACAAGACCCACTATGCGCCGTGGGAGAACGGGCGCCTCTGGCTCGGCAGCGCCTTCGTCCGCGTCCCGGACGATAAGGGCGGCTACTCGGGTGAGTGGGGCAACGTCAACGCGATCGACCTGAACACCGGCAAGGTCGCTTGGACGGTGAAGACCGACTTGCCGATGATGGGCGGCGCGACCGCGACCGCCGGCGGGCTGGTGTTCACCGGCGAGGGGAACGGCTGGTTCAAGGCATACGACGCCAAGACCGGCGCGGTCCTGTGGAAGTTCTATTGCGGCGCCGGCGCGAACGCGGCTCCTTCGGTGTTCGAGGTGGACGGCGAGGAATTCGTCGCCGTGGCCGCGGGCGGCAATTTCCAGATCAGCTATCCGCTGGGCAACTCGGTCTTCGTCTTCGGGCTCCCGAAGGCGGGGATGTAACGTTCAGCTTCCGTAGCGGCGGGCGCTCACGAGCCGGCGCACGGTGATGTTCATCGTGCGCCGGTTGTCCTAGCACACCGCCCGCCCCCAATCTCGAGCCTTGAAGAGGTTGAGCCCGCGTGTTACGCTGAGAGCGCGTCCCGCCAGGAGCCGCTATGAGAACGATGATCCGCTCGACTACTCTGATCGGCGTCACGTTCGCTCTGGCGCTGTTGCTCGCGTCTGCGTCCGCTGCGCTGGGTCAGACGTCCTACGGGCTGTCTCTTGGACTCAACTACAGTGGGCCGGCGCCCTCCGGGGACTCCTTCAGCCAAGGCTTCGCGGTGCAGGGCTCGGTCGGCCGCCGGCTATGGCCGGGCTTTAGTGTACGGCTCGACGCGTTGGTGACTCAGTTCGGCGACCGCCGCGCGGCCTTCTACCCCCCGTCCCCTGTCCCTCATTCGCCTACACGTGTGGCACCGCCGGTTTTCGACAGGCCGGTGGGAGTCGCCGGACTCATCGCGGACGGGGTCGTGAGCGTGAACCCGCCGGGGACGGTGTACTTGATCGCGGGCGGAGGGGCCTACTACCTGTACCAGCACCCCAGCGACGAAGGCACGGTGCGCTTCGGCGTGTCGGTGGGTGGCGGGGTCTCTCTGCCAGTGGGCGGCCGCGCCCACGCCTTCGTAGAGGCACGCTACCACGACTTGCTCGGAATGCCGAGCCGACCGATGTGGCTTGTCCCGGTCACCTGCGGCATTCGGTTCTGACCCTTGCGTCTCCGGGTTGCGTGACTCAGTTCATGTAGGGTATACCCGGCCCCCGTCGGGGGCTCTCTTCGCGACAAAAATACGCAGTCGCTCCGAGAGCCCCCGACGGGGACCAGGTTTGCCGGGAGCCGGCGCACGGTGATATTCGTCGTGCGCCGGCTCTTACCTAGAAAGGTTCTGTACGGAAGGCGGTCCGAGAGTGCGGAGCAGCTCGCTGACCTGTTGCCACGTGGCGGCGGGCAGTACGTCATCGTCGGACTCAACTACGTAGGCGACGTCGTAGCTGCAGTACGCCGACGTCAGGCCGCGCCGCTGCGCGCACTCCAAGAGGCGGTACACGGCCCCCTGGCGGAGGAGCCAGACCGCCGAATCGCCCACAGCGGGGTGCGGCAGGTCGCCGACTTTGAAGTAGAAGACCGGCCACGTCTCAGCGCCCCGACGCAAAGTCGCCTGGTACGCCTTCGGGATGTCGGCACAGCCGTACATGAGGTCGCGCAAGACGCCGCAGGGCTCTTCGTAGCGCCAATCGCGCTCGGTCTTGGCGAGCGTGGCGGGCACTACCAGATCTGCGACGGCGAGTCGCTGGGCGAGCGGGCGCTGCCCTGCCGGAACAAGCGGGACGCGCTCGAGCGCCGCCTTGTGGGAGTGAACACACGCTGCGCCGGCCAGGAGCAGCACGAACGTCGCGCCGCGCACCAAGCGGCACAGCCCCGGGGCCAGCGACCACTCAATGACGTGGCCGAAACGCGTGATGCTGGACTCGGGGTACATGCAAGGCCGTCCTCGTGTGCTGCGCCTACCCTCTCGGACCGGAGCGCCGTCTCACACCGGGCGCTCGACTAGCGGCCCAAATCGGCTGCAGGCGTCTGTTCTCGCAAGGACGGTGCCAGGCACATCAGGGGCCGTCGGGGAATGCCACAGCAAACTTGAGGCGCCTACGTGCCATGTCTGTCGCTAGTGCGCCACAGTGTAGGGGCATCGTCGCCTTCACGCTCTTCCGCGTCGCAGGAGAGGGTGCTAGGTTCGACGACCGTCAGGAGAGTCCGGTGATCCTTCTCCTGCGACGAGGGGAGTCGGTGGTGAAGTCGTTGTCGGTCGCTGGCCTCATGGCCGTGGCGGTAGGCGCCGCGGCGCCGGTCGCGGCGCGCACACAGGGCGGAACGGCCGCGCCCGCTCCGGCCGTCGATCCGTCGTGGTTGCAGGTGGATACCGTAACCAAGACGGTCACCTTCCAGCTGGTGGCGGGCCTCACGGGTCTCAACGGCGCCCTCAACTTCAACGGCTTCCGGGACGGCGAGCTGACCCTGACGGTCCCGTTGGGCTGGACGGTCGTGATGGAGTTCCGCAATCACGACGGCATGCTGCCGCATTCGGCTGAAGTGATCGCCGACACGCATCCTCTGCCTACACAGCCGGTTACACCGGCATTTCGCGGCGCCGTGACGATCCGTCTCGCCGAGGGGCTGGTCTCCGAAGCGCGGGACGAGCTGCGCTTCATTGCGGATAAGGGGGGGTCCTACCTAATATTTTGCGGGGTTCCGGGCCATGGGGCGGCCGGGATGTGGATTCGCCTTGAGGTTTCGGGATCAGTTCAGCAGCCGTCCCTGGCGGCCACTCTTGCGGGCAAGCACTAGCCCTGCACGATCGACTCGCTCTCACGAGGAGGTGGACGCGCTTTCCCTTTCAGTCACAACTGTCGTAGGTGAGAAGCCACACGAGCATTACTGGTGGGAGGAGCACGCTCCCACTCGGGCTACCTGGCGCTGGCGGGCAGGTGCAGCGCCTCGCAGGGCACGAGCGGAAAGATTGAGCAGGTAAACTCCCAAGGAGGGATTCTCGTATGAAGCGTCTCACGCTGTTGTTGTTGGGTCTGGCGTTGGGCGTCAGTGCCACCGCCAACGCGCAAGGCCTGACGATGCAGATGTCCAACGGCTGGTCGTTCACGTTCGCCGGGAACGTGAACGTGTTCTGGAGCTTCACCAAGCAAAACACCACCGCAGGAGACGCGGCGAACTCGAACGTCCGCACCGGCCTGCTCCCCACGTTCGCCACCTTCGAGGCGAAGGGCAAGGAAGCCGGGTTGAACCTCGGCGTGCACTTCGGGTTCGCGCCGCAGATTCAGAACGGCGGCAACGCGCACGACGGCTTTGGCTTCACGGCGGGTCGGATCGACATGCGTCAGGTATATCTGACTATCGGGTTCAAGGACGGGTCGCAGATTCTCGCCGGCCGCGAGCTCGGCCTGTTCGAGCGGCAGGCCATCCTGAACGACATGACGCTGTTCGGCGTCGGCGCGGTGGGTCTCGGCCTCGGCCAGGGAGCCGGCACTACCCTCGGCCGTATCGGGTTCGGCTACCTCTATCCGAACTTCAACGCCCAGGTCACCTACAGCACGAAGCCGGGGGAGGCGCAGCTCAGCGTCGGCATCTTCCAGCCGAGCGACCTGGGCAGTGGTGGCTACACCTTCACGACGATCCCGCGGGTGGAGGCGGAGTTCACGTACAACCAGAAGTCCGGCAAGAACAATTACATGGTCTGGGTCGGCGGCCTGTGGCAGACCACCAAGAATGCGCCGACTGGCGGCACCTCGATCAGCTCGTTCGGCGGCAACGCCGGCGTCCGGGGCAGCTTCTCCGATCTCACCGTGGTGCTGACGGCCTACATCGGCAAGGCCCTCGGTACGACCTTAATGTTCTCGGGTGACGAAGTCGGCGCGGTTGCGACCGAGGGACACACGTCGGACGGCGGCTACGCACAGCTCATGTATAAGGTCGGCCCGAAGACGAACGTGGGCGCGAGCTGGGGCTTCAGCCGCCTGAAGAACACCACAGCTAGCGATGGCAACACGAACGTGCGCTCGAACATGTATGCCTACACCGTCGGCGTCTACCACCAGTGGACGAAGTCACCACAGGTGAGACTGCTGGTCCGATATTCGTAGGCTTCGGGCCGGGCAGCAAGCAGACGGATGTCTCCGCTGGGTTCATGTTGTTCTTCTAAACAACGAAAGTCGTCGAGTAAAGGCGTCTAGGAAGCACGTCGAGGAGAAACGTAAGGGCCGGGAGCGATCCCGGCCTCTTACGTTTACTTGTACCGATAGGTGATGCGGCCGCGCGTGAGATCGTACGGGGATAGATCGACTGCGACCCGGTCACCTTGGAGAATCCGGATATAGTTCTTCCGCATCTTGCCGCTCACGTAGGCGAGCACCTCGTGGCCGTTCTCGAGCTTCACCCGGAAGGTCGTGTTGGGGAGCACTTCGCTGACCGTCCCCATCATCTGTATGGCGTCGCCTGCCACTCGCCGGTCGCTCTCCTCGCCTAGGCCCGCACCTGGTGCGGGTCCATGGTTTCGTCGCGCGGCGGCTCGGCGCCCCGCTGGATATAGGAGGCGTGGCGGCCGCAGCTCTGGCAGGTGAGCGTCACCCGCTCCGGTGCCGCCAGGACCCGGGCGCCGCGGCGCCGGGGCGACCGCACGATCGACCGCGTGCTGCACGAGGGGCACACCAAGGGCACGTGCTCGCGGTCGGCCGCGATCAGCGCCAGGGCTTCGGGCGCCCGATACTCCTTAATTCCTCGTCGCCCCACGGGTTGTCTCACGCCTCCCAGCCAAATCTAGTGACCCCGGGAAGGGGCGCGGTGCGCCGTCGGGCCCGGCTTGACACCTCCCGTCCGGGGCGTATCTCTCACCGAAACCGGAGGTTGCAATGGAGCGGCCCGAGTACGAGCCCTTGGCCGAGATCGAAGTCGACGCGGCGAGCCCGTCGCACCAGGGGTTCACCCTCATGGGCCAGGGCCTCGATCATGCCGAGTATCAGCTCGACCTGCGCTTCGAAATGCCGCTCGACCAGCGCACCCGCACCGTGCTGGGCGAGCTTTTGTCGCACTCCGACCTCACCATCTCGCGCCGCGCGCCCGGTGGGCTCGCCGCCGCGGCGCTGCGCCAGCGTCGCCCCCCCAACCGCGCGTCCCATCGCTAGTTACCGAAAAAATCCTTGACGGTCCCCAGGGGGGGATGTAGCTTGGCGCGACCTTCAGCGCCGGAGCAGCGTCTTCAATGCCCCCCCCAGCTGAGCTCGGCGGGTCGCAGATCTCCTCGCTGCTCGAAGCCCTCCCCGGCATCGCCAGCGTCCTCCGCAGCCCGGTAGCCGATGCGCTCGTCAAGGCGATCCGCGCCGCCGCCGGTGTGGGCGAGTTCATGCTCGACGACGCCGAAGAGCTGGTCCGCTACGCCGTACGGCGCGGCCTCATCGGCCCTGACGAGGGGGATCGCGTGCTCGCGGACGTGGAGGGCCCGCTCAAAGCCAAGGGGCCGCGAAAGCCTGCCCACGCAGCGAGACCGGGGGCGACGAAGCGGAAGGCAACGAAGAAGAAGTCGCGGCGGTGACCCTGCTACACCCGGAACCCCCGCACCAAACCCCGTAGCTTTTCCGCCGCCTGCAGCAGCCCTCCGGCCGCGGCCGCCATCTCCTGGGTGGAGGCACCCTGCTGCTGGGCCGCCGCCGTGACCTGCTGGGCGCTGGCCGCGTGGGCGGTGGCGCGGCCGCCCACCTGCTCCGCCGTCTGCTGCAGGCGCGCGGTGGTTTCGCGATTCGCCTGTGCCGCGACGCGCACCGGCGCCGCCGCCTGCTCCACCAGCTCCACCGCCGCCGCGATCTCGCCGAGGCCGCGGGCCGCCCCGTCCGCGACCGACTCGATCCCGCGGACCTTGGCCTGCCCCACGGTCATCGTCGCCGTGACGTCTTCCATCTGCTCGCGGATCAGCGCCGTGGTGCGCGTCACCGCTTCCGCCGCCCGCGCCGACTCGTCGGCGAGCTGACGCACTTCCTCGGCCACGACCGCGAAGCCCTTGCCGTGCTCGCCCGCACGGGCCGCCTCGATCGCCGCGTTCAACGCCAGCAGGTTGGTCTGCGACGAGATGCGCTTGATGAGCTCGACGAAGTCGTCGATCGAGCTGCTCAGCTCGGCGAGTTGTGCCACCTGCTGCGACGTCGTCTGCACGACCTCGCGCACGTCCAGCAGAGCGCTCCCGGCCGCGGCCACATCGCCGCGGTGCCGCTCCGCCACGGTGCGGATCTCCTCGCCCAGCTGCGCCGCGCGGTCCGCCGCCTCCGCCATGTCCGCCGTCGCCTTCCGCAACTCCTCGATCCCCGTGCCCATCGAGCCCAGCGCGGCGCGCTGCTCGTCCGCGCCGCTCGAAATCTCGACCATAGCGGTCGACACCTGGCTCGACGACGCGGCGAGCTGCTCGCTCACCGCGGACAGGTCGCCCGCCGACCCCGCGATGCGGTCCGACTCCCCGATGACGTCGCCCACGATCTGTCGCAGCCGGTCGCCCATGCGCTGCATCGCCTCCGCGAGCACGCGGAACTCGCGCGGCATATCGCCCGTCGTCACGGGCCGCAGGTCGCCGCTCCCGAATCGCTCGGCGGCCGTGACGAGCCGGCCGAGCGGTCCCTGCACCGACTGCAGCGTGTAGCGCGACAGGAAGAATCCCACGAGCAGCAGCGCCACGACGATGACCAGGAGCTTCCGCTCGCGGTCGATCGAGTCGGCCGCGAGGCGCTCGCCGGCCTGCGTCGCCTGGTCGGCCTGCCGGCGCGACAGGTCACGCACCAACCGCGTCAGCTCGGCCGCCTGCGGTCGTATGGCGCGCACGTGGGCGAGCGCCTCCGGCTCGCGCCCGAGGTCCGTGAGCGCGTGCGCGATGGCGTATTCGGTCTGGATCGTGGCGTGCAGCTGGCGCAGCCGGTTGATCGCGAGCCGGTCCTCCACGGCAAGGCCGCTCAGCGCCGCCAGCCGCCGCTCGTAGTCGAAGGCCTCTTCGGCCGACGCGTCGAACTGGCGGCGCACGTCCGCGGCGGGGGTAGCGAGGTACTGCTCCGCCGCGCGGATCTCCTCGAGCACGCTCGTCACCAGCCCGCTGCCGACCTCGCTGGACGTGCGCAGCGCCGCCAACTCGGCGGTCGTCGCACGCCGCACCCGGCGCAGCGTCGTCGCCCCGCCGATGGCCGTGGCCACCAGGCCTGCCATCAGCAGCACGAGCCCGATCAGGATGCGCGCCCGGATCGTGTCGAGCGGTCCCCGCATCACTGCTCCGCTTGGGCGACGAGTCGCCCGGTGCGCACGACGCCGATCACCACCGACTTCGCCGGGACGTCGCCGCTCGAGTCGAACGCGATCGCGCCCGTCACTCCCTCGAACGCCGCCCGGCCGTGACCCACGCCAGCCAGGTAGGCCCGAATCGCCCGCCGGGTCGCGCCGGCGTCGTCGATGGCGCGCGCCAGCAGCAACACGGCGTCGTACGTGCCCGCGCCGCGATGGTCCGGCCGCTCGCCCTGATAGGCGCGCGCGTAGTCCGCGACGAAGGCGTCGTTGTGCTCGTCGCGCCGGTCCGGCAGGTACGCGGACGACAGCCGGACACCCTCGGCAAGCGGGCCGTCCGTCTCGATCCCGGTGAGCGCGTCTCCACCGAGCACCGGCCAGGCGATGCCCAGCCCCCGCATCTCCCGCAGCGCCAGCTCGGCGCCGGGCCGCTCGGCGGCGAGCAGCAGCACATCCACGCCACCCCGCCGCATGTGGGCGAGATATGGCTCGAGCGATGGCGTCGTCGGCACGTAGGGATCCGCCTCCACGACGGTCCCCCCCAGGTGCGCGAATTCCGCGGCGAAAGTGCGGCGCACGCCGCGCCCGTAGTCGTTATTGACGTAGATGATCCCGGCGTGTCGCGCGCCGAGCGTCTGCAGCGCGAAGCGCGCCAAGTGCGGACCGTGCTGCAGGTCGCTCGGGCACACCCGGAACACGTAGGGACTGATACCGCTCAGATCCGGGCTCGAAGCTGAGGGGGAAATCATGACCACGGGGGTTGCGCCCGCGCCGTACACGTGCGCCGCGGACAGGGTGGTGCCCGAGGACAGGTGGCCGATCACGGCCACGACGCCCGGATCGGCGTATAGCTGCTCGGCGACGCGCACGGCCACGTCCTCGCTCCCCGAGTCGTCCGCGACGCGGAGCTCGAGTGGCCGGCCGTGCAGGCCTCCCTTGGCGTTGATCTGATTGACGGCCAGCCGCGCTGCCTTGAGCATAGAAGCGCCGCGCGGCTGGCCGAATGGACCCGCCAGCCCGAGGACCACCGGGCCGCCGGACCCGGAGCATCCGGCGAGCGCGAGAGCGACGCCGACGAGAGCGGTGCTGTGCACAGGCCCTCCCTCCAAACGCCGTCGAGGAAACGGGATGACCGAAACATTGCCCGCCGCCCACACGATTTCCACCCAGTTTTCCAGGCGGATGTGGACAACCGGCGTTTGCCCCCGCGCCAGGCCGGGATAGCTTCATGCACATGGATACGCTGCGCCATCTCTGCCGCCTCGTCGAAGCGCTGGAGCGGCTCCTCGCCGTTCAAGATGCGGCGGCGTTCGAGCGCGCCTGGGACGCGTCCCATCTCGATCAGATTGCGTGGGAAGCGCTGGCGCTTGCCCGGCGCGCCGACGGGGCGGACACGCCCCTGCTCCCGCCCCCCCGAGCGACCTTGGAGCGGGCCCTCGACCAGGTCGATCGGCGTCTCCTCGCCGTGCTGGATCGCTGCCGGGCGCTGCGCGATCACCATCTCGCCACGTTTCGCGTCCCGGAGCTCGAGCGCTGGCAGCACGCCGCGGCGGCCGCGCTGGTCGGCGCGCGCTGGGGGATCGCGGGCCTGCGCACCGTGATCGCCGACACCGGTGCCCCGCTCGGCCGGCGCTACTTCGCCTTCCTCGCGCTGGCCGAGCGCCACCCCGAGGGCGCGTGGCCCTTGTTCGAGCGCTACCTTGTGACCCCGGGCGCCCACCACGCCTTTGTCGCCGCCGCGGTCGAGGCGGCGCGTTATTACCCGGGACACGCCGATGTGCTGGTTCGGCTGTTTCGGCGCATCCGCAGCGATCAGCTGCTGCGGCGGTTCCTGGGCCCGAAGATCCTCGAATCTCTCTACGTCCTGGGCGAGGAGCTGAGCCTCCCCCTGTTCGAGGAGCTGCTGGTCGCGGGCCACACCGATCCCGACGTGGACCGCTGCGAGGTCACGCGCGCGCTCGTCGCGGTACGGAAGCTCACGGGTCGGGTGGCGCCGAGCGCGAAGTTCGGCGATGGCGACGAGGCGGCCGTGCGCGGCGCGCTCGATGAAGCCGAGCGCCGCTTCGAGGAGGCCCGGGACCGCATCGTCCCCGTCGTCGTGATCTAGCTACCCCGCGTGACAAACGCCCACAGCTTGTCGCGGTACTCGCGGCCGCCTACCGCATAGGTGTCGTTGTGGCCCGAGCCGTGGATCAGGACGACCTCCACGGGCCCTCCCCCTCCCCCTCCCCCCGCTGCGGCCGCCACCGCCATGCCCATCGCAGTCGGCGCGAGCCGGTCGGCGGTCCCGTGGAGCAGCAGCACCGGGCAGCGCACCAGCTTGACGTTTGCGACGTTGTCGAGCGAGAGCCGCAGGCCGAAGCGGGGCAGGAAGGGATACAGGTGGCGAGCCATCGCGGCGGCGCTCGTGAAGGGCGACTCGAGGATGAGGCCCGCGACCGGGTGCCGGGCCGCGATGTAGCTCGCCAGCGCGGTGCCGAGCGAGCGGCCGTACACGTAGATGTGGCGGGCGTCCACATCGGGTCGGCCCGCGAGGGCCGCGTACGCCGCATCGGCCGCGGCGTACAGGCCGGCCTCGCTGGCTCGCCCCTCGCTGCCGCCGTAGCCGGGGTAATCGACCACGAGCAGCCCGGTTCCGGGCGGTTGAAAGTCCCGCAGGATCGGCCAGATCCCCGCGATGTTTTCTCCATTCCCGTAGAACCACAGGACGGCAGGGGCGGTCGAGGGCGGTCGAGGGTGGTCGAGGGCGGCCGCCCTCGGGTTCAGGTACCACCCGACGAGCCGCGTGCCGTCTGTCGACACCAGCTCGACGCGCTCGCCGTGCGCGATTCCGAGTCGCTGCGGATCCGGCACCGGTGCGCGTGGAGCAGGGAACGCGAGCCGCTCCTGGAACAGCCAGGCGAGCAGCACCACAATCGCGTATCCGAGGGCGACGCCCAGCGCGATTCGGAGCAACAGCATCGCGTCAAAATAACGTGGCGGCGCGGCATCCAGGGCCGCTACACCATGGCGAGCATTATCTTACGTGCCGTGACGACACAGCTGACCTGTCCTTCGTGCCGTGCGACCATCCCCTCGGGCTCGGCGTTCTGCCCGTCCTGCGGCACGCCCTCCCCCACGGTGATCACGAACGAGCGCGTCGCCCGAGATCCTACGGCGGCTGCGCCGGCGGCCGCGTTGGCCGGCGTCCCCACCGCGGAGCGCCTCGCGCGCGCGCTGGGTGGCAAGTACGAGGTGCGGCGCCTCGTGGGCCGCGGCGGCTTCGCGGAGGTGTACGAGCTGTGGGACAAGGAGCTCGACCGGCGGCTGGCCTGCAAGGTGCTGCATCCCGAGATCGCCTGGACCCCCGGAATGCTGGCGCGCTTCCGTCAGGAGGCCAAAGCGCTGGCGCGGTTACAGCATCCCGCCATCCTGCCCATCCACTTCGCCGGAGACGGTGAAGGGCTCGTTTACTACGTGATGCCCTTCGTGGAGGGAGAATCGCTCGCCGACGCGCTGCGGCGGCGCGGCCCCTACGCCGCGACCGAGGCGGTCGCGATCGCGCAACCTGTCCTTCAAGCGCTGGCGCACGCGCACGCCCAGGGGCTCGTCCACCGCGACATCAAGCCCGACAACGTGATGCTCGAGGCGAAGACCGGCCGGGCGCTGCTCCTGGACTTCGGGATCGCGAAGCTGCTCGGCGCGGGTGAGGGGGGCGGGGTCGGGGGCGGGGGCGGGGGCACCAAGACTGCCACCGGGTTCACCGTCGGCACGGTCCAGTACATGAGCCCCGAGCAGGCGCTGGGCCAGGCGAACCTCGACGGACGGAGCGATCTCTACGCCTTCGGCGCCATGCTGTATCAGATGGTGACGGGGGCGCCGCCGTACGACGGCGACTCGAGTGCCGAGATCGTCGGCAAGCACCTCGCCGATCCGGTCCCAGTGGCGAGCGACGTCAACGCCCGCATCCCGCGCTGGCTCTCCGACGTCATCGTGAAGTGCCTCGCCAAGAAGCCAGAAGACCGCTTCGCGAGCGCCGACGCCGTGCTGGCGGCGCTGGCGGCCGGCCCCGAGTCGCAGCCCGGGACGCTGGTCGGCGCGGCGACGCTCGAGCGGCAGGTGCGGCGCTCGGGGGAGGTGCCTTGGCGCTCCCGGGGGTGGCTCGGCTGGTGGGTCGCCGGCGGGCTCGCCGCCCTGCTCGTGGTCGGGTGGCTCGCTCGCCTGGGCGGCTACGTCGGCACCGGCATCGCGTTCGTGCACAACGCGCTGGTCGAGCCGGTCGAGATCGTGCGGGACGGGACATCGGTGGACACGGTGGCGCCCGATGCCACGGTGCGGGTCCCGGTCGCGCGCGGCGGTCCGGCCGGGCTACGGTGGCGCCTCGTCCGGCCCGGCAACCCGCCGATCGGTGAGCCGATGGAGGGCCCGCTGCCGGCGTTCCGGCGCGTGGGCGGCCGGCGGATGGCGAGTATCACCGCCACGGTGGGAGGCCAGAGTTACTTCGCGCCGCTCGTCACCAATACCAGCGTATCCGACATCACGCTCGAGGTGAACGCCGGCTCCGCGGCGGCGGTCCGCTGCAACTGCTTGGTGCCCAAGGGAGCGGTCCGGACGCACCTCGGTTATTACCGTCTCTATCTGAACTCCGCCGTCGCTGCCTACAACAGCGCACACCCCTACATCGGGCCCCACGTCGACCGCGACCGGTTCGCCGCCCGAGTGGCTCCGACGAGCGGCGCCGTGGTGTTGACGTTCTAAGCGCGGTGACGCCCGAACTCGTCTCGCGGGCGCGCGGCGCGCTGCTGGGGCTGGTGGTCGGCAACCAGCTCGGCGTCCCCACCGAGCGCTTCGGCACCGCCAAGGCGATTCGGGAGGCGTTTCCGCACGGGGTGCGCGACCTCGCCCCGCCCCCGCCGGGGTCGCCCTTCGACGACGACGCGGCGATGACGCTGCTCCTCGCCGAATCCCTCGTCGAGCAGGGGGACTTCGACGCCCACGTGGTCGCGGAGCGGTGGGTGAGGTGGATGACGCGGGACGGCCGCGGCATCGGCCCGACCACCCAGCGGGCGCTCCGCCTGATCGAGCGGGGCACCGAGCCGTTCGAGGCCGGCCGACTCGCGCGGAGCGCGGGTGCCGCGGCCTCGAATGGCGCCGTGATGCGCTGCATTCCCGTCGCGCTCCGCTATCACGACAACGTCGATAAGCTGGTGCGCGTCTCGACGCAGCAGGCCGCCATCACCCACGCCGACGAGCGCTGCACGTGGGGAGCCGCGGCGGTCAACCTGGCCGCGCGGGAGCTGCTGCACGGGAATGCCTACTTCGTGGAGGAGGTGCTACACCGCCTGGAGGGCGCCGCGCCGCGGCCGCTGATCCAAGCCATCCGGCGGGTGCCCTGGGAGCAGGAAAGCGACCTGCCGATCGCCGTTCCCGGCGAGTACGGCTTCGTGCTCCATTGCGTCGAGATCGCGTTCTGGTCAGCCGTGCACCGGCCGTCGCTCGAGGAGGCGTTGGTCTTCTTGGTCGAGGCGGGAGGCGATACCGACACCAATGCCGCCCTGGCGGGAGCCCTGCTCGGGGCGCGGGACGGGGAGGCGGGCATCCCGCCCCGCTGGCTCGACCAGCTCGGAGCGGCGAAGGGGGTGTCACAGCTGGCCGAGCGATTAGTGCGAGCTTAGGTCTTCCGTCGGGCGGCTGGTTTGTATCGGCTGATCCGGTCCATCACGTTGTAGTCGTACAGCATGATCGACACCCAACGCCCGGTCCCCCGGCCCCGCCAGCTCAATCGCACCACCTTGCGCCCGTAGCGCCATTCCCAGCCGGTCTTACGGACCGGACGGGGCCGCCCGAACACCCGGGTGAGATCGCGCTTGGTGCGATCCAACAGCGCCACGCCGCGCGAGTCACCGAACCCCGCCGAATCGTACAGGGCCACGACGTCCGCATTGCCTTCGATAAAGTGCGCGCTCAGGTAGAACTTGGCCCCGTCACTGGGATCCCGGATGACGACGCCGCACTCCATCAGCTGTGCCGTACCCGGCGATGTATTGCACCGCAGCATGTCGCCGTCCGCGAGGGTGCGAGCGCGCTCGGTGAACGCGCGGTACGTGATGCCGGGCGTGAAGCCGCGGTAACTGGGTGGCGCGGCGGGGCGACTAGCGGCTTGGCTGGCCGCCATGGCGGGCAGCAACAGGGAGAGGAGTCCCGCGCGGATGGCACGCATGGCCTAATATACTGGCCCCCCCTCCCCGCCTTCCAAACGAAACCGGCCCGGGGAGCACCCCGGGCCGGCTGCGCTACAGCGGCAGCAGCGTTCAGACCTTGCGGACGTTTTGCGCCTGCAGGCCCTTGGGACCCTGGGCGACTTCGAACTCGACCGTATCGCCCTCGGCGAGGCTGCGGAAGCCCTCAGCCTGGATCGCCGTGAAGTGGACGAACACGTCCGGACCCGACTCCTGCGCGATAAAGCCAAAGCCCTTCGCGTCGTTGAACCACTTCACCTTACCCTTTGCCATACCGTTCA
>Ga0209160_1000957_pt1 | contig 24199 bp, 25 predicted proteins | sample GraSoiAngelo_153_FD_186167 | JGI IMG/M metagenome (GOLD analysis project Ga0209160, IMG submission 186167) | Grasslands soil microbial communities from the Angelo Coastal Reserve, California, USA - 14_1009_12_40cm (SPAdes) (version 2) | ecosystem: Environmental > Terrestrial > Soil > Grasslands ...
GTAACCGATGGCGCCGACGAAACGGAAGCCGAAGACGACGGGACGCGGGCGAGCACGCACCAAGGCGAAGTCGCCGACGCCGCGGAAGCCGAAGGCCACGGCCCAGCCCGTCACGGTGGAGCGCATCACGCTGCACGGCCTGCGGCCCCCGGCGGGCTCGCACCGGGACCGGATCCGTAAGGGGCGCGGGCCGGGCTCCGGGATCGGCAAGACCGCGGGCCGGGGAGGCAAGGGGCAGACGGCGCGCTCGGGCGGGCAGACCCGACCCGGCTTCGAGGGCGGTCAAATGCCGCTCATCCGCCGCATCCCCAAGCGCGGCTTCACGAATCCCTTCAAGCAGCCCGCGCAAGTGGTGAACGTCCGCCATCTGGGCAAGCTCGCCGCAGGCGTCGAGGTGACGCCCGAGACGCTGTTCGGGGCGGGGCTGGTGCGCCGGCCGGATCGACCGATCAAGCTGCTCGGCATGGGAGACGTCGGGCGCAGCTTCACCGTCAAAGGCGTAACCGTCTCCGCCTCCGCCCGGGTGAAGATCGAGCAGGCCGGCGGCACGATCGCGAGCTGACTAGGGTGACGGCGCCTCAGATCCCCAACCTGTTCAAAGTCCCGGAGCTGAAGGAGAAAATCCTCTTCACGCTCCTGTGCCTCCTCATCTACCGCCTGGGGGCGCATATCGCGACGCCGGGCGTCAACGTGCAGGCACTCGCCGACTTCCTGAAGAACGCCGGCCAGGGCACCCTGTTCAGCCTGTACGACCTGTTCGCGGGGGGTGGCTTCTCGCGCGCCACGGTGTTCGCGCTCGGGATCATGCCCTACATCTCGGCGAGCATCGTGTTCCAGCTCGCCGCCCCCGTGTTTCCGGTCGTGGAAAAAATGCAGCGCGACGAAGAGGGGCGGAAAACGCTCACGCAGTGGACGCGCTACCTCACCGTGCTGCTGTGTCTGTTCCAGTCGTACGGCTACGCGTTGTTCGCCGAGCAGCTCCCCGGCGCCGTGGCGCACCCCGGGTGGGCCTTCCGCATGACGACGGTCCTCACCCTGTCCACGGGCGGCGTGTTCGTCATGTGGCTGGGCGAGCAGATCACCGAGCGCGGCATCGGCAACGGCGCCAGCCTGCTGATCTTCTTTTCGATCGTGGAGCGCATCTGGCCCGAGACGCTGCGAACCATCGAAGCGCTGCGGGCCGGCTCGCTCACCATTCCGGTGCTCCTGATCGTGGTCGGCATAATGGTGCTCGTCGTGGCGGGAACGGTCGCGGTGACGGTCGCCGCACGCCGTATCCCGATCCAGATTCCTCGCAAGGTGATGGGCCGAGGACGGATCCGCGAGGGGCAAAAGACGTTCATCCCGCTGCGCATCAACTCGTCCGGTGTGATGCCGATCATCTTCGCCCAGTCGCTGATCATCGTGCCGGGCACCATCGCCACCTTCAGCGGCAACGCGACCCTGAAGCACATGGCGGAGTACTTCAACGTCACGTCGCCCCTCTACGTCCTGACGAACGCGGTCCTGATCATTTTCTTCGCGTATTTCTACACCTCCATCATCTTCAACCCGGTGGATCTCGCGGAAAACCTGAAGAAGCAGGGGGGATTCATCCCGGGCGTGAAACCGGGCGCCGCCACGGCCGATTACATCGACGATGTGCTGTCGCGGATCACGCTGCCGGGTGCGGTCTTCCTCACGGTCGTCGCCATGCTGCCCATCGTCGTGTCGACCGTCCTCAACATGCCGTTCGGCTTCGGCGGCACGGCCCTGCTGATCGTGGTCGGCGTGGCGCTCGACACGGTCCAGCAGGTGCAGCAGCACCTGCTGCTGCGGCACTATGACGGCTTCATGCGGGGCGGGGGGGCCGGAAGCGGGACCAGTCGCGTGCGGTTCCGGCGCTGACCCTTTGTTCGTCCTCCTGCTCGGCGCGCCGGGATCGGGTAAGGGCACCCAGGGCAAGATCGTAGCGGAGCGTCTGGGCCTCCCCAAGATCACCACGGGCGACATCCTGCGCGCCGCCGTGAGGGCGGAGACCCCGCTCGGCCTGCAGGCGAAGAAGTACATGGACGACGGCAAGCTCGTGCCCGATGCCGTGATCCTGAGCCTCATCAAGGAGGAGCTGGCGAAGCCCGAGGCGAAGGAAGGGGCGGTTTTCGACGGCTTCCCCCGCACGGCCGCCCAGGCGGAGCTCGTCGATACCACGCTCGGCGAGCGCGGCCAGCGCCTCAGTAAGGTCCTGCTGCTTGACGTCCCCGAAGAAGAGCTCCTCCAGCGGCTCACGGCCCGGGCGGCGCAGGAAAATCGCTCCGACGATACGCCCGAAGCCATCCGCACGCGCCTGCAGGTCTACCAGCGGGACACGGCTCCCCTCGTCGCGCATTACGCCCAGCGCGGCATCGTGCATCGCGTGCCCGGCACCGGCACGATCGAGGAGATCGCGACGGAGATCCAGCGCATCGTCGGGCGATGATCACGCTCAAGTCGCCGCGGGAGATCGAGACGATGGCGGCGGCCGGCCGCATCGTCGCCGAGACGCTCGCACTCGTGCGGCGCCACGTCCGCCCCGGCGTCTCCACCGAGGAGCTGGACCGCCTCGCGGAAGACTTCATCCGCTCGCATCCGGGCGCGCGCCCGTCGTTCAAGGGCCTGTATGACTTCCCCGCCACGCTCTGCACCTCGATCAACGCCGAGGTCGTTCACGGGATCCCCTCGGCGAAGCGGATTCTGCGGGAAGGCGACCTGCTGAGCGTGGACGTGGGGGTGTGGCTCGACGGCCTGCACGCCGACTCGGCCGCTACCTTCGCCGTCGGGAGAGTCGGCGCCGATGCCGAGCGGCTACTCCACGTGACGCAGGAAGCGCTCGCCGCCGGCGTGGCCCAGGCGCGCGCGGGCAACCACGTGGGCGACATCGGGCACGCCGTGCAACAGGTCGCGGAGGCGGCGGGGTACTCGGTGGTGCGGGAGCTCGTGGGGCACGGGATCGGCTCGTCGTTTCACGAGGAGCCCCAGGTGCCGAACTACGGCAAGCCGAAGCGTGGCCCCCGCCTGATGCCCGGTATGACGATCGCCATCGAGCCGATGGTGAATCTGGGCGGTCCCGAGATCCGGACGCTCGACGATCGGTGGACGGTCGTGACCCAGGACGGCTCGCTGTCCGCCCACTTCGAGCACACGGTGGCGGTGCTCCCCGACGGGGGACCGCCCCGCATCCTCACGACGGCGGACTGACGTCCCGCTCCAGCGTCTCCGCTTCGTCGAGCAGCGCCTTCCCCAACCCCGGCTCCGACAGCGCCGTCACATTGGCGCGGACGTTCTCCACGGCCCCTGCCAGCGCGGCGCGGGCGAGGGCGGCGGCCACTTTGCTGTCCGAGCGCGCGTTCTGGTTGCCGATCGTCCCGATCTCGCGCGCCAGGGCCATCAGCCGCACCGCCCCCCGTGCCATCTGGAGCGGGGTCTGCGCCGCGCCCACCAACGCCTGATCGACCGCGCGTCTTCGGGCGGGGTCTCCCTTGGGAATCCGGTACGCCTCGCTCACCCGCGCGTACGCGGCGGCGTCATCATCCACCAGCCGGCGCAGCTGCGCCCGCAGCGCGTCGGCTTCGGCCAGGAGTGCAGCCACCCGCTCCTGGACGCCGGCATACGCCTTCCGGCCCGTCGTGAGCCGGGCGACCATGGCGACGAGCGCGGCGGCCAGCGCGCCCGCCAGGGCGGACGCGCTCCCGCCCCCCGGCACCGGTGCCCCACCCGCGAGCTCCTCGAGCCAGCCGTCGAGCGTGGGACCCTCGACGGCGCGGATCTTCTGCTCCAGCAGGTGATCCGCCGCGTCCGGAATCTTCAGGTGGGCGGCGCCCGCGCCGAGAATCGCCCGCTCTGGGACGAGTCCGACGATCTCGCTCTTCTGGATCTCGATGCCTCGTGCTCGGGCTCGCGACTCCACCGCCGCGAACACCGTGGCGGGAGGGGTCGTGTCGATGTCGAGCAGATTCATCGAGACCTGGGCCTTGCCGCCCACCGCGAAACCGGAAGCCTGAACCGCCGGCAACCCGCCGCCCGACGTGCGGATGTGCTGCGCGATCTCCTTGGCGGCACGGATGTCCCCCGTGTCGAGATAGATGTTGAACGCCACCAGGAAGGGCCGCGCGCCGACCGCGGTCGCCCCCGCGGTCGGATGGATGCGTTTCGGTCCGAAGTCCGGATCCGCCGCGGGATCCCGTCCGATCCTGTCTCGCAGACCCTCGAACTCACCTTTCCGGATGTCCGGCAGGCGCTCCCGCTCCGGCCGGGTCGCGGCCCGCGCGTAGAGGTAGACCGGGATCGCGAGCTCGGTCGCCGCCCGCTCGGCGAGCCGGCGCGCGACCGCCACGCACTCGTCCATCGTGACGTCGCGCACGGGCACGAATGGCACGACGTCGGTGGCGCCCATCCGTGGGTGCTCCCCCTGGTGCCTGGTGAGATCGATGCGCTCCGTGGCGACGCGCATCGCGCGAAACGCGGCTTCCGCGGCCGCGTCGGGACGGGCCACCAGCGTGAACACCGAACGGTTGTGCGACGCATCGGCCTGCACGTCGAGCAGGCGTACTCCGAGCACGCTCGTGATGGCGGCCCGGAGCGCGTCGAGGGTCGCGGCATCGCGACCCTCGGAGAAGTTGGGGACGCACTCGACTAGCGGGGCAGGCATTCCCGTCCTTTCACGCGCTCTTCAAGAGTTCCAGCAGCCAGCGGTGCAGCGTCGGGCTGCCGGCCACCAGGGAGCCGTGCCGCAGCACGTCGTCTCCTCCATCGAGCGTCGTTACGACTCCTTGCGCCTCGCGGATGAGCACGACACCCGCGGCCACGTCCCACGGCGAGAGCGTCAACTCCCAGAATGCGTCGAGCCGCCCGGCCGCCACGTCGGCGAGGTCGAGTGCCGCCGAGCCGGCGCGACGGATGCCGCTCGTAGCCCCCATCACGGCGGCGAACTGGTCCAGGTAGCGCCGCAACTGGCCGAGATTCTTGAATGGGAACCCGGTGCCCACGAGCGCGTGCCGTGGCTCGGTGAGCCCCGAGACCCGAAGGCGGCGTTCACCTTCCCAGGCCCCCGCCCCGCTCGCCCCCCAATACACCACGTCTCGCGGAATATCGTGAATCACCCCCACGCACAGCGCCCCGTTCACCGCACACCCGATCGAGACCGCGTACTGCGGGTAGCGGTGCAGGAAGTTGGTCGTGCCGTCGAGCGGATCGACGATCCACACCACGTCACCCGAGCGCGTGCCGTCGGGGGAGAGCTCCTCGCCTACGACCGTGGACCCCGGGACGCCGAGCGTGAGGGCGGTCGCGATCAGCGCCTCCGCCGTGCGGTCGGCGTCGGTCACGAAGTCGTGCCGGCCCTTCTCGGTCCAGTCGCTCGGCGCAGCCGGAGTGAGCCCGCGCAAATAGCCCGCGGCGCGCGCCGCCGCGTCCTTCGCCACGTCGACTAAGTCTTTGAGTTCTCGCACCTTGCGGCGCCGCACTCCCTCGGCGTAGGTTGTCAGCCCATGGCGCGCGTCTTCTCCGGCATCCAGCCCTCGGGCGAGCTGCACATCGGCAATTACTTGGGCGCGGTCCAGAACTGGGTTACGCTGCAACACCAGCACGACTGCCTGTTCTGCGTTGTCGACCTGCACGCCATCACGCAACCGTACGACGTGTCGAGCCTCGCCCAGCGAACCATCGAGATGGCCATCGGGCTGTTGGCCGTCGGACTCGACCCCGAGCGGGCGATCGTGTTCGTGCAGTCTCACGTCCCGGAGCACAGCGAGCTCAACTGGCTGCTCAACACGGTGACGCCGCTCGGTGAGCTCGAGCGCCAGACCCAATTCAAGGACAAGGCGCAACGTCACGACAGCATCCCGGCCGGGCTGCTCAACTACCCGGTGCTTCAGGCGGCCGACGTGCTGCTGTATCGCGCCACGCTGGTGCCGGTGGGCGAGGACCAGCTGCAGCACCTCGAGCTGATGCGTGAGATCGCGCGGCGCTGGAACACCCGCTTCGCCGAGGGCGCAGGATTCACCTTGCCCGAGCCGCAGGCGCTCCTGGCGACGGCGAAGCGCGTGCTCGGACTGGACGGCCGGGCGAAGATGTCGAAGAGCCTCGGCAACACCATCGGCCTGTTCGATACCCCGGAGACTATCTGGGAGAAGCTCAAGCCCGCGGCGACCGACCCCGCCCGGGTGACGCGGAAGGACCCCGGCAACCCGGAGATCTGCAACATTTTCACGATCCACCAGGGTTTCTCGCCGCCCGCGACCCAGCAGCAGGTGGCGCACAACTGCCGCACCGCGGGCTGGGGGTGCCTCGACTGCAAGCGAGTGCTCGCAGACAATATGATAGCCACGCTCACCCCCCTCCGCGAGCGCGCGCAGGAGCTGCGGGCGGAGCCAGGGCGGGTGCGCGAGATCCTGCGAGCGGCCGCCGCAAAGGCGCGGGCACTCGCCCGCGCCACCCTGGCCCGGGTACGGCAGTGCATGGGCTTGCTCGAGGGAGCGGAGGCCTGATGCAGCATTTCCTCGGGCAGATGATTCAGATGTTCCGACTGGAGCTGTTCCTCCAGCTCTTGCTCGCGACGCTGTTCGGCGGGGCCATCGGTCTGGAGCGGGAGCTCGGGGGCAAGCCGGCCGGCCTGCGGACGAACATCCTGATCTGCATCGGCTCGGTGCTCTACACGAAGCTGTCGATTACGATGGCCGCCGGGACCGCCGATCCGACGCGTGTGGCCGCGCAGATCGTCACCGGCGTCGGGTTCATCGGCGCCGGCACGATTCTCCACGCCCGCGGGGCCGTCGTGGGCCTGACCAGCGCCGCTACCATCTGGGTCGTCGCGGCCATCGGCGTCGCCCTCGGCGCCGCCTTCTATTGGGAGGCGGCGGGCACCACGCTGCTTGTCTTGCTCGTGCTCCAGGGACTCGGCCGCATCGAACTGGTGGTGCAGCGGCAGACGACCCAGAGCAGCCTGTCGGTGCACGCCCGGCCCGATCCGAATCTGCTCGAGGACTTAGAGACGGTGGTGCGGCGCACGGGGCTCCACATCGAGCGGCAGGCCAGCCGCCGGGAGAACGTCGATCTCGTGATCGACTTCACGTTGCGCGGGCCGAAGCGGCTGCATGACCAGGTGATGATCGCGTTGTTGAATCACCCGGGCGTGCGCACCGTCTCCACCGGAGAGTGACGCGGCGTCTCGTGGTCGACCTCGCCTCGCCGCGCGTGGCCTGGCGGATTCCGCCGCGCGCGGTGCAGGCGATTCGGGACGCGCTGGGCCCGGGCTGGGACGTGGTCCAAGTCGAGGCGCCGGCCACGTCGGACGGGGACGGCGGGTCCGGGACCGAGGCAGCGGCAGCCGCGGCGCGCGGGGCGGAGGTCTACCTGGGGTACGGCGTCTCCGCCGGCGTGGTCCAGGCGGCGCGCGGCGCCCTCAAGTGGGCCCATACCAGCACGGCGGGCGTCGGGACCAGCGTGCCGCACGTCCGGGGAACCGGCGTCGTGCTCACGAACTCCGCCGGGGTACATGCCGATCCCATTGCTGACTGGACGATCGCCGCGATCGGGTACTTCGCTCGTGGCCTCGACCGGATGCGCGAGTTCCAGGCGGAAGAGCATTGGGCCCAACCCGAAATCACGGGGCTGGAGATCCCCGTGCGGGAGTTCGGCGAGCTGCGGGTCGGCGTCTACGGGCTGGGCGGGATCGGCACGGCGGTGGCTCGGCGCGCGCTGGCGCTCGGGATGAGCGTCGCGGGAGTACGGCGCCGTCCCGAGCGCGGCGGCCCCCCGGGGGTGCGCTGGGTCGGGGCACCGGGCGACCTCGGGCGGCTCGCCGCCGAGAGTGACTGTCTGGTGCTGGCAGCGCCGCACACCGACGCGACGCGCGGCGTAGTCAGCCGGTCGGTGCTGGAGCGCCTGCCCTCGGACGCGATCGTCGTCAACGTTTCCCGCGGGACGCTGTTGGATGAGACGGCTCTGCTCGACCTGCTCGACGCAGCTCGCCTGCGCGGCGCGGCGCTGGACGTCTTCGCCACCGAGCCCCTGCCCGCGGGGCACCCGCTGTGGCGGCACCCCCGCGTGCTCGTAAGTCCCCATGTCGCCGCCGTGACGACGCGCTTTTGGGAGCGCGAGACGGGGCTGATCGTGGAGAACGTGCGACGCTATCTTGCAGGGGCGCCCCTCGCCAACGTCGTCGACCTGGAGGCCGGCTACTAGTGGAGGAGAAATCCCGCAGCGGTCGCAGCAGCGCCGCCGACGCGCAGCCGCGCGGCGTCGAGCAGATCATCAAGGCGGCGATCGATCGCGGCGCCTCCGATCTGCACATCAAGGCCGGTGACGTGTTTCGCGCCCGTATCGACGGGAAGCTGGTGCCCCTCACCAAGCAACGGCTCACGCCCGAGCAGACCCGCGCGATCGCGTTGCGTTTGATGCCGAACGAGGACGATCGGAACCGGCTCGACAAGCTGCACGAGTACGATTGCTCGTGGGGCGTGCCCGGGGTCGGCCGCTTCCGCGTCAATATCCTGCGGCAGCGCTCGTCGTTCATGATCGTGATGCGCGTCATCCCGTTCGACATCCCGACCATCGAGTCGCTCAAGCTGCCGTCCGTCCTCACGACGATTGCGGCGGCCGAACGGGGGATGATCCTCGTCACCGGGATCACCGGGTCGGGGAAGAGCTCGACGATGGCCGCGATCTTGAACCACATCAACCAGAACAACCAGAAGCACGTCGTCACGCTCGAGAACCCGATCGAGTTCCTGCATCGCGACATCAACTCCTCGATCACCCAGCGCGAGATCGGGGTGGACACCGACGACTTCCGGGCGGGCCTGCGGGCGGCGTTGCGGCAGGATCCGGACGTGATCGTGATCGGGGAGATGCGGGACGTCGAGACGGTCGACACCGCGATGAAGGCGGCGGAGACGGGGCATCTCGTGATCTCGACCCTGCCCACGCCGGACGCCGTGACCACGGTGAGCCGCGTGCTGGCGATGTTTCCGCCCGAGGAGCAGGAGATCGCCCGGCTGCGGTTCGCCGAGACGCTCCAGGCCGTGGTGGCGCAGCGGCTGCTGCCACGGGCAGACGGGCACGGGCGCGCCGCGGCGGTCGAGGTACTGATCTGCACGGCGGCCGCCCGCGCCATCATTCGGGACGCGGGTCGCGCCGCCGAGTTGTACGACTATATCCGTGAAGCGAGCGAGCAGTACGGGATGCAGACGTTCGACCAGCACCTGATGGATCTCGTGGGGGACGAGGTCATCACGTACGAAACGGCGCTCGCCGCCGCCACGAAGCCGGCCGACTTCGAGCTCCAGATGCGCACGCTGCGACGCCGCTCGCGCGCGGCCGAGCCGGCGGAGGCGGCCCAGGCCAGCGCGCCCCGCAAGCGGTGAGCGGCCGGCTGTTCGCGGGGGTCCTCGCCCCCGTCACCACCCCGTTCGACGCCGCCACCGGAGACGTGGCGCCGGAGCAGCTGCGGCACAACGTGGTGCACCTGCTCGAGGCGGGCCTGGACGGCGTGGTCGTCGTGGGCTCGACGGGCGAGTCCGCCATGCTCGACCCCGAAGAGCAGCGCCGGCTGGTCGGCTGGGTGCGCCCCGTGCTGCCGGACGGGCGCTGGCTCGTGGCGGGGACCGGCGCCGAGTCCACCCGCCAGGCAGTGGCGCTGTCGCGGGCGGCGGCCGCCGAGGGCGCGGATGCCGTGCTGGTGCGCCCGCCCAGCTACTTCGCGCACGCGACCTCTCCCGCCACGCTCACCGACTACTACCGGACCGTTGCCGACGCGAGTCCCGTTCCGGTGCTCGTGTACAACATTCCCAAGTACACGCACGTGGCGCTCGCCGCGGGCCTGCTGCAGCAGCTCGCCACCCATCCGAACATCCGGGGCGTGAAGGACTCCTCGGGCGACGTGAAGAACCTCGCTGCGTATCGGGACGCGCTGCCGCAGTGGACCGTGCTGGCAGGGTCGGGCTCGCTGTTGTTCGCTGGGCTGGAGCTCGGGTGCGACGGCGGGGTGCTCGCGGTGGCGTGCTACGCCGCGCGCCGCTGTGCCGACATCTTCGCGGCGTTCCGCGCGGGGGACCGGGCGCGCGCCGGGGCGCTGCAGGAGCGGCTCGGACCGATCGACAAGGAGATCGTCGGGAAGCTCGGCCCCGCCGGAGTGAAGGCCGCCATGGATGCCGTCGGGTTGTACGGCGGGCCGGTGCGGGCGCCGCTCGCGCCGCTCGCCCCGGCCGACCGGGAGCGCGTGGCGCAGCTCGTGTGCGCGTGACGGATCTGCGTGCTCTGCTCGAGGAGATCTCGGTCGCGCGGCTGGTCGGCACGCCGCACCACGCCCGGGTGCGCGAGGTCCTGAAGCGCGAGCTCGGGGCGCGGGGGTTCGTGGTGCTGGAGCAGCGCTTCCGGACGCGGCCCCGCGCGCCGCTGTGGGGTGGCGCCGCGAGCGACGCCGTCAACCTGATCGCCGTCCGGCCGCGCGCCCGGGTCACGGCCTGGCTCGCCGCGCACTACGACTCCAAGGGGCAGGCGGTCTCGATGGCCGCACGTCTCGTGCTGGCAGGTGTGGTCGTCGCCGGCCTGCTCGCCGCCCTCGTCGCCCGAGTCGCGGGCGCCCCCACGCTGGTGCTCGCGATCCCGGCGGCACTCGTGGCACTGTTCGTGGCGCTGAGCCGCATCTCGGATGATTCTCCCGGGGCCGTGGACAACGGCGCCGGCGTCCTGACCGTGTTGGCGATCGTCGATGCGCTGCCCTCCGACGCCCGAGTGGGCGTCGTCTTTCCCGACGCCGAGGAGCACGGGCTGGTCGGCGCGAGGGCGCTGGTGCGTGAGCGCGCCCACCTCTTCGAGGACACCGCGCTCATCAACTTCGACGGCATCGACGACCGCGGGCGGACGCTCGCCCTCGTGCATCGGGGCGGTCCGCTGGTGGACGCGGTCGTGCGCGCCCTGGCAGCGCGGCGCGCCCGCGTGCTGCCGGTCCTCGAGGACGGGCTGGTGCTCGCGGCCGCGGCGCGGGAGTGCGTGACGGTCATGCGGGGGAATTGGGAGACGGCGCGGGTGGTGCACACACCGGAGGATACGGCGAAGCGACTGACGCTCGCGGGGGTGCAGGTCGTCGCAGCGGCAGTTGCGGACGCGCTGCGCGATGTTCCCACGCTGAAGCGTGGGCTCGGCGAAGCACGACGCTGAAGCGTAGTGTGCTTTAGCACAGTGCAGTGCCGAGCCCAGGCTTTAGCCTGGGAACGAGCGCGTTGACGTGACCGGGTGCCAGGTCTAGCTTCCCCCAGAGGAGACTTCAGCGCCCCGTCCCCCGGGGCGTTTTTGTTGGAGCGCTGGGAGCGCCATGTTCGGACCGAAGACACACTGCGTCGTGGTCGTCGGCGCCCAGTGGGGCGACGAGGGCAAGGGGAAGATCGTCGACGTGCTCGCCGAGCGCGCTGACCTGGTGGTCCGCTACCAGGGGGGCGCCAACGCCGGGCACACCGTCGACACCGGGGCCGGCGAATTCGTGCTGCACCAGATTCCGTCGGGGATCATCCAGGGGGCGGTGTGCATCGTCGGCAACGGCGTGGTGCTCGATCCGGAGACGTTCTTCACCGAGCTCGACGCATTGACGTCGCGCGGCATTCGCACCGAGCACAAGCTCTACGTCTCGGACCGCGCCCATCTGACCCTCCCCTACCACAAGCTGCTCGACCGGGCGCGCGAGCAGCGCGAGAAGATTGGCACCACCGGGCGCGGCATCGGGCCCACGTACGAAGACAAGTACGGCCGGCGCGGGGTGCGGGTCGGCGACCTGCGGAACTTGGACCGCGCCAAAGAGCTCGTCTGCACCCGGGTCCGGGCGGCGAACGAGTTCCTCGAGCTGCTCGGCTCGCACGAGCGCGCCGACTCCGGTGAGCACGTAGGCCTGCTCGACCGCCTCGCTCCCCGCCTGCTGCCGATCGCCATCGACGCCGGCCGCGTGGTGTACGAGGCGCTGCAGCGGGGCGAGTCGGTGCTGCTCGAGGGGGCGCAGGGCGCGCTGCTCGACGTCGATCACGGCACCTACCCCTATGTGACCTCGTCCAACACCACCGCGGGCGGAGCCGCCGTCGGCGCGGGGATCGGCCCGACCGCCATCGACGCGGTGCTCGGCGTGGTGAAGGCCTACACCACCCGCGTGGGAAACGGGCCGCTCCCCACGGAAGCGGAGCCGAAGCTCGCCGAGCGCATCCGCGCGCTGGGCGGCGAGTTCGGGGCCACCACCGGTCGGCCGCGTCGCTGCGGCTGGTTCGACGCCGTGGTCGTGCGTTACGCCGTGCGCGTGAACGGTCTCACGGGCCTCGCCGTCACCAAGCTCGACGTGCTCGACTCGTTCTCCCACATCCCCGTGTGCGTCGGGTATCGGCTCGACGGCGAGCCGTTCGACAGCATGCCCGCCGAGGTGGAGCGGCTCACACGCGTCGAGCCGGCCTACGAGACGCTCCCCGGCTGGCAGAAGTCGCTGAGCCACGTGCGGCGCCTCGCGGACCTGCCGCCCGCGGCGCGGGCGTACCTCGACCGGCTGCAGGACCTGGCCCACGCGCCCATCCAATACGTGAGCATCGGCACCCGCCGCGACCAGATCATCGAGGTGACGTGAGGTGACGGTCGACGTCGCCGTGATCGGCGCGGGGCCGTGCGGCCTCGCCGTGGGCGTGGCCGCGAAGCGGCTCGGCCTCACCTGTTCGCTGTTCGACAAGGGGCCCGTGGTCGCGAGCCTGATGCGCTATCCCCTGTACATGACCTTCTTCTCGACGCCCGATAAGCTCGAGATCGGCGGCCTGCCGTTCGTCACGGCCGCCGACAAGCCGACTCGGCGCGAGGCCCTCACCTACTACCGCAAAGTGGCCGAGTACTTCGAGCTGGACGTGCGACAATACCACGAGGTGCACGGCGTGCGACGCTCGCGCGACGGGTTCGAGCTGACGGCGCGACATCCCGGTAAGACGGAGCCCGAGACGGTCCAGGCGCGCCACGTCGTGCACGCCACCGGCTATTTCGAGTCGCCCAACGCCGTCGGCGTGCCGGGAGAAGACCTTCCCCATGTCTCGCACTTCTTCACGGAAGCCCACCCGTACTGGCAGCAGCGCGTGGTGGTGATCGGGGGTGGCAACAGCGCCGTCGAGGCGGCGCTCGACCTGCACCGCGTCGGTGCGCGGGTCACGCTGATCCACTTCCTAGGCGAGTTCGATCGCGGTGTGAAGCCGTGGATCCTGCCCGACGTGACCAACCGCGTGAAGGACGGCAGCATCGCCGTCCGCTGGTGCAGCCGGGTCAGCGAGATTCGGCGCTCCGAAGTGGTGATTCGCTCCGACGCAGACGGCCGGCTCGAGACGCTCTCCGCCGACTTCGTGCTCGCCCTCACGGGGTACCGGGCGGACCTGAGGCTGCTGCGCCTGAGCGGTGTGGACGTCGACGAAACCACCGGCGTCCCGCGCCACGAGCCGACCACGATGGAAACGAATGTGCGGGGGGTCTACATCGCCGGCGTCCTGGCGTCCGGTCTCGACGCGAACAAGATCTTCATCGAGAACGGCCGCGCACACGGCGCGCTCATCTGCGAGCACATCAAAGCAAAACCCCCCAAGGTTGCCCTTGGGGGGTGATCGCCTGCTCGACATCGTGCGCCCTAGAACCCGATGCGAGCGAGACGAAACTCGTGCTCGAGGGGCCCAACAAAAAACCCCGCGCTCCGTTTCCAGGGCGTGGGGCCGGTGCCATCCTCCGGCAGCCGGGCTGTCTCGCAGCTTGAGACCCCTTGGCTTTGCGCCCCGCCGTCGCCGACGGTTTGCCCTGAACAGAGACGTGCCGCGGCATACGGGAAGCAAGAACGGTGCCCTACGAGCAAGCGGCATCAAGGCGTCACTTAGCAATCATCTCGACATCTTGTGTTCTCGCAGAATGCACGAATCAATGCATAACGCGCTATGCAGCCTGTAGTCCTCGTGGCTCCAGCGGCATTCAAAGGCTCTCTCGGCCCGCGCCAGGTCGCGGACGCGCTGGCCGCCGGGATCCGCCGGGCCCTTCCTGGGGCCTCGCTGCTCCAATGCCCGATCTCCGACGGGGGCGATGGCCTGCTGGACGTCGTGCTCACACCTGGGTCCCTCCGCGAGGAGGTCTCGGTCACCGGTCCACTCGGCATCCCGGTACGCGGCGAGCTCGGCTGGGTGGATGCTGAGACCGCGATATTCGAGTGCGCCACCGCGTGCGGCATCGCGCTGCTCCGCCCCGACCAGCTGGATCCTCTGCGTGCGACGACGCGAGGCGTGGGCGAACTCATCTGGGAGGCAGCCGAGCGCGGTGCCACGCTGGTGGTGGTCGGCTTGGGCGGCTCGGCCACCGTGGACGGCGGAACCGGCGCGGCTCGCGGGCTCGGTTGGACGTTTCTGGATGCGCGGGGGGACGCGCTTCCGGAGGGCGGTGGCTCGCTGGCGCAGCTGGCGGACCTGGGTGGTGGCTGGGGCCTCGCGGCGCGGGTCCTCGCGCTCAGCGACGTGACGACGCCGCTGATCGGCAGGGACGGGGCCGCGCCGGTGTTCGCTCCGCAAAAAGGGGCGGGTCCCGAGGGCGTCAAGCTGTTGTCGCGCGGCCTCGAACGGCTCGCCGAGTTGATGGCGCGCCATGCTCGGCCCGAGCTGGCGACGCTCCCCGGCGGCGGGGCGGCGGGGGGTCTCGGGGCGGGTCTCGCGTTCTTCGCCAAGGCCGGTCTGGTCCCAGGCGCCCAGTGGGTGCTGGATCGCGTCGGCTTTGACGCCGCCCTCGCCAAGGCGGATTTCGTCGTGACCGGTGAGGGCTCCTTCGATCGGACGTCGCTCGTCGGCAAGGCGTCGGGCGAAGTGGTGCGGCGGGCGCAGGCGGCCAAGAAGCGCCTCGCCGTGGTAGCTGGAAAGGTCGAAGGCCTGATCGGGATCCACGCACTCGACGGCGAGGGGCGGATACTCGATGCCGCGGGCATCGCCGACCTGGCTGAACGCGCCACACGGCAGGCGCTCGGGTTGCCCCTGCCGTAGTGGGCCGTCTATCTTCCGACCTCTCATGTCCTCACACAACAACGTGATGGAGAAACTGGTGTCGCTCGCGAAGCGACGCGGTTTCGTGTTCCAGTCGTCGGAGATCTACGGCGGCCTCGGGTCTGTGTGGGACTATGGGCCGCTCGGTGTCGAGCTGAAGAAGAACATCAAGGAGCGCTGGTGGCGCTCGCTGGTCCACGAGCGGGAAGACATCGAGGGCCTCGACGCGGCCATCCTGATGCACGCCAAGGTCTGGGAGGCGTCCGGGCACCTGGCGGGGTTTGCCGATCCCCTGGTCGACTGTAAGCAGTGCAAGAACCGGTTCCGCGCCGACGACCCTCGCATCAAAGGCACGCCCGGCGAGCCCACCACGCGGTGCCCCGTGTGTGGGAACCAGGGAACGCTGACAGCGCCGCGCATGTTCAACCTCATGTTCAAGACGTTCATGGGTCCGGTCGAGGAGGCGGCGGCCGTGGTGTACCTGCGTCCCGAGACCGCGCAGGGGATCTACGTCAACTATCTCAACGTCCTGCAGTCGTCCCGACAGAAGATCCCGTTCGGCATCGCCCAAGTCGGCAAGGCGTTCCGCAACGAGATCACGCCGGGGAACTTCATCTTCCGGACCCGGGAGTTCGAGCAGATGGAGATGCAGTTCTTCGTCAAGCCGGGGACGGACGCGGAGTGGTTCGAGTTCTGGCGCCAGGAGCGGATGAAATGGCTCGTCGGTCTGGGTATCCACCCTGAGAAACTGCGCTTTCACCAGCATACCAAAGAGGAGCTGGCGCACTACGCGAAGGACGCCTACGACATCCAGTACGAATTTCCCTTCGGGTGGCAGGAGTTCGAAGGGATCCACAACCGCACGAACTTCGACCTGTCGCGCCTCGAACGAGCGATACATCCCGTATGTGGTGGAGACCTCGGCGGGCGCCGACCGCACCACGCTCGTGGTGATGGTGGACGCCTATCACGAGGAGGAAGTGGAGGGCGATAAGCGCGTGGTATTGCGGATTCATCCGGCCATCGCTCCCCTCAAAGCGGCAGTGTTTCCCCTCGTCAACAAGGACGGCATGCCCGAGCTGGCGCGCCGGCTGTATGACGACCTGCGGCGACACTACAACGTGTTTTACGACGACGGCGGCTCCATCGGGCGCCGCTACCGGCGGCAGGACGAGGCCGGCACGCCGTTCGGGATCACCGTGGACGGCCAGTCCACCGCGGACGGAACGGTGACGGTGCGGGATCGCGACACGCTGAAGCAGGACCGGGTCGCGGCCGATCGCCTGGTGGCCTACCTGGCGGAGCGCCTGCGGGGCTGAGAGTGGATTGCGGATCGTGGATTGCGGATTGCGGATTGGATGGGCGGGTGTCGATTCCGCAATCCGCAATCCACAATCCGCAATTGGTGGGGTGGGGCGGTGCGGCTGGATGACTTCCGCCAGCTCGTCGAGCGGCTCGTGCAGCAGGTTCCGGCGGCGTACCTCGACGGGGTGGTGGTGGTGGAAGTGAGTCCAAAGACGTTGCCGCACCCCCGGCGCGGCGACGTCTACACGCTGGGGGAATGCATCCCGCTGGAATGGAGCGGCAGCGGGGCCGATCTGCAATCGCGCGTCGTTCTCTATCACGGTTCGTTCGCGGCGCTCGCGCGCCTCGGGGAGTTCGACTGGCGCGCGGAGGCGTGGGAGACGCTCACCCACGAGCTGCGACACCACCTCGAGTGGCGCGCCCAGCTCTCCCGCCTCGAGGCCTACGACTGGGCGGCGGAGGAGAACTTCAAGCGCCACGAGGGACAGCCCTTCGACCCGCTGTTCTATCGGTCGGGGGAAAGTGTGGAGGACGGCGTCTGGAAGGTCGACGACGATCTCTTCGTGGCGCTGGAGGACTCGGGTACGCGCGGCACCGAGATCGAGATTCCCTGGCACGGTCGAGCCTATCGGGTGGCGGTCCCGCCGGTCGAGCCCACCACGGCGTTGTTCCTGGTCCTGGACGGCCTGCGAGACCCCCCACCCGGCGACGCCGTGGTGGTCCTGAAGCCGGCGCACGGACTGCGCGACCTGTTGCGGCGTGCTCCAGATCCGGTGCAGTTGGTGGCGCGCGTGATGCCGCTCGATGTCTAGACTGGTGTTCCTCGGGACGCGCGACCTCTTTTTCCGCTCGAAGCTCGCTCGAGTCGTCGCGGCCGCCGGGGCGGAGCTGACGCGTGACGAGTCCACCTGCGAGCTGGCCGTTCTCGAGATCGAGCCCGCGGGGTCGACGGAGCGAATCAAGGCGTTCGTCGCCCGCGGGACGCCGGTCCTTGCCTACGGCTCGCACGTACGGGCCGATCTGCTGCGGACCGCTCGCGAGGCGGGGGCCGTGGCGGTGCCGAATTCGCAGGTGGAGGAACGGCTCCGGGGGCTGCTGGAAACGACATAGGGGCGCAGCATGCTGCGCCCCTACAACTGCGACGTCCTACTTCGACGCGACCTGCACGTCGATGTGCCGCGGCTTCGCTTTTTCGACCTTCGGCAGCGTCACCGTCAGCACGCCGTGCTCGTATGTCGCCTTGATGGCGTTGGCGTCGACCGTCGCGGGCAGCGTGAAGCTCCGCTCGAACGTGCCATAGGTCCGTTCGTAGCGGTGCACCCGCTCGGTGCGCTCTTCGGCGACCTGCTCCTTGCTCCCGTGAATCGTAAGGACGTTGTTCTCGAGCGAGATCTTCACGTTCTCCGGTTTCACGCCCGGCACCTCGGCCATGATCCGAATGGAGTCGGGCTCCTCGAGGATGTCCACAGGCGGTACCCAGGACGCGCCTGCGCTGTCGCGGTACTGCCAGTCGAGGTTGCCGAACGCGTCGCTGAAGAGACGACCGATCCGGCGCTCGAGGGTGGTCCCGTCCAGCGCGGGCCCTCTCGAGTTAAGAGTCGTGACGAACATAAGCAGACCTCCTATGAAGGACGTGGTGCGGGACTGATTCCCCCCGGGCGCCGAGCAACCGGCGTGCCGCGGGATGGGGTCCGCGGTTTGCCGAGATGGCAAGCCGGCCTGCCGCGTTTGCGGTGGTTTGCCAGGATGACGGAGTTATCTTTCTCGCTCGTCTGCGCGAGGTAGTTCGTGAACCGGCATGTTCCCGTTTGGGTGGCCTTGGGCGTCTGGCTCGGGGGCGTCGCCGCCGGCGCCGCGCCCGGCTACCGCATCCTGGTGTCGAGCGAGTCCGGGGACATCGTCTCCCAGCTGACCTGGGACGGCGTCGCGCTCAAGACCGTGAAGGTCGTGCCGGTGGGCATCATGCCCGCCGACATTGACGGCCCGCACAACGTGACGGTCTCGCCGGACGGCAAATATTGGTACGTGACGATCGCCCACGGCACGCCCTACGGCACCCTCTGGAAGATGGCGGTGGACGGGGACACCCTGGTCGGGAAGGCGCCGGTCGAGATGTTCCCCACCACGATCTCGCTCACTCCGGACGGCGAGCTCGCCTTCGTCGCGAACTCCGATTTCCACGGCGACCATCCGCGGATGAACGTGGTGTCGATCGTCTACACGCCGCGGATGATCACGCTCACGAACCTTCCGGCGTGCGACATGCCGCACGGCGTGAAGGTGAACCACGCCGGGACGAAGGTCTACGTCACCTGCATGAACTCGGACGAGGTGCTGGAGATTGACCGCCCGTCCCTGGCGATCACGCGGCGCCACCGGACTGGCGAAGGAATGCTCCCGCAGGCCATGCCGATGAAGATGGGGCACGGCGGAGCGCAAGGGGCGGGAGCGATGGTGCACGACGCCTGTATGCCGACCTTCGTGTCGGTGTCGCCCGACGACGCGCGGTTGTACGTCGCCTGCAACCACAGCGACGAGCTGATGGTGCTGGACGCGCGGACGCTCGAGCTGATGAAGGCGATCCCGACGGGGCACGGTGCGTACAACGTCGAGCCGTCGCCCGACGGCAAGTGGGTGATCGCGACGAACAAGAAAGACCAGAGTGTCTCGCTCATCGACGCCGCCACGTTGACGGAAGTGGCGCGGATCCCGACGACCAAGCCGTTCCCGCACGGTGTGGCGTATTCGCCCGACAGCCGGTACGCCTTCGTCTCGCAGGAGAGCAAGGGCGTGGATCCCGGCGCGGTGAACGTGATCGACCTGCAGACGAAGACGCGTGTCGCGAGCATCCCCGTCCCGCTGCAGCCGACCGGGATCACGATCCTCGCCCGGCCGTGACGCACACGACCACCGTCGCGCTGCCGCCGGCTGCGGTGCTCGAGGCGGCGCAGCGCTTCTTCGCCGAGCGGGTCCCGAGCGCCGCCGCCTTCGTGGAGCAGGCAGGCCCGGGGTACCTGGTGCTGCGCGGGCAGGGGGGGGAAGAGGTAGTGTTCAGCGCACGGGCGGATGCGGGCGGCAAGACGCAGGTGCGCGCGTCGACGCTGTTTTTCGACCAGGCGGTCGACCGCTTTCTTTCGACGCTGCCGCTCGAGGCCGGAGTCCACGTTGCATGACCGCGGTCGAGACGCGGCTCCCGGTGCGGGTCATGGTGACCGACGTGTGGGATCAGGTGTCGTTCGTCGTGTCGCCCACGACCACGGTCGCGGAGTTGAAGCGGCGGGCGCTCACCCAGGCGCTGAAGCGCCGCACCGTCTCCGACCAGGACTACGTGGTGAAATTCCAAGGGGCTCGGGTGCTGGACGAAACGACCACGCTCGCTGCATTGGGGGTCGCTCCGAACTCCACGCTCATCGTCCTTCCCGCGCGTCGCCAGCCCGTGCGATGAGGTCGCTGAGCCGGGCACTCGCGCTACTCGCCGTCGGCTTTCTCTCACTCGACGCGCTGCTGTTTCTGTACTCGGGTCTCAGCCTCGGGCGGCCGGGCTTGGTCGCGAGCGGCGTCGCCTGTGCCCTGGTCGCGGTGCTGGTCGGCCTCAGCTGGCGCCGTTACCGTCGTGCCATCGCCGAGCTCGAGCAGGCGCGGCGCGACATGCGGGCGGAAGTGGAGTCGATCCGCGAGTTGTTGCGAGGCAAGGGGCTACATAACTGAGTTGCCCGTTCCTGTCTTCTTCCACCCCGCTTGCCAGCGTCACAACCCCGGGCCGGGACATCCGGAGCGCCCCGAGCGCATCGTGGCGGTACTGGACACGCTGCGCGCGGCGGACATGGCCTCGAGCGTCGAGTGGTGCGAGGCGCGGCCGGCGAGCCGGGCGGCGCTCGAGCGGGTCCACTCGGCGCGCTACCTCGACACCCTCGAGCGGGTGGCCGGTCACGGCGGCGGGATGCTCGATGCCGACACGGTGATGAGCGCCGACAGCTGGGAGGCGGCCGTGGCCGCGGCCGGCGTGGCCATCGGCGCCGTGGAGCGGGCGGTCGCGACCGGCTCGGCTTTCGCGGCCGCCCGTCCGCCCGGGCATCACGCACTCGCGGCGCACGCGATGGGGTTCTGTCTGATCAACAACGTCGTCGTGGCCGCGCGACAGGCCCAGCAGCTCGACAAGCCCCGCGTCCTCATCGTGGACTGGGATGTGCATCATGGCAACGGCACCCAGGCGCTGGTCGAGCGCGATCCGTCGATCCGCTACGTTTCGATGCACCAGTATCCCTGGTATCCGGGCACGGGTGGGGCGGACGAGCGCGGCGTGGGCAACGTGTTCAACGTTCCCCGCCCGCCGGGGCTGCCGCGCGAAGTGTACGTGCGCGATCTGCTCGCCGCCGTGGACGCGGCGCTCGTGGGCTGGCCGCCCGACCTGCTCCTCGTGTCCGCGGGGTTCGACTCGCTCGCCGGCGATCCGCTGGGCGGCTTCACGCTCGAGCCCGACGACATGGCACGCTGGACCACCACGTGGCGCGAGCGAGTCGCGCCCGCGCCGGTGGTGGGCGTGCTCGAGGGCGGCTACCGCCTCGACCTCCTCGCGGCGGGTGCCCGCGCGCACGTGCGCGCGCTTGCCTGACGCGGGCGGCCCCTTCGATACTTCACGCGGGCGCCGGGCCGCGATCCCGCGCCGGAGGACATGATGCCCCTGCACCTCGCCACCGAAGTCGTCACGCTCAAGACCAAGCATCCGTTCGTCATCGCCCGCGGCGGCGGAGACGACTACCGCGTCGTGTGGGTCCGATTGACCGACGCGGACGGCGCGGAGGGATGGGGTGAAGCAGATCCGTCGAAATACTACGGCGAGACCGCGGACACGGTCCTCGCCGTCCTCCAGAAGCTCGAGCCGCATCTCCCCAAGGACGCGTTCGAGCTGGAAGCGGCGGAGGCGCGCTTCGCGCAAGTCGTGCCGAAGAACGGCGCGGCCCGCGCGGCGCTCTCGGCGGCCCTGCACGACCTGTTCGGGAAGCGACTGGGCCAGCCGCTGTGGCGGCTCTGGGGCCTCGATCCGGCGAAGGCGCCCTACTCTTCCTTTACCATCGGGATCGATACCGCGGAGCAGATCCGCCTCAAGGTAGCCGAGGCCGCCGCGTATCCGATCCTCAAGATCAAGCTCGGGACCGACCACGACGAGGACATTCTGCGCACGATCCGGGACGCAACCGACAAGCCCATCCGGGTCGACGCGAACGCGGGCTGGACGCGGGAGCGGGCGATCGCGCTGCTTCCCGTCCTGAAGGAGTACGGGGTCGAATTCGTCGAGCAGCCGTTGCCCCCCGACGACCTCGAGGGGATCGCGGCCGTACGCCGTCGCGGCGTTCTCCCGGTCGTGGTGGACGAGAGCTGCCTCGTCGCAGCCGATATCCCGCGGGTGGCGGCGGCGGCCGACGGCATCAACATCAAGCTCGCCAAGTGCGGCTCGCTGCGGGAGGCGCTCCGGATGATCGCGACTGCTCGAGCGCACAGCATGCTCGTGATGGTCGGATGCATGATCGAGTCCTCGCTCGGCATCACCGCGGCGGCCCACTTCACGCCGCTGGTCGACGCCGCGGATCTGGACGGCGCGGCGCTGACGGCGAACGACCCGTTCATCGGCGCCACGATCGACGGCGGCAAGATCCGACTCCCCACCGGACCGGGGCTGGGTGTCCGGCGGCGCTCGCAGGATGGCCGGCCTGGTTGACGCCGGTGGCGCTGGTGTAGGGGCGCAGCATGCTGCGCCCCTACTCGCGGCTCGGCGTCTGCCGCTGAAAGCGGCTTCAGCCGTAGGCGCCGAGCCGCGGCTTCAGCCGCGCCACGCCGACGTGGTCCTCCCGGTACCCGTTCCTCGGAGCTACACGTACCTGATTCCTGCCGAGCTGGCGGAGCGCGTCGTGCCGGGGTCACGTGTGGTGGTGCCGGTGCAACGACGGCAGGTGGTGGGCCTGGTCGTCGCAGTCGACGTCCCCGCGCCCGACGTTCCGGCAAAGCCGATCGCCGCCGCTCCCGACGGAGAGCCCGCGTTGAGCGCTGCGCTGATCGAGCTCGGCCGCTGGATCGGCTCGTACTACGGCGCGCCGCTCGGCCTCGCGCTACGGGCGCTGCTCCCGGGGGCGCTGTGGAGCGTGCGGCGTCCGGCCGGGCCTCCGGAGCAGGCGGAGCGCGTGATCGGGTTGACGCAGGCGCTCCCCTCGCTGCTCGAGCGCGAGCGGGCGTTCCGGCGCGCGCCCCAGCGGCGCGTGGGCTACGAGGCGCTCGAGGCGCTGGGCGGCTCGGCGCCGCTCCGCCACCTCCTGGACCGCCTCGGCCTCTCCCGGGCCGTGCTCGACGGCCTGGTGAAGCAGCGGCTCGCCCGCTATACCGACGTACCGCGCGCGCGCGACCCGTTCGCCGACCTCTCCTCGCCACCCCCGCCCGCGCTGACGGAGGCACAGCTGGGGGTCGTGAGCGGGATCGCCGGGACGCCCGCCGACATTCCCATACTGATTCACGGGGTCACGGGTTCGGGCAAGACGCTCGTCTATCTCGAGTTGCTGCGCGGCGTCGTGGCGTCGGGGCAGGGCGCGATCCTCCTCGTTCCCGAGATCGCGCTCACGCCCCAGACCGTGGCCCGGGTGCGGGGCGTGTTCGGCGACCAGGTGGCGGTGCTCCATTCGGGGCTCTCGGACGGCGAGCGTGCCGACGCGTGGCGGGCGTTGCGGCGCGGCGAGCGCCGGGTGGCTGTGGGGCCACGGTCCGCGGTGTTCGCTCCGGTGCAACGGCTCGCCGCCATCGTGGTCGACGAAGAGCATGAGGCGAGCTACAAACAGGGGACGGTGCCGCGCTACCACGCCCGCGACGTGGCCCTGACGCGGGCCCGGCTCGAGGGTGCGCGGGTCATCCTCGGCAGCGCCACGCCCTCGCTCGAGACGCTGCAGCTCGCCAGGACCGGCCGGGTGTGCACGTTCACGCTGCCCGAGCGGATCGGCGCGCGGCCGCTTCCTCCGGTCGACGTGATTGACCTGCGGAGCGCGCCCCGCGTGGCCGAGGCCCGCGGGATCCCTTGGACCGAGCCGCTCGATCACGCGGTGCGGGGGGCGCTCGCCCGCTCCGAGCAGGTCATCTTGCTCCTGAACCGCCGCGGCTTCGCGACCTACCTGCAGTGCCCCGCGTGCGGAGACGTGCGCGATTGCCCGCACTGTGCCATCACCCTCACGGTCCACCAGACGCCGCGGGCACTGCGCTGTCACTACTGTGGGCACGAGGAGCCGATTCCGGCGGCGTGCCGGGTGTGCGGCAAGGAGATCCAGCGGATGCGCGGGCTCGGTACCCAACAGCTCGAGCACTTCGTGAGCCGGCGGTTCCCTGAGGCCCGGATCGCCCGCATGGATCTCGACACCACGAGCACCAAGTGGGCGCATCATCGCATCCTCGAGCGCATGGCCCAGGGCAAGCTCGACATCCTGCTCGGGACCCAAATGATCGCGAAGGGGCTGGATTTCCCCAACGTGACGGTGGTGGGTGTGGTGGACGCCGACACCGGCCTCCATCTGCCCGACTTCCGCGCCGGTGAGCGCACGTTTCAGCTCGTGGCACAAGTGGCGGGGCGGGCGGGCCGGGGGCCCAAGGGCGGGCGGGTGTTCGTCCAGACGCGCGCGCCCGCCCACCCCGCGATTCGGGCAGCCGCGGCTCACTCAGTGGCCGCCTTCGCGGCTGCCGAGCTGCCGCTGCGCGCGCCGCCCAACCCTGCCTACCCGCCGCACGTCGGACTGGCGCGGTTCGTCGCGGTCCACGAGGACGAGCGCCTGGCCCAGGAAGCGGCGGAGGGCGTCGCGGCGTGGCTCCGGCGCGCGAATGCCGAGCGCCTCGGCGGCGCGCTCACCGTG
>Ga0209160_1000961_pt1 | contig 24135 bp, 26 predicted proteins | sample GraSoiAngelo_153_FD_186167 | JGI IMG/M metagenome (GOLD analysis project Ga0209160, IMG submission 186167) | Grasslands soil microbial communities from the Angelo Coastal Reserve, California, USA - 14_1009_12_40cm (SPAdes) (version 2) | ecosystem: Environmental > Terrestrial > Soil > Grasslands ...
ACATTGGGGTTGCATATTTCTCCTGATGGTGTTAGATAATAGGCAACACAACAGTTGCATGAGCGAGGCTACCAACTTGACAGGGGAGGGCACGAAGCCATGAGCGTACCAGCACAAAAGGTTCAAGACGGGCCCAGCACGGACCGTATCGAAAAGCGGTTCGACGTGCGCGCGGCGCGCTCGCGCGTATGGCGTGCCGTCGCGAACGCGAAAGAATTCGGTACCTGGTTCGGCATAAAGCTCGAGGGCGGGTTTGCCGCCGGTGCGACGGTCCGGGGTCGGCTCACCATCCCGAACTACGACCACCTGACGTTGGAGATGCAGATCGAGCGGATCGAACCGGAGCACTACTTCGCCTATCGGTGGCACCCCTACGCGATCGACCCCACAGTAGACTACTCGACCGAGCCGACGACGCTGGTCGAATTCCATCTCGAAGAGATCGCGGGCGGGGAGGGCACCGCCGTCACCATCGTCGAGTCCGGGTTCGATCGCATCCCGCTCGCGCGCCGGGCGGAGGCCTTCCGCATGAACGACGCGGGCTGGGCAGGGCAAGCAAAGAAGCTCGCGCACTATGTCGCCTAGTCGCGCCGCGGCAGCGCTCAGGGTACCCGAGGCCGCGCCGGTGTTCGCCGCGCTGGGCGACACCACGCGGCTCGGGCTCTTGGGTCGCCTGTCCGCGGACGGCCCGCTCTCGATCACGCGTTTGAGCGAGGGCACCGGAGTGACACGCCAGGCGATCACGCGGCACCTGCACGCCCTCGGCCGAGCGGGCCTGGTACGCGACGTCCGCCGGGGCCGCGAGCGCGTGTTCGCGCTCGATCTCAAGCGCCTCGAGAAAGCGAGACAGTACCTCGATCGCGTTGCGGCGCAGTGGGACGCGGCAGCCGCTCGATTGAAGGCATTCGTGGAGAACTGAGAAAGGAGGCCGAGCTATGCGCCCCCCCTCTCCTCGGCGATGTGACGGCAGCGTCGCCAAGACGGGTCAGGCGACGTGACCCGCACCACGGGCGCACCAGAGGGTATTCGCAACCCCGCGCCATTGATGACGGCTCCCGCCAGCAGCATGACGGCAGCCACGACCATGGCCAGGCGGAAGGCCCCCGCGGACGCGTCCCGTGCCGCCCGTCGGATCTCCTCCGAAACGTCGGGACCCGGCACATTGAGTGGCGCAACCTCATTGCGCACGGCAACTGAGGCGACATCGAGGCCTGGAACGTCCCGCGCCAGCGCTCCGTAGAAATTCTGCGTCATCACGACGAACAGAATCGCCACCGCCAGCTGGGGACCCACATCTGAGATCGCCGTGTTGACGGCCGACGCCACGCCCGCACGCTCGACCGGAACGGACCTCATGACCGTTGCGGTAAGCGGGGCGACCATGAGCGTCGCGCCGAGACCGAACACCAGGAGCCCAGGCAGGACGCTGGTCACGTAGCCGGATGGCGGTGTGAACGTCTGAGCAGCCGCGCTCAGGTCCCACGGCGGGCTCGTGGAGGGGATCCGCGACAGCCACAGGACACCGAGGGCCATGAGCGCCGGGCCGATCGTCAGCAGCCGGCGCACGCCGTAACGGGCAGTAAGCCCACCGAGTCGCGACGAGAACAACGCCATGAGGAGCACGCCCGGAATCAGGGCGATCCCGGCCGCCGCCGCGGAATATTCCAGCGTCCCCTGGAGAAACAACGTCAAGTAGTAGAAGGTCACCGCGAAGGCCGCGTAGATCACGAGTGTCGACAGATTCGTCACGGTGAAATTGCGCGACCGGAACAGCGCCGGTGGAACGAGCGGATCAGGGGCGCGTCGCAGCCACCAGGGCAACAGGGCCGTCGCGATTGCGCCGATGCTCAGCGCCACGAACGCCGATGGGTTGTCCCAGCCGCGCTGCTGGCCCGAAATCGCGCCAACACACAGTCCAGCCAATGCCAAGGCCGTGAGCACCGTGCCAGGCACATCCAGGCTTCCGCTCGCCGCGGGGGCCCGCCCTTCGCGTACGTAGCGTCGCGTCATCCACAAGGCGACGAAGACGAGCGGCACGTTGATCAGGAAGACGGCCCGCCATGAGAAGGCGTCGACGAGCAGTCCGCCTAACGCGGGACCGACGATGGCGACACCCGCCGACGCGCCGGACCACACGCCGAATGCGCGGGCTTGCTCCTCCCCGGAGAACGAGGCCGTCACCAGCGCCAGCGAGCCTGGAACGATGAGAGCGCCCGAGACCCCCTGCAATACGCGCAGCACGATCAGCCATTCGAGCGTCGGCGCGAAGCCGCTCAGCAGCGAACTGGCGCCGAAGGCGGCGAGTCCGAGCGTGAATATGCGGCGACGCCCGTGGGCATCGGTGAGCCAGCCGGCGAGAATGAGCAAGGCACTCTCGCCCAGCAAGTATCCGTTGTAGAGATAGCTCTCCCCTTCCAGAGTCCCCACCACGTGCGCAGGCAAGTCCCGCGCAATCCGGGGGAGCGCCACGGTGAGAACGCTCGAGTCCAGAAACACGATACCGGACCCGAGAATCGCCGCCCACAGCGTTCCGCGTCTGTCGGTCACGATGACTCTCACCCCGCGGTGCTTGCGACTCGCATGCCGCCCGGCTATCTCCCAGGGGGAGGGAGTATGGCGCTGACCCCGACACAACGGAAGCACCCGGATCTGAAATGAAATGGTCTTGGAAGCTCGGAACGGTCGCGGGCATCGGCCTGTATGTGCACGCCACATTTTTCCTGCTCATCGCGTGGGTCGGGATTACGTACTGGCTGGCGGGCGGCAGTGCGGCGGCGCTCGACGGGATCGCGTTCATCCTCGCCTTGTTCGCCTGCGTCGTCTTGCACGAGCTCGGCCACGCGCTCACCGCCCGGCGCTACGGCATCCGCACCCGCGACATCACACTGCTCCCCATCGGGGGCGTGTCCCGGCTCGAGCGCATACCCGACAATCCCCATCAGGAGGTTTGGGTATCGCTCGCGGGGCCAGCCGTGAACGTGGTCATCGCGGCGGTGCTCTACGCGTGGCTCCTCCTCTCGCAGACCCTACGGCCGCTGTCCGCGCTCACCATGGCCGGTGGCCCGTTCCTCGAGCGACTGCTGCTCGTGAACGTCTCACTCGCGGTCTTCAACCTGCTCCCCGCCTTCCCGATGGATGGTGGTCGCGTACTGCGGGCTCTGCTGGCCATGCGCATGGATTACGTCCGTGCCACGCAAGTCGCCGCGCACGTCGGTCAGGCGATGGCCTTCGCGTTCGGCCTGCTCGGCCTGTTCACGAACCCGTTCCTCGTCTTCATCGCGTTCTTCGTCTGGATCGGCGCGGCTCAGGAGGCGAGCATGGTGCAGATGCGCACCGCCCTGAGCGGCATTCCGGTGAGTCGCGCCATGCTCACCGACTTCCACACCGTTGCACCGGACGACCCGGCGACACGCGTGCTCGAACTGATCCGCGGCGGATCGCAGCAGGACTTCCCAGTGGTCGACGGGGGCCAGGGGGCGCAGCAGGGTCGCCTTGCGGGCGTGCTGCTGCGCAGCGATGTGCTCAAGGCGCTGGCCCAGCGAGCGTCCGATTGGCGAGTACGCGACCTCATGCGCCGGGAGTTCCAGGTCGTGGACGCCGGCGACATGCTGGACACGGCCTTCGCGCGGCTGCAGTCCTGCAACTGTCACACGCTGCCCGTGACAAGTCGCGGTGCCTTGGTGGGGCTCCTCACGATGGAAAACGTGGGCGAGTTCGTGCTGATTCAGGCGGCGCTGGGACGCTTGCCGCAGACCCGGGCGGCCTAGCGCGCGCCGATGGAGCGGTGAAGTGTCCGCAAACCACGGTGAGTACTGCCTGATTATTGCAGGTAAAACGCCCACACCGCCCCGTCGCCCGCCACCAGCACGTACTGGCAGCCACCTACTGTGAAAGTCTCCGGAGCGTTACCGATCGAGCCGAGATGGGCGTGCCAGAGAGGCACGGGCAACCTCATCCCCCGCAGGCCAAAGGCCACAAAATTCCCGGACCCGTCGTCGGCGAACAGCAGACCGCCCGCCGTCGTGAGCAAACCGGTGGCACCGCCGTAGCCGCCCCCCGTTCCCTCGAAACGATATTTCCAGGCGAGCTTTCCGGTTTGGTAATCGATCGCGACAACAGAGGTTCCGAGCGACCCCACGACGTCCTGCTCGCTGCCTCCCAGCCCCACCATCACGCGCGGGTCCGTCGTGGTCAGGTAATACATGGCGTAGAGCTCGCGCAGCACGACATAGAAGAGTCCCGTCTGGGGATCGTAGCTTGCCGGAATCCAGTTCGTCGCGCCGCCATTGTCCGGCGAGACCAGCGAGCCGGCGATCGTGTTGTCCTTGTCCGGGTTCCGCTCGAGCTGCCCTTTGGCGTTGACGCCAGCGGCCCAGTTGGCCGCGTCGGAGAACTTCATCGTGAGCAAGTGCTCTCCAGTGGTGCGATCCAACACGTAGAAGTAGCCATTGCGCGACGCCTGCATCACCATCTTCCGCGGCTTCCCCCCGAACATCCCGTCGACCAGCACCGCCGGCTGCGTCGAATCCCAGTCGTGCGTGTCGTTCGGTGACGTCTGGAAGTACCATGCCATCTTTCCCGTCTCGACGTTCACCGCGACCACCGAGCATGTGTACAGGTTGGTGTGCGTATCGCGCGGCGCGCGCAGCCGCGCCGTGTACGCCGGCGTGGGATTACCGGTTCCGAAGATGTACAGGTGCGTCTCGGCATCGTACGACCCCGGGATCCAGACCTGCGCACCGCCGTGCTGCGCTGCGTCCAAGCTGGCCCAGGTGTCGAGCCCGGGATCGCCCTGCTTCATCGGCACGGTGTAGAACTTCCACTGCAGGTCCCCGGTCTTCGGATCGAATGACTGGAGAAATCCCGGCGCGTCGAGATCGTCCCCCGTGCCCACCAGCACATGATCACCGACTACCACGGGCGCCATCGTCGAGAAATATTGCTGGTTGAAGTCCGAGATCTCTCGGTGCCAGCGCTCCTGGCCCGTCTTCGCGTCGAGCGACACGAGGTAGTCGTCCGGGGTCTCGAAGAACAGCCAGTCGCCGTACATCGCCATGCCGCGATTGCCGATGTGCGTGCCACCGCGCGACTTCCACCAGTAGTGCCAGAGAATGTGCCCGTCCAGCGCGTCCAGCGCCCACGCATTGTCGGGCGCTGTGACGTACAGGATGCCGTTCACCTGCAGAATCGATCCCGACAAACGGGGCGAGCCGCTGGTCGCTCCGGGAATATTCAGCGGATTTTCCGCCACACCCCCGGTAACCGCCGTCGTCCCAGGTGGGCCAAAGAATCCCCCTTCGCCGCCGCCGGCTCCCGCCGTCAGGCGGCTGACCCACGCGAGGGAGAGGTGCCGAACGTTGCTCGTGTCGATTTGCGTGAGGGTGCTGTAACGCCGCTGCGAATAGTCGCCCGCGTAGGTCGGCCACGCGTCGGTCGCGGGCTTGGTCAGCAACGCCGGATCCAACCCCTGACCCACGAGCGACCCGGGCGGCAAACAGAACGGAATCAAGAGAAGCAGCCTGGTTGTTCTTGTCATTTCAATGTGACCAGATACGCGGTGAGGTTATGGATATCGGAATCGCGCCATTTCGGGAGCATGTCGATATGCCATTGCCGTGGATTGGTGACGACGACCTGCGGGATCGAATCGTGTCGGGCGAAGCTCTTGTAGGTACCGTCTGGCTCTCTCAGCGCGACGACGAAGGCGGAGATGTGATCGAGCTCTCCTGTTATGGCCTGCCCCGAGGGCAGCGTCACCGTTACCGTCGTAGCGAGCGGCTGGGGCGGTGCGGCGCCGGCCGAGCGGCGACCCCTCCTGCCGCCACCGCCCGACACGACCAGATTTTGAATCATCTTGGGCTCGTACCTCCCGCCGATCCCAGCGAGGTCTCCCTTCACCGAGTGACATTGCGTGCAGTGTCCAGCTCCGTTGAAGTAGGCTTCCCCCTGCTTGGCGTTGCCGACCAGGATATCGAGCGTGCTGGGCGCGCCGCGATCGGACAGCGGCTGGCTGTGTAACCAGGCAGCGATGTCGGCGATCTCCGTGGCACTCAACGTGAGCTTCGGCATACCGCGACCGGGAATGCCGTTCTGGACGACCGGCGCAATGAGCTCGCCGTGTTGATCGGCGAGCACCACCTGGTCACGAACGAGGTTCGGTCCCGTTTCTCCACCCCTGGCGTCCGAGCCATGGCAGAAGCTGCAATTGCCTTTGAAGAGCTGCTGGCCACGCGCGACCTGCTCGGGAGGAGCAGGAGAACGCTCCGGATAGTCCGGAGCACGTTCACTCCGGCCGGCTGGTGGCGCCGGCGTCGGGCGTGCAGGAACCTGCGCCGGAGCCTGCGGAGCACTAATGGCCGTGGCACAAGCGATGATCACACTGCCGAGGAACCGAAGCCGTCTTCGTGAATGCATCAGTTGAATCCTCACGACCGAGACGGTGCAAGATCTACTGCCCCACAGCCACCGGGCGCAAGCCGGCCTGCATTGTGGTGCACCAGCGCTATGACTTCTTCCCGAACCGCTCGAAGCGGTACGCGAGCTCCGGACCTTCGTCACCCTCGTACGCAAGTCGCGCGATCAGCAGCGTGAACGGCTCGGTGTAGCGGGCGATCCGCAAGGGCCCAGCATCGACCGGATCGAAACCCACGTCGCGGATTAGTTCGGCCGCCACAGCCTTGGCGCTATCGTCATCGCCACAGTAAACCAAACTCGGTCGGCTGGCCCTACGCTTGGCGGCGAAGACGCCAAACAGCACTTCGCTCGGCACGGTGCCGAAGGCGGAGACGACCCGAGCCTTTGCAGCCTTCTTTGCCAGCGCTTCCGCGCCCGAGGAGGTGTGGGCGATGACGAGGCCGGTGTCGTCCGCATTCATCGGGAGCGAGCAGCTGACGACGACCTTGCCCGACACATCGCCTGCCTGTTTCAACACGTCGTCGACTCGGGACCAGTGCACCGCAAGCAATACTGCGTCCGCTTTCTGCGCGGCCTCTCGCGGTGTGCCCGCCCGCGCCTTCCCTTTAGCATCCCGCGCGAGCTTCTCTAGCTTCTGCTCGCTGCGGGCGTAGCTGAACACTACTTCATGTCCAGCGCGCGCGAAGAGCGTGCCGAGCTTGCCGCCCATCAATCCTGAACCCAGGATGCCGACTCGCATTTCAGAGACCCGTCCGTTTCTCCAGCGCTTCGGGGTAGCGCGCGCCCTGGATTGTGATCTGCGAGGCGGCGGTTTCGATTTCGCGGAGTTCATCGGGCGTCAGCCTGATTGCCGCGGCGCCGATGTTTTCGTCCAGGCGCGCCAGTTTGGTGGTGCCCGGGATTGGCACGATCCATTGCTTCCGGGCGAGCAGCCAGGCGAGGGCGATCTGCGCCGGTGTCGCCTGCTTCCTCTCCGCAATATTCCGCAGGACATCCACGATGGTCTGGTTCGCCTTCCGTGCCTCAGGCGTGAAGCGCGGAACGATGTTGCGGAAATCCGAGCTCACGAACGCCGTCTTCTCGTCGATCGTGCCCGTCAGGAAGCCCTTGCCGAGTGGACTGAATGGCACGAAGCCGATGCCGAGCTCCTCCATGGTCGGTAGCAGCTCTTCCTCGGGGCGTCTCCACCACAATGAATACTCGCTCTGGACCGCGGTGACCTGGTGGACGGCATGTGCGCGGCGGATCGTGCGCACGCCTGCTTCAGACATGCCGAAGTGCTTCACCTTGCCTTGCGCAATCAATTGCTTGACCGTTCCCGCCACGTCTTCGATCGGCACGTTTGGGTCGACCCGATGCTGATAATAGAGGTCCAAGACGTCTGTCCGGAGTCGTTTCAGCGAACCCTCAACGCTTTGTTTGATGCGCTCGGGCCGGCTGTCCTGCACCTGTTGTCCGTTCTCGGTTTTGATGCCGAACTTGGTGGCGATCACCACCTGAGCGCGCACTGGCGCCAACGCCTCACCAACGAGCTCTTCGTTGGTGTACGGACCGTAGATTTCGGCGGTATCGAAGAATGTGACGCCGCGTTCGACGGCCGTGCGGATGAGCGCGATCATCGCCTGCTTGTCCGGTGGGAGACCGTAGCTCTGGCTCATTCCCATGCAGCCGAGCCCGATTGCCGAGACCTCGAGATTGCTCTTTCCAAGTTTGCGCTTCTGCATTGCCAGCTACCTCACGGTTGCGACGGGCGCGGGCTCGTCGAGAGCGAGCGAGGTGGACTGCTCGCGGTAGGCGTCGATCTGCGCCTGGAGATCGGCGACGTGCTGCTCGGCGAGGGCGATGGCATCGGCGCCGGCGATGAAGCGGCGCGGCGGCGGCTCCTCGCTGGCGATCGCGACCAGCGCCCGCGCGAGCTTGGCCGGGTCGCCGCCTTGCCGGCCGCTCTGTGCCTGCCACCACTTCAGCTGCTCCGCCGTGCGGTCGGCGTAGTCCTCGATGGACGGCTCGGCGTAGGTCACGGACGCCGGCTCCAGGAGCTCGGTGCGGAAGAACCCCGGGTTGACGATCGTGGTGGTGATGCCGAACGGCGCAACCTCTTGCTGCAGCGACTCCATCCAGCCCTCGAGGCCGAACTTCGCCGCGGCATATGCCGAACAGAAGGCAAACCCGACGAGGCCGGCGGTCGACGAGATCGAGATAATGTGACCGGAGCGCTGCTGGCGCATGACCGGCAGCACGGCGCGGGTGACATTCATCGGGCCGATGAGGAGCGTCCCCAACTGCCGGTCTATCTGCTCCGGCGTCAGCTCCTCGAAGTAGCCGGCAAAGAAGTTGCCGGCATTGTTGACCAGCACGTCGATGCGGCCGAACCGGTCGACGGCGGCCTGCACGGCCGCCGCGGCGTCGGCGCGGTTAGTGACGTCCAGCTTGAGGACCAGCAGGCTGTCCGACCTTCCCACGGCCTTGGCCACGACGTTGCTGTCCCGGCCGGTGGCCACGACCGCGTGGCCTGCGGCCAGGGCGGCCTTGACGAAATCCACGCCCATGCCACGGCCGGCACCAGTTACGAACCAGATCTTCTTGCTCGTCATGGTATCTCATTCCCTCCTAATGTCCTTCACATCGTGTAACCCGGCTTCTTGTACAGCTTCGCCGAGGTCTCGACGATGTCGGGTTTATAGACCTTCTCAGCCCAGTCCGCGGCCGAGACTTCTTCGAGTGCGACCGAGATGGACTCGTCTCCGTAATTCAAGACCTTCATGACGTCTTGCGTGATTGCCTCGGCGAGTCGCCGCTTCTGCTGCTCGGATTTCCCGGGCCAGAGCTTCACGATGACGTGAGGCATTGTTCGCTCCTGTATTGCTCGTCGCTGACCTTTTCCATCCAGTCCACTGCCTTGCCATTGAGCTGTTCCTGCACGGCGATGTGTGTCACGGCGGTGGTCGGCGCGGCGCCGTGCCAATGCTTCTCACCCGGCGGAATCCAGACCACGTCCCCCGGCCGGATCTCCTCGATCGGCCCTCCCCAGCGCTGCGCGCGTCCCGCGCCGGCCGTCACGATCAGGGTCTGGCCAAGCGGGTGGGTGTGCCACGCCGTCCGGGCGCCAGGCTCGAACGTGACACTGGCACCGAGTACGCGGGCCGGATCGGGTGCCTGGAACAGAGGGTCGACACGTACCGTGCCGGTGAACCACTCGGCGGGTCCAATGCCCGAGAGTTGTGAACCGCTGCGCTTGATGTCCATGCGGCCAATCGTAGCGGGCCCGTGCGCGCCTGTGTAGCCGGTAAAATCGAGAAGGGTTTGTGAGTACTATTCACAAATGGTGCGCGACGAGCTGAGCGTCCTATCCGCGTTCCTTGCCGTGGCGGAGGAACGGAGCTTTACCCGGGCGGCGAAACGTCTCGGGGTGTCGACCTCTGCGATCAGCCACGCGATGCGGGGGCTGGAAGAGCGGTTCGGCGTACGCCTGCTCGCGCGAACGACGCGCAGCGTGGCCCCGACACCTGCCGGAGATCAGCTCATCGCGCGTCTGCGCCCGGCGCTCGGCGACATTCGGGGAGCTGTGGACCTGATTACGGGCCTGCGCGACCGACCGGCGGGACGCGTGCGTCTAGTTGTGTCGCCCATCGCCGCGGCGACGGTGCTCGCACCGAAGCTGGGACAATTTGCGCGCGACTACCCAGATGTCGTGCTCGACGTGACGACCGATGAGAGCCGCGTCGATCTCGTTGCCGCGGGCTTCGACGCCGGCATTCATTTCGGGGAATTCATCGAGCGGGACATGATCACGTTCCGCGTCTCGAAGGACCACCGGCCGGCCATCGTGGGTTCGCCCCGCTACTTCGAGTCGCACGAGAGGCCGGCACACCCGCGTGACCTGACAAGCCACCGCTGCATCAACTTTCGACACGGATCCGCCGGCGTGTACCGGTGGGAGCTCGACAAGGGCAAGCAGTCCCTCACCGTCGCGGTGAACGGACCGCTGATCGTCGATGACGTGGAGATCATGGTCCGTGCGGCGATCGATGGCGTGGGTCTGGCATTCATGTCGGAGGACCGCGCCGCGCCGCACCTCGCAAGCGGGGAGCTCGTGCGTGTGCTCGAAGATTGGTGCCCACCGTTCCCCGGCTTCTTCCTCTATTATCCCCGTCAACGGCAGCTGCCGGCGGCACTGGCGGCGCTCATCGAGACTCTGCGTCTGTGATGCTCGAAGCCATCGGCAACACACCGTTGGTCATGCTCCGGAGGATCGTCCCGGACGGCGCTGCGGACGTGCTGGTCAAGCTCGAGTACTACAACCCGACCGGATCGTACAAGGACCGGATGGCCTTGTCGATGATCGAGCGGGCGGAGCAGCGCGGCACGCTCAAGCCGGGCATGACGGTGGTCGAGTACACCGGCGGCAGCACCGGTATTTCGCTGGCGTTCGTCTGCGCGGTGAAGGGCTACCGCTGTCGCATCGTCACCAACGACGCGGTGGCGCTCGAGAAGCGACGCAGCATGGAGATCTTCGGGGCCGAGCTCGAGGTATTGAAGAGCGCGGGCGGGAAGCTGACGGCGGATCTGGTGCCCCGCATGATGGAGCGGGCGCGGGAGATCGCGTCCGAAGGGCCGAGCTACGCGACCGACCAGATGCGCAACCCGGACATGGTGGCCGGCTACGAGTCGTTAGGCGAGGAGCTGCTCCGGCAGGTGGACCGGCCCATCCATACCTTCTGCGCCGCGGTCGGCACGTCGGGGATGCTGGTGGGGACGTCGCGGGTGCTGCTGCGGAAGGAGCCCAGGCCGCGGATCGTCGCGTTCGAGCCCGCGACGTCCTCGGTGCTGACGGGCGGCAAGGCAGGCACGCACGGCGTCGAGGGCGTGGCGCCCGGGTTCGTTCCGCCGCAATTGGACCGCTCCCTGGTAAGCGAAGCACGTGGCGTCAGCGAGGTGGAAGGGCGGCGGATGGCGTGGGAGCTCGCTCGGCGCGAGGGCATCTTCGCGGGCACGAGCACCGGACTCAACGTGGCCGGGGCGCTGCAGATCGCCAGGGAGATCGGCTCAGCGCATACGGTGGTGACCGTGGCCGTGGACAGCGGGTTCAAGTACCTGTCGGGGGACTTGTACGCCGTGACGCCCTAGCGGGGCAGCGTTATCATCGTATCCACGGCAGCTACGGCATCTGCAATTTCACGGGAGGACACGTGTACAAGTCATGGCTGGTCTCCATCAACGCCCTGTGCGCCTCGCTCGTCTGGGCGCAGTCCCCTGCCCCACAAAACAAGCCGTCAGTCCATTGGGAGGAGTTGACGGCGGCCGACTTCAAGGAGGGCATCGCTCGTGCGCAAGGCACGTGCCTGCTCCCCTTCGGCATCCTGGAGAAGCACGGAGCGCATCTGCCGTTAGGCAACGACCTGTTGAACGTGCGCTACGCGGCCCTCAACGCCGCGGAGCAGGAATACGCCATCGTGTTTCCCGAATACTATTTCGGGCAAATCTTCGAAGCGAAGCATCAGCCCGGCACCGTCGCCTACAGCCGGGGACTCGAGCTCCAATTGCTGCAGGAGACCACCGACGAGATGGCCCGCAACGGCTGCAAGAAGATCATCATCGTGAACGGCCACGGCGGCAACAACAGCCTGCTTCCCTACTTCGCGCAGTCGCAGCTCGAGACGCCGCACGATTACGTCGTCTTCGTGCTGGGCATCATGCGCGGCGGGCCGGGCGAGCCCAAGCACAAGTCGAACCCGGCGACCGACATGCATGCCGGCGAGAGCGAAACCTCCATGAGCATGATCGCCCGGCCCGATCTGGTGCACCTGGACCGCGCGCCGCAGGAATCGGGCGCCGATCAGGCACGGTTGAAAGCGCTGCCGGAAGGCCTGTACACGGGGATCTGGTGGTACGCGCGGTTCCCGAATCACTACGCGGGCGAAGGAGCCGCGGCGACGCGCGAGCTGGGTGAGTTCGAGGCCAAGACGTGGATCAACGGGATTGTGCAGGCGATCCGCGCCGTCAAAGCGGACCAGGAGAGCCTGCGGTTGCAAAACGAGTTCTACGAGCGGAGCAAGGATCCGTTGAAGACGCCACAATAGGAGGCCCGATGGTAGACAGACGGTCTTTCCTTGTCATGGCTGGCGGCGCCGCTGCCAGCCTCGCCCTCGGTGCGCGAGCCCCTGCAAGGCTCGATCGCATCGGCGTGCAGGCCTTCTCGCTGCCGAAGCTGCTCGAGCATGACATCGATGGCGCGCTCGCGATGCTTTCGGGACTCCGCTATCAGGAGCTCGAGCTGTTCGGTCCGTTTCCGTTCAGCGTTCAGGCCGTTCAGGATCAATGGAAGTCCATGGCCACGACGCTCGGCTTCTCGGGCAGCGGGTACTTCGGCCTCACCGCCGCGCAGTTCCGGGCGCGCCTCGACGCGCATCGGCTCACGTCGCCATCGACGCATATCGACCTCGACACGCTGCGCGACCGGACCGATCAGGTGGGCGAAGCCGCTCATACGCTCGGGCATAAGTACGTCGGTCTCGCTCTGATCCCGGAGGAGCGTCGCAAGACGCTCGACGACTACCGCAAGATGGCCGACGAGCTCAATGCGATCGGGACGCGCGCCAAGGGGCTCGGCTTCAAAGTCCTGTATCACAATCACGGTTACGGCTTCACGCCGCTGGAAGGGCAGATCCCGACACGCGTACTGTTCGATCGCCTGGACCCGACCGTCGTGGCGCTCGAGATGGACACGTTCTGGACGGTGGCGGGCGGCGCGAATCCTGTTGAGCTGCTCGACGCCTACCCGAAGCACTACCGGCTGATGCACGTGAAGGACATGTCGCGGCAGGTGCGGTTCGAGCACGGCGGCACGATGCAGGACTTCATCGCGCTCATGCCCGCAATCACGCCTGATGGTACCGGGGTGCTCGATCTCCCGCGCATTCTTGGCCATGCCAAGAAGAACGGGGTCGAGCATTTCTATGTGGAGCAGGATCTCGCTGCCGATCCGCCAGCGCAGCTCGGCAGGAGCATCCGTAACCTGAAGGCGATGAATCTCGCGGTCTAGCGCTCTTACGTCCTCGCCCCGTTCACGGGCCGAGGAGCAGACGGTCGATCCTGCGACTGACGTCGCGCAGGTACGCCTCGTCGCCCTGCTCCAGCTCGGCGATGGCGCTGCCGGTAAAGCCCGCGTCCGCGATGGCCTGCCGGACGGCGGGCCAGTCCACGTCGCCGTCACCCAGGTTCACCCACGCGTAGCCGTCCTCTTTTCGCTTGAAATCCTTGAGGTGGACCTTGACGATGCGTTTGCCCAGCGTGCGAATCCAATCCTGGGGATACCCGTACAGCACGACATTCCCCACATCAAACCAGGCCTGTACCCAGGGGCTGTGCAACTCGTCGATGTATTGGACCATCTCGAGCGGGCTGAGCAGGAATTTGTTCCAGACCTCCTCGATGGCGATCACGACCTTGAGCTCCTCCGCCAGCGGCAGCAGTTTGCGAATCTGCGCCTGCGAGCGCGTCCAGGCATCGTGATAGGAGGTTTGCGGATTCACAACGGCAGGGACGAGCAGCACAGCATCGGCGCCCCAGAGCTGGGCGTTACGAAGCGATGTGCGCATGCCGCTGAGGCTCTTCTCGATCACCGTGGGATCGCTGGAGGAGAGCGGATACTTCCAGTGATCCACATTCATGACGGAATCAATGCGCATGTCCGCCGCGTCGGCCGCCTGTTTCATTGCATCGGCTTTGCGCTCGTCGGGCTCCGTCAGCGCTTGCACGACTTGAAACCCGGCATCGCGGGCCAATGTGAAGCGATCGGCGTAACTCAGGTTCGCGGGCACCATGTCGAACACCAGCCCCTTTTTGATCGCGGGCTGCGCCCGCGGACGCAATCTCGCAAGCGGGCCGGCGGCGAAGCCTGAAACGCCCGCCGCCAAGGAGGACTTCACAAAGTCACGACGCGTTGTGCGCATACGCATACCTCAGCGCAGCCTGTCGAGATTGAGTCGTGCGTCCCAGACTTCCCCCGACTTCAGCAGCTCGTCCCAGGTCACCTCGCGCCCCGTATACGCTGCGGTGCGGGCCATCATGCAGGAGAGCGCGGACTCGGCGCCTTTGTCCGCCTGGTTGTGAAAATTGCCGCTGGTAATGCTCTCGAGGAATGCCTTTTTCTTTTCGGGGTCGGCGGATTCCAGATTCGACGTGAAGGTGCCCGTCACGGAGAACGCCGCCGGCTGACCCTGCGGCTGCGGCGAGAGGGGCGCCTGCCACGGCTCATCCCCCCAGATGCCGAGCGGACCGGCGTACGGCGAGAGCGCCGTGCCTTTGGTGCCGAAGAATCGCTCGCTCACGTCCCACCAGCCTTTGGCGAACTGCGTGGAGCTGAATGTGACGTCCACGTCGCCGGGATAGCGGAACAGGACGTGGTAATTGCCATAGCAATCGCCGTCATCGGCGGGGCGGCCGTGGCGTCCTCCCGTGGCGATGGCCTTCACCGGATGCGCTTTGAGGACCCAATTGCAGATGTCGACCACGTGAATATTCTGCTCCACGATGACGTCACCGGACAGCACGCGGTCGCGCACCCAATTCCGGAGCCGCCGCTCGCCGGCCGAGGCGTCGGGCCAAGCGGGGCGATCGATGTAACCGGTCAGATAGTAGGCTTCACCACAGATGATGTCGCCCAGCGCGCCGTCGTGGATGCGGCGCACCAGCTCGACAAAGGGAGGGCAGTCCCGGATCTGGAATCCCACGTCCAGACTCAGCTTGCCCTGGGCGCGCTTCCCGATGTCGATGACGCGTTTCGCGCCGGGGACATCAACGGCGACGGGCTTCTCCAGGTACACGTGCTTGCCCGCGGCAACAGCGGTTTCCAGGTGCTGCGGATGGAAGTAGGGGGGCGTCGCGATGACAATCGCGTCCACCTCCTTCGAGGCGGCGATTTGCTCGTACGCGCGCGGGCCGACAAAGAGCTGCCTCGCGTCCAGCGCCGCGTATCCTTTCGCCTGCTGAATCTGATCGAAGTGTGCGTGTGCGGCGTCGAGCTGGTCCTGAAACACGTCGGCCAACGCGACGACACGAGCGCCGCCGGTGTCCACCAGATTGGACGCGTCTTCTGTGCCGCGCCCGCCACAGCCGAGCAGGCCGACGCGGACGGCGGAATTCGCGTTCGTCCCCCGCGCCACTGCGGGCTTGACCCACATTGCCGCGGCGGCGGCAGCCGTAACGCCCACGAACGTGCGCCGGTCGAGTGTGTCAGCATCGCGTGACATACGCCCTCCGAATTATCCGATGAGTCCTTCCAGGTATGCCTTCGCGGCTCGCACGTCCTCGATCTGTCGAGGGCCGGAAATCTCGCGCTCAATGGTGACCGCCCCCTGGTAGTTCAGCTGCTTCAAGCGGGCGATGATTCGGGGAAAATCCACCTTGCCCTGGCCGATGGGGACTTCGTTGCCCAACTCTCTCGGATTCGTCGGCCAGAGCCCGTCTTTGGCATGGATGCCCTGGATATAGGGCGCGAGGATCTCGATGGCGTCCACCGGGTTGGCTTTGCCGTAGAGGATGAGGTTGGCGAGATCGAAGTTGACGCCCTGGTTGTCGAAACCGACGTCCTCGAGCGCGCGCACCAGCGTAACGGGTGTTTCCTGCCCGGTTTCGTAGCGGAATTGTTGACCGTTGCGCCGGCAGTACTGCACCACCTCGCGCATGGCCGCGACCGTCTCTTTGTAGACCGGGTCGTTGGGATTTTCCGGAATGAACCCGGCGTGACTTTGCACAGCGGGAATACCGCATGCTGTGGCAAAATCCGAGCCCTGCTTCATCCGCGCGATCCGCCCGGCGCGCGTCTCTCGCGGAACCACGCCGATCGTGAGCGGCCCTTCGTAAAAGTCCCACACCTCGCGACCTGGTCCACCTACCACCACGGAGGTCGCCTCGATGTGGTGCTGGGCCAGCGCCTGCAGCAGTCGCGGGCTCGCTCCCGGCGCGAAATCTTCAACGTACACCTGGCACGTGGGCAGGCCGAGATCATGCACCGTGGCAATGGCCGGCTCGGGGTCTTTTCCAATTCCGATGATCAGCCCAAGACGCAGCGGCCGCGGCGGCGGCGTGAACAACGGCGGACTGAGGCGGGCCGCTAGGACCCCCGCAGAAGCCTGAAGGAATTCGCGGCGATTGAAGTTGGTCGTCATGGCTGTTTTCCTCGGGCGCAGCGAGGCCTAAAATAACACGCCGAACGAGCCACCGCCGGAGAGCGCGATCTCGCTTGCTTGCCGTGCCCGCCTAGGGCGTTACGTTCCCGCCATGTCCAAGCAGCGCGAGCCCGTGCGTTTTCTGGTGTTCTCTGCGTCGCTCCGGGCTGGCTCCCTCAATACAACGCTCGCCAAGCTGGCCGCCAGCGTGATCGAGCAGCATGGCGGGTCGGTGGATCTTACTGGCATGAGCGCGTTGGACAGCCCCGCTTACAGTCAGGATGCGCAAACGCGGGACGGCTTTCCACCCGGCGCCGCAGAGCTGCGTCGCCGGCTCGACGCGAACGACGGGTTCGTCATCGCCTCCCCGGAGTACAACGGCTCGATGCCCGGACTGCTGAAAAACCTGATCGATTGGGTGTCGCGATTCCGGCCGCAGCCGTTTAACGGCAAGCACGCGCTCCTGCTGTCCGCTTCGCCGTCCATGGCCGGCGGCAATCGCGGCCTGTGGGCGCTGCGCGTACCGCTCGAGCATCTGGGCTCGCGCGTCTACCCCGACATGTTTTCGCTCGCGCAGGCGCACCAGGCATTCGACCCGCAAGGCAAGATCGCGAATCCGCAGCTTGCCGACCGCCTCGACCAAACGATCGCCGGTTTCATGGATCTCGCCGAGGCGGCAAAGCATTACCCCTGCGCCAAGGCGGCCTGGATCGAGTTCCTCGGCGAGCGTCCCGACTCCCCGATCGATCGGGTCGACAGGCCTGCGCAATCGTAATACAAGACGGCGGGTGGGTCCCGAGGGACCGCGCCCGCCGTCGCTGTCGCCGACCGCAACCTTAGTGGGTGCTGTCCGGCTTGGTCTGCGCCTTCGTCTCCTGCTGCTTCGCCTTGGCAGCCTGGTCCGCGGCCTTGTCTGCGTCCCGCACGTCCTGATCGGCCGCCTTCTCGGCGGCCTTCGCTTCCTGGTCGCTCAGCCCCAGGCTGTGCAGCGTCTGCCCGATGCTCTTCCCGCTCGCGAGCCCCGCGAGGATCTTGTCGGTCGTGATCCCTTTGGCGCTGAGGTTCTGCCCGGGCATGTTGGCGGCGATGAACTGACCCCGAGTGAGCTTCGGGTTCGCCGCTTGCGCCTGCTCATACGCCGTCTGCAACGCCTCGGGCGTTGTGTTGAGCTTTGCCGCGATGCCGCGGAAGCTCTTCACATGCTCCGCCGACTCGGCGCCGCGCGTCTCCCCCATTGGCTTGTTGGCCGGGGAGGTGTTCCTCACGTGCGGCGTGCCCGCCGTCGCGTGTGTCGCATGCTGCGCGGCAGCACTCACCGTTGTGGCGAGCGCGAGCAGCGCCGCGAGTGGAAATGCCTTCGTCATTGTGTCCTCCTGTAACGTGCGGCGAAGGTGGTCGCCGCTCCCGAACTAAGACTGCGCGGAGCGGGACGAGGTCACGCGTCTTAGTGGGTTCTTAATGTGACCCGAGTCACCGAGGCGGAGTGTTAGTGTAGGAGTCGACCGATGCGTGTCCTCGTCCGATATGTCGCGTTGCTCGTCGCCGTCGCGTCGTCCGTGGCGGCGCAGTCCCGGATCGACGCCGGCGTCAGCGCCGGCGTGGTGAAGCTCACCGGCCAGCGCTCGGAGCAGGTGGTGAGCGGCGTCCTCGAGTACGAGCCCAGCTCCTGGCTAACCCTGTACGCCATTCCCGCGATTCTGCACGTGTCCGACAGCACGAGCAGGGCCACGGTTTCGAGCAGCGGGCTCGGGGACCTGCCGGTCGTCGCCGCCGTATCCCGTACGTTCGCGACGCCGTGGTCGCCGACCCTCGGCGCCGCGCTCGTGGCGGTGCTACCGACGGGCAACGCGTCCTGCGGGCTGGGGAATGGCCAAACGGCGGGTGGGATGGACCTGGGCGTCGGGATGTCGCCGGGACACGCGCACCTCTCGGTCGACGCGAGCCGCAGCATCTCGGGTGTCTCGGCTCAATCTTCCCTCAGCGCCCCCAAGGCCACCACGCTGCACGTGGAGGCGGGCTACGACGTCTCCCCGCGGTGGACGTGGGCGGCTTCCGTGGGCGTCGACGTAGGCACCGCCGACTCGACCCAGAGGCTGAGTCGCGTGATCGGGCTCGGGGTGCGCCATACGCTCGCCGGCCCGCTCATGCTCACGGTCGACGGGAGCCACGGCCTCACCACCGCATCGCCCCAGTGGGTGCTCTCGGTAGGCGTCGGGACGGCGTTTGCCGGCACCTCACCGGTGACCCCGACGACCCCGCTACGGCGCATCAAGACCACGTTCAGCACCGGCACCACGGGCAAGATCGGTTGCCGCTAGGCCTACGCCTCGATCTTCGAGAACCGCCACGCGCCGGCGGCCACGAACAGGACGCCGACCCCCAGCAGCACGGCGATGTCCAACGCGACGCCGAAATGCGTCCTCCCGGTCAGCAAGCCGCGCACGCCGTCGACCCCATACGTTAGCGGATCGATTCGCGTGAGCGCCGCGAGGACGCGCGGCAGTCCCTCGAGCGGATAGATCGCTCCTGAGAGAAAGAAGGTCGGCATCACGAGGAAGTTCATCACCATCTGAAATCCCTGCATCTCCTTGAGGCCCGACCCGATCGCGGTCGCCAGCGCCGAGAAGATCACGGCGATCAGCGCGATGACGAGAAACGCGAGCGGCACGGCGAGCAGGCTCACGGGACGGAAGCCCGCGATGAGGGTCACGACGAAAATCAGCGTGCCCTGCAGCACCGCGACCGTCGCGCCGCCGAGCGTGCGCCCGATCATGATGGCCAGGCGCGGCACCGGCGCGACCAGGGTCTCCTTCAGGAATCCGAACTGGCGGTCCCACAGCATCGCGATCCCCGAGAACATGGCGGTGAACAGCACGGTCATGCCGATCACGCCGGGCGCCATGAACTGGAGGTAGCTGCCCTCGCCGGCGCGCCGGAACACGGGGCCCAGGCCGAACCCCAGCACTCCCAGGTACATGAGGGGCCCCCCGAGGGACGCGACGATCTGCACGCGCGACCGCAGGTACTTCTTCACCTCGCGCAGCCAGAGGATGTAGACGACGCTCATGCGCCTATCGCCTCCACACCCGCGCGACCTGCCGCATCTGGTCCTCGGCGGTCGCGCTCTCCTCCCGAATCGTGGTGCCCGTGAGCGCCAGGAATGCCGCCTCGAGCGAATCGGTGCCGGTTTGTGCCTTGAGCTCGGTGGACGAGCCCGTGGCGACGAGGCGTCCATGGTCGATCACGGCGATGCGATCGGCCACGCGGTCCGCCTCGTCCATGTAGTGGGTGGTGAGGAACACGGTCACGCCCTCGGTCGCGCTGAGGCTCCGCACGTGGGTCCACATCTGATTGCGACTCTGCGGATCGAGGCCGAGCGTCGGCTCGTCCAGAAACAGCACCTTCGGCGTGTGCAACAGGCCGCGGGCGATCTCGAGGCGACGCTTCCTGCCGCCCGAGAACGTCTTCACCAGATCGTCCCGCCGCTCCCACAGCTCGAACATCCGCAGCAGGGCTTCGCTTCGCACCCGACGCGCCTGACGCGGCACGTGATACAGCACGCCGTGGATATCCATGTTCTCCCATGCCGTGAGCTCGCCGTCGAGGCTGGGATCCTGGAACACGACGCCGAACCGCCTCCGCACCTCCGTCTGGTGCATGGTGGGATCGAGTCCGTCGAGCTCGAGGGAGCCGCTCGTCGGATGGAGCAGGGTCGTCAGCATCTTGATGGTAGTGGTCTTGCCGGCGCCGTTCGGTCCGAGGAACGCGAAGATCTCTCCGGCGCGCACGTCGAAGGAGACGTCGTTCACCGCGAGGACGTTCCCGAACCGCTTGACGACGTGCTGGACGCGGATGATCGGATGATCGCTCAATCTAGAACACCACGGTCTGGATCGAGTGTGGCCGCGAGCTGACCTGCACTGACGCCGAGCCGACGGCGAGGTTGTAGTCCCCGCCCTTTGCCGTGGGATTCATGACGACCACGACCACTGTCCCGTCTTGGTTCACGAAGGCCGTCGCGAGCAGCATGCTGCGGCTGGGTGACGCCACAATCCTTCTGGCGCCGGGACGGACGAACTTCGAGAAATGGCCGATGTAGTAGTACGAATTGGTGTAGATGAGCTGGCCGGTCCGCGTGTCGGCATGGATCGGCGCAAAGCAGAAGTTCCCAACGTGGTTGGGTCCGCCCCGTTCATCGAGCAGAATGTTCCAGTCCGTCCATCCCTCGGTCCCCGAATTGAAATCATTGACCATCGAGCGTCCGTACGCTTCCCCCAGGCTCCAGCGCCCATACGCGGTCGAGTCGAAGCTCGCCGGCGTGCCTTCGGTAAAGAGGATGTGTTTCGCGGGGTAGAGCCGCTTCACGAGCGCGACATTGCCATACATCTGCTGTCCACCCGACCAGTCCTCATACCAGTGAAAGCCGATCCCCCACGCGTACTTCGCGGCCGCGGGATCGTCGAAGATCGCCTGGGCCCGTTGGACGATGAGGTCGCGGTTGTGGTCCCAGACGATGATGTTGACATCACGGAGCCCCTGCTCGGCCATCACCGGACCGAGATGGTGCTTCAGAAAGTCCCGCTCGTCCGCGCTCTGATAGACACACGATTCCCACGTCTGGGTCGCCATCGGCTCGTTCTGAATGGTAATGCCCCACACCGGCACCCCTTCCTTGCGGTAGCTCTCGACGAACTTCGCGTAATACCGGGCCCAGGCATGGAAATACTCGGGGCGCAGGTGTCCCCCGTGCAGCATGTCGTTGTTGTCTTTCATGTACGCCGGCGGGCTCCACGGACTGGCGAAGAGCTTGAGCCTGCCTCCGCTGGCGGCCATCGCTCGCTTGATGAGCGGGATCTTGAATCGCAGGTCGTGCGCGACGGAGAAGGAGCCGAGGTCCTTATCACCCTCCGTCACGTACGTATAGCTCTCGCTCGAGAAGTCACAGCTGTTGATGTTGGTCCGGCCCAGCGTGTATCCGATCCCGCGGTCGGTGCTGTAATACGCCGCCAACACCTCTTCCTGACGCGCCGCGGGGAGTTTGGCAAAGGTCTCCGCCGCGGCATCGGTCAGGGCGCCGCCGATTCCCAGAAACGGCTGGAACGTTTTCCGCGGATCGACGAAGACGTACACCTTCCCTTCCGAGGTGGGCTCCGAAGGCTTGAACACCAGGGTGTCGGTGAGTGTCAGCCGGAAGCTGGTGCTGTCGGCCGTGGTATAGACGATGGCGCGCTTGCCGTTCATCTGGCCTGCGGCGTGCCGAGCGAGCAGAACCAGGGTGAAAAGGACTGAAATGGTCCGCATGTCGATCCTCATAGCTGCTAAGCCCTCGGCGCCGCAGGCTTGGCCGCGTAGATGAACTCGTAGTAGTCGCGCATGGTCAGGCCCGCGGCCGCCTCCCCGTCGACGATGACGGTCGCATCACGGTGCAGCTGGAGCGCGCTGGCCGTCACCATGCTGGTGACCGGTCCCTCGACAGCTTGGGCGATCGCCTTGGCCTTACTCTTCCCGCTCGCCACCAGGACCAGCCGTCGCGCATCGAGAATGGTCCCGACGCCCATCGTGATCGCATAGACCGGCACGTCCTCGCGGGCGTCGAAGAACCGGGCGTTGTCGTCGATGGTCTGCTTGGACAGCGTCTTGAGCCGGGTCCGCGAGCTCAGGGAGCTCCCCGGCTCGTTGAACGCGATGTGGCCGTCCGAGCCGATGCCCAGGATCTGGAGGTCGATCCCGCCGCATTCCGCGATGCGCCCCTCGTACCATTGGCAGAAGGCGGGGTAGTTGCTGGTGGTGCCCGAGGGGATGTTGAGTTGTGCCGCGGAATGTTCACATGCCGGAAGAAGTGCTCGTCCATGAAGTAGTGGTAGCTCTGCGGGTGATTCGCGGGCAGGCCAACGTATTCGTCGAGGTTGAACGTCGTCACACGCGAGAAGTCGACCTCCCCCGCTTGGTGCAGCCGCACCAGCTCCTGATAGAGGCCCAGGGGCGTGGACCCCGTCGCCATGCCGAGCACGGCGTTGGGCTTGGTGTTGAGCACGTCGACGACGAGCTGCGCCGCCGCTTTGCTCATCTGTTCGTAGCTCCGCGTAATGACGACTTCCATGGAGAGCGCCTCAGCCCCTTTCTTCCCAGCGCCGCGCGCGGTCGAGCGCCTTGCGCCACCCGGCCTCGAGCTGCTTGCGTTGGGCGGGTTTCATCACAGGCGCGAAGCGGCGGTCCACCTGCCACTGCGCCGCGATCTGTTTCTGGTCCTTCCAGTAGCCGACCGCCAATCCCGCGAGATACGCTGCGCCGAGGGCCGTCGTTTCGGTGACTTTGGGCCGCACCACCGGAACGCCCAGCAGGCTCGACTGAAACTGCATCAGCAGGTTATTCGCGGACGCGCCGCCATCCACGCGCAGCTCCTTCAGCTTGATATGCGCATCGGCCTCCATGGCGCGCAGCACGTCCGCCACCTGAAACGCGATTCCCTCCAACGCCGCGCGCGCGATATGCGCGGCCGTGGTGCCGCGGGTGACGCCCGCCAGCAGGCCGCGCGCGTACTGATCCCAGTGCGGCGCGCCGAGGCCGGCGAACGCGGGGACGAGATACACCCCCTGCGGATCCGTCACCTGCGAGGCCAGGGCTTCGACCTCGGACGACGATTTGATGATGCCCAGTCCGTCGCGCAGCCACTGCACCACCGCCCCCGCGATGAAAATGCTGCCTTCCAGCGCGTACTCGGTCCGGCTCCCGATGCGCCACGCCACCGTCGTCAGGAGATTGTTCTTGGACGCAATCGGCTTGGTGCCCGTGTTCATGAGCATGAAGCAGCCGGTGCCGTAGGTGTTCTTCACCATGCCGGGCTGGGTGCATGCCTGGCCGAACAGTGCCGCCTGCTGGTCGCCCGCAATGCCGGCGATCGGGACCCGACCGCCGAACAGGGTCGTCTCGCCGTACACTTCGCTCGAGGAGCCCACGGTCGGTAACACCGAGCGTGGGACGCCGAACAGCTTGAGCAGTCCATCGTCCCAATCGCCGGTCCGTAGATTGAACAGCATGGTGCGCGACGCGTTGCTCGGATCGGTCACGTGCACCCGGCCGCCCGTGAGATTCCAGACGAGCCACGAGTCCACGGTACCGAACGCCAGTTTGCCGGCCTTCGCCTTGGCGCGCGCGGCCGGGACGTTGCGCAGCATCCACTCGAGCTTCGTGCCGGAGAAATAGGCGTCCACCACGAGGCCCGTCTTGCGTTTGATCGACGGCGCCAGGCCGCGGGCCGTCAACTGGTCGCACCGGGCGGCCGTGCGGCGGTCCTGCCACACGATGGCGTGATGCACCGGCTCGCCCGTCTCGCGGTCCCACACCACCGTTGTTTCCCGCTGATTGGTTATCCCGATGGCGGCGATGTCGGCCGCGGTCAGCCCGGCCTTGGCCACCGCTTCTTTCGCCGTGTGCAGCTGCGTGGCCCAAATCTCGCTCGCGTCGTGCTCCACCCAGCCCGGCTTGGGAAATATCTGGCGAAACTCCTTCTGCGCCGCCGCCACGACGCTGCCGCTGTGGTCGAATACGATGG
>Ga0209160_1000962_pt1 | contig 24128 bp, 19 predicted proteins | sample GraSoiAngelo_153_FD_186167 | JGI IMG/M metagenome (GOLD analysis project Ga0209160, IMG submission 186167) | Grasslands soil microbial communities from the Angelo Coastal Reserve, California, USA - 14_1009_12_40cm (SPAdes) (version 2) | ecosystem: Environmental > Terrestrial > Soil > Grasslands ...
CACTGTGATATGCGATGGGTCTCAGGACACGAGCGACGATCACTGGGAGCTGTTGAACGTCCCACGAGCAGACGGTCGCTTGCTTTTTGCTCGGCGATCCGAACCAGATGATCTACACGTTTCTCCGCGATCGGAGCTGACGCTTTGCGAGGGAGCCGCGCGGCTCCAGAGCCACCACGACCTCCAGGGCGCTACGGGCTGGACTGGGCGGCCGAGGTGCGCGTTCAGTAAGTACTCAAAACTGGTGGGCAGGGACGGGATTGAACCGCCGACACCAGGATTTTCAGTCCTGTGCTCTACCAACTGAGCTACCTGCCCACCAGACGCGTGAGGATAGCAGACGCGCGTGGGGGCGTCCACTTCCGGTGCCCCGCGAGCGACTACTCGACGGGCGAGACCACGCCGAGGGCGCCGGACTTCTCGAAGAAGAGCGTGACGATGACGACCTCGCCGGCCTTGAGCTCGCGCGTCAGCTCGAAGAGCTCGACCCGCTCGCCGCCGGAATGCAGGCGCGTGAGGCTCGTCGCGGGCACCGCGATCCGAGTGAGCGGCTCACCGGCCTGGGTCAGGAGCTGGGCGCGCTTGGCGATCGGCGTCTCGACGCGCACGAGCGCGTCCTCGAACATCCCCGTGCTGTTGATGTCCACGAAGAACAGCGCGCCGTCGCCGTTTCGCACGACGCGCCCGTGCTCGGGCAGGAGGCGCACGCCGCCGACGTCCTCGACGGTTGGGTAGTAAACACAGCCGCCCGCGAGCAGACCACTGACGAGCAGGAGGAGAAGCCGCGAAGCCGTCGTCCGTCTGCCGGCGCGGCCTCGGCGAGCTGGCGTCATGCGCCCTTGAACGCGCCTTCGGCGACCATCACCCCGAAGGCCCGCTCGTAGGCTTTCACGGTGCGCTCGAGATCCTCGTCCCCGTGGACGGCCGAGATCCAGCCGTGGTTCATCGAGGAGTCCACGCCGTTGTTCATGAGCGCGCATCGCAGGAGATGGTAGAGGCCAGCGCGACGCGGGCGGTCAGGGCCCGCGAGACCGGGCTTGCCCTCGAACGACACGTGGTAGATCGACGCCTCGCCGTAGCAAGTGCCCGGGACGCCGGCGCGCTTCATCGCCTCGGTCAGGTTGCGGCGCAGCTCCTCGCCCGCCTTGTTCGCGCGCGCCTGGAGCGACGCGTCCGCGCACAGCTCGAGCGTCGCGATGGCCGCGGAGGCACAGAGCGGGTTGGCGTTGAACGTGCCGGCGTGCGCCACGCGCTGGCTGCGATCCCAGTCGGGGTCGCCGCGGAACGCGAGGAGCGACATCAGGGGACGCCGACCGCAGAGGGCGCCGCCGGGCAAGCCGCCGGAGACGATCTTGGCGAGCGTGGTCAGGTCGGGCGTGACGCCGAAATACGCCTGGGCGCCGCCGGGCGAGTAGCGGAAGCCGGTGATCACCTCGTCGAAGATCAGCACCACGCCGTGGCGCGTCGTCAGCGCGCGCAGCTCTTGCAGATAACCCGGGATCGTCGGCGTCGTCCCCGACTGCCCGCCGGCCGGCTCCAGGATCACCGCCGCGACGTCGCCGCGCTCGAGCGCCACCTGCACCGCCTTGATGTCGTTCGGCGGGCAGATCAACATCTGATCGAGCGTCGCGCCGGGCACGCCGGCCGACATCGGCACGTCGTAGGGCGGGTTCACGCCCGCGACGGCGCCGTCGTGCCAGCCGTGGAAATGGCCGGCGAACTTCACGATCCGCGACCGCCCGGTGTGGGCCCGCGCCACGCGCATCGCCAGGTGCGTCGCCTCGGTGCCCGACATCGTGAAGCGCACCAGCTCGGCACACGGGACGAGCTGCGTGACGAGCTCGGCCCAGCGCACTTCCAGCTCGTGGCATCCGCCCAGGTGCGTGCCACGCGCGATCTGCGCCTGCACTGCGCGCACTACCGCCGGATGGCAGTGACCGAGGAAGAGCGCGCCGTGGCCCATCCAGTAGTCGATGTACTCGTTGCCGTCGACGTCCCACTTGCGCGTGCCGGCCGCACGCTCGATGTAGGTGGGAAACGGCGACAGATGACGGATGTCGTGGGTGATGCCGCCGGGAATCGAGCGCCGCGCGCGCTCCCAGAGCGCGGCGGACTTCGCGTGCTTGGCGCGATACTCGTCGTGGATCGTCATGATCGCGTTCCTCTCCTGGGCGTCCCGACCCCCATGATACCGGAACGTGCCGCTAATCGAGGCACGTCCATGACTTGACCCGCGACAGTCGGCAGCTCCATCCACCTGCTCGGCAAGACGCTCGGCGAGGTGCTCCGCGCGCGCCCAGGAGTCGAGCGCACTCTTTGGGACCGAGGAGCGGATCCGCGCGGCCGGCTGGGCCCCAGCCCCGCGACGGCCTGCAGCACGCACAACGATTTCTCCGACGGCGCCTATCGATTGAGCATCCGACCCGCGCGCGTGACACGAGACCGCGCTGCCAGCCGGAGCAGATCGACCACCGCCGCGTGCGTGTCGGCGGCCAGCCCGTCCACCGTGGGCTCGCGCCGTCGAGTCACGCCGTCGCACGCGCCGACCGCCACGCATGCCGTGATGAGCCGGCGCTCGATGTCGGGAGTGTGCAGGAGGTCGCTCCCGGTGAGCCGCGCCAGCGCGGCGACGATGCCGTAGCCGCCCCAGTTGGAGACGCCGGCCACGACCAGGTGATCGACCGGCACTACCGTGGCGATCCGCGCCCTGAGCGCGTCGAGCCCCGCGATCCTCGCCCGCACCGAGCCCATGCCGATCTCGTTGCCGCCGTCGCCGATCCCGACGGTCACGGGCCGGCCTACTCCGCCAAGCCGGGTCACGGTTCGACGAGTGGGTTGAGCGCGCGTGCGGAGCCGGGTCGCACCTTTCTCAGGCCACCCTCGGCCCGAGCCGGGCTCACGGCCCCCGCTACAAAGAAACAGCTCGTCGATCGGCGCGTTCCACTCTGCGACCGAGTCGCCCCGCATGTTCAGGTAGTCACCGGCGCGGTTGCGACCGGGACGCTCGATCGCCACCAGGTGCGTCGGCTGCTCCGAGGCGAGCAGCCGGCGGGCGGCGTCAGGCTCATCGGGATACACCAGCACGTCGGACGGCTCGTCCAGGGTCTTGAGCATGGCTTCGACGATCGGCACGTTGGTCGCGTCGGTGACGTACGTGACGCGCGCGCCGAGCCGACGCAGCGCGCGGCCGAGCACGGCCGCACCGGGCGGGCCATCGGTCTCGGGCATGTCGGGCTCCACGGTGAAGCCCGTGACGATCAGGACGCGGCGCGCTCCGCGGAGGGCGCGCGCCGCCTTGAGCGCGGCACCGGGTGTCGCGAACGCGGCGATGTCGCGGTGACCGGGATCGAGGGCGAGGATCTGGTCGACGAGATCGGGACCGCGCGTCACGAGCCGGACGCTATCACCGCCTCGCCTCGTACAGCAAGCACTGGTAGGGAGCCAGCGGCACGGCCGTGTTGGTCCCGGCGAAGGTCTCGGCGTCGCTGTCGATCAGCACGCGCCAGTCCGGCGCCTCCAGGGTCAACGCCTGGGTCTTCGACGTGAGGTTCGCGACCAGCTTGACCTCGTCCCCGTCGGGGGTCGCGCGCGTCACGACGAGCACGGCGCCGTCGGCCTCGCGCGACACCTGCGTCAGCTGCTTGTGCCGCGTGCCAAGTGCGGGGTGCGTGCGTCTGAGCGTCAGCCAGCGCCGGTAGAACTCCCGGAGTCCGCGATGCCGGGGAGCCCCGGCGAGTGAGTGATTGAGCCGCGAGCTGACGAACGTGTTGGGCGCGTTGGGATCGGAGATCGGGCCGCGCCAGTCCCAACGGGTCATTTCCTCCGTGCGGCCTTTCCGCACCGCCTCGGCGAGATTCTTGTCGAGGAACGAGCTGAAGAACTGAAAGCGCGCCGTCTCGCCGTACTCCTCGCCCATAAAGAGGAGCGGGATGGACGGGGTCACGAACATGAGACTCACGGCGAGCTTCACCGCCTCGAAAGGCACGAGCGTGCCGAGCCGCTCGCCCTGGGGCCGGTTGCCGACTTGATCGTGGTTCTGCAGGAAGATCACGAAGTGGTCGCCCGCCAGATCGCTGCTCGGCGTGCCGCGCGGCCGTCCGAAGTATTCGGAGGGCTCGCCCTGATAGACGAAGCCCTCGGCGATCGCGCGCTCCAGGTGCTGCTCGGCGCCGAAATCGACGTAGTAGCTCATCGACTCGCCGGTGAGCCGGCGGTGCAACGCGTGGTGGAAGTCGTCCGACCACACCGCGTCGAGGCCGAGGCCGCCAGCGCTCGTGGGGAGCACCAGCTTGCGGTCGTTGTCGTGGGATTCGGCGATCACGTGGACAGGTCGGCCCAGGCGCGCGGCTTCGCTCCGAGCCGCCTCCGCGAACTCGGTGAGGACGTGGACTGGGCTCGTATCATAGATCGCGTGGATGGCGTCGAGACGGAAGCCGTCGATGTGGAACTCGCTGACCCACATGCGCCCGTTCTCGATCACGTGGCGGCGGGCGCCGTCGGAGCCCGTGCCGTCGTAGTTCACCGCCGGGCCCCACGCGGTCTGCGTGCGATCGGCGAAGTACGGGCCGAACTCGGCCAGGTAGTTTCCCTCGGGGCCGAGATGGTTGTAGACGACATCGAGGAACACCGACAAGCCGCGCGCGTGGCAGGCGTCCACGAGACGCCGGAGCCCGCGCGGTCCGCCGTAGGTCGACTGCGGCGCCCAGAGGTGCACGCCGTCGTAACCCCAGTTGCGCGAGCCGGGAAACTCGGCGATCGGCATCAGCTCCACTGCGGTGACGCCGAGCTCGACGAGACGGGCGAGGTGCGGAATGATCGCCTCGAAGGTGCCGGGCGGAGTGAACGCGCCCACGTGCAGCTCGTAGAGAACGAGGTCGCCGAGCGCGTGGCCCGCGAATTCCTGATCGGTCCACACGAAGCGGTTGGGATCGACGACGACCGACGGACCGTGGACGCCCTCGGGCTGAAACCGTGACGCGGGGTCGGGCCGATAGCGGGTCGCGTCGAGCCGATACTTGTAGCGGGCGCCCTCGGCGAGACCCTCGAGCGTGACCTCGAAGAGTCCGCCCTCGCGCGCGGTCAGCGCCTCGATCGCCCGACCGTCGACGACGACGTCGACCGACCGGCATCGGGGCGCCCAGACCCTGAATGTGACGCCGTTCGTGAGAAGGCTTGCACCGAGCGCGCTCATACGGTCCAATGAAGGCCCCATGGCATCACCATTCGCCCTGGTACTGCACACCCATCTTCCGATGGTGGTCAATCACGGCCGCTGGCCCCATGGCAGCGACTGGCTCTGCGAGGCGGCCTTCGAGTGCTACCTGCCGCTGCTCGAGACGGCCCACCGCCTGGTCGCCGATGGGATCTCGCCCAAGTGGACGATCAACCTCTCGCCGGTGCTGACCGAGCAGCTCGCCTCGCCCGAATTCCAGAAGGAATTATCTTTTTACCACGATAACGTCCGGCGCGCCTGCACGGAGTCGCGGCAGCACTTCACGCGCGCGGGCGAGAAGGAAATCGTCCACCTCACCCACTTCTGGGACGAGTTCTTCGAGCGGATGTGGGAAATGCACCGCAGAATCGGGGGGGATATCCCCGGCACCTTCGCCGACCTCCAGCGGGCCGGGCACATCGAGATCATCACCTGCGCGGCGACCCACGGCTATCTGCCGCTGCTGGGGCGGGACGAGTCGATCCAGCTGCAGCTCCGCACCGCCGTCGAGACCCACCGCCGGCATTTCGGCCGCCCGCCGCGGGGCATCTGGCTGCCCGAGTGCGCCTACCGCCCCCGCTACGAGTGGACGCCCCCGACCGGGCCCGACAGCGGTCGCGATCGGCGCGTGCGACCCGGCATCGAGGAGATGCTGGCGAAAAACAGCCTGGAGTATTTCGTCGCCGACGCCCATCTGGTCTCCGCCAGCCAACCGCTCTTTCTCTACCGCGATTTCCTTCCCATGCGGAAAGACGCCCAGAGCGAGCCGGTGGCCACGGTGCCGGCCGGCCAGGCCCGCTCGCCGTACCTTCCCTATCGGGTCGCCTCGCGGGGAGGCCGCGGTCAGGCCGTCGCCTTCTTTCGTGACCCCAAGACCACCCTGCAGGTGTGGAGCCGCGAGCACGGCTACCCGGGGGAGTACGCGTACCTGGAATTCCACAAGAAGCACTTCCCGGGCGGCCTGAGGTTCTGGCGGATCACCGACAACCAGGGTGACCTCGGCACGAAAGCGGTGTACGACCCCGACGTCGCCGCGCAAAAGGTCGCCCTCCAGGCCCCGCACTTCGTCGACCTGGTGATCGACACCCTGACGCGCGCCGGCAAGGGGCCGTCGCTGGTCTGCTCACCCTACGATGCGGAGCTCTTCGGTCACTGGTGGTTCGAGGGCCCCATGTGGCTCGAGCACATCGCGCGCGAGATGGAGCGCCGGGACGTCCCGCGCATGACGCTCGGTGAAGCCCTCGAATCGGTGCCGCCGCGCACGACCCTGTCCCTGCCGGAGGGCTCGTGGGGCGAAGGCGGCGACCATCGGGTCTGGCTCAACCGCGGCACCGAGTGGACGTGGGACCGGATTTACAGTGCCGAAGCGGAATGGGTCGGGCACCTCGCCCGGCTCGACGGCCGCCCCGAGGTCCGGCGCGTGATCACCCAGGCGACGCGGGAGCTCCTGCTCCTGCAGTCCTCCGACTGGCAGTTCCTGATCACGACCGGGACCGCGTCCGACTACGCGGAGCGGCGGGTGGCCGAGCACTACGCCGAATTCAAGCGGCTGTGCGAGATGGCGCGCGCGCTCGAGGCCGGCGACACGCTTTCGCCCGACGCCGCGCACTCGCTGGAGCGCCTGGAGCGCGACGACTTCTGCTTCCCGGACCTCAACCCCGCCTGGGGCCTCGACTCGCCCGCCGCCGGCTGAGCACGATGCCGCGACGCGCGCGTGTCCTCGCAATGGTCATGGCCGGCGGCCGGGGCGATCGCCTGCAACCCTTGACGCGTGAGCGCTCGAAGTCGGCGGTGCCGTTCGGGGGCCGCCATCGCCTGATCGATTTCGTGCTCTCGAACTTCGTGAACTCGGACATGCCGTCCCTCTACGTCCTCGTGCAGTACAAGGCGCAGTCGCTGATCGAGCACCTTCGCCTGGCCTGGCGGACGAGCGGCATGCTCCCCGATTTCTTCGTGACCGTCGTTCCGCCGCAGATGCGGGTCGGCGCCGCCTGGTACCGCGGCACCGCCGACGCCGTCTTACAAAATCTGAACCTCGTCGACGACTTCAACGCCGACGTCGTCGCGGTCTTCGGCTCCGACCACGTCTACCGCATGGACGTGAACCAGATGCTGGCGTTCCACCAGGAGTCGGGCGCCGACGTGACCATCGCGGCCCGGCCGGTGGCGCTGGCCGACGCCCGCCAGTTCGGCGTGCTCGGCGTGGATCGCGCGGGACGGGTCGTCCAGTTCGAGGAAAAGCCCGCGAAGCCGGCGCCGCTGCCGGACGATCCCGAGCGCGCGCTGGTCTCGATGGGCAATTACATCTTCTCGCGGCAGCCGCTCGTCGACGCGCTCGTGGCCGACGCGCGACGCTCCACCGACCACGACTTCGGCCACTCGATCATCCCGGAGCTCGTCCCGGGCGGGCGGGTCTTCGCGTACGACTTCCAGAAGAACGAGGTGCTCGGGGTCAAACCGTACGAGGAGCATGCGTACTGGCGCGACGTGGGCACGATCTCGTCCTACTGGGAGGCCCACATGGACCTCCTGGGCGAGTCGCCGCGGTTCGACCTCGACAACCGGCTCTGGCCAATACGCAGCGAGCACCATGCCGGCCCGGCGGCCCGCTTCATCGCCGGCGACGTCGACAACGCGCAGATCGGCGAGTCGTCCCTGGTCAAGCGCGCGACGATCCGCAACTCGATCCTCGGCCGGTCCGTGTGGGTCAACGAGGGTGCGGTGATCGAGGATTCGATCGTGATGGACCACACCACCGTCGGCAAGGGCGCTCACGTGCGCCGCGCCATCATCGACCGCTTCAACATCATCCCGGCCGGCGCCGAGATCGGCCACGACCCCGCCGCTGACCGCCGGACGTATCACGTCGACGCCTCCGGCCTGGTCGTGGTTCCGCGCGGAGGTCGCCGCGAGTTTCTTCGGGGAATCGAGGAATTTTGACCCGCGCGATCGTCATCCACGGCCACTTCTACCAGCCGCCCCGGGAGAACCCCTGGCTCGAGTCGGTGGAGGTCCAGGACTCGGCGGCGCCGCAGCACGACTGGAACGAGCGGGTGACCGCGGAGTGCTACGCGCCGAACACGGCGGCCCGGCGCGTCGACGAGCAGAACCGCGTGCTCGACATCGTCAACAACTTCGAGAAGATCTCGTTCAACATCGGGCCGACGCTCTTCGCCTGGCTCGAGCGCCACCGCCCGGATGTGTACGCGAAGATCATCGAGGCCGACCGCGCGAGCGTCGCGGCCCGGGGTCATGGCAACGCGTGCGCGCAGGTCTTCAACCACATGATCATGCCGCTCGCCACGCGCCGCGACAAGGTCACGCAGGTACGCTGGGGGATCGAAGACTTCCGCACGCGGTTCGGGCGGGAGCCCGAGGGGCTCTGGCTTCCCGAGACCGCGGTGGACAACGAGTCGCTCGAGGTGCTCGCCGAGGCGGGCGTGAAGTTCACGATCCTGGCGCCCCATCAGGCCCAGCGCGTGCGGGCCCTGGATACCGAGGCCTGGGAGGACGCCGGCAGCGGGATCGATCCGAGCCGTCCGTATCTCTGGCGCGGACCGCGCGGGCTCAGCCTGGTGCTCTTCTTCTACGATGGACCCATCTCGCGCGCGATCGCGTTCGAGCGGTTGCTGGAGCGCGCCGAGAACCTCGTGGCGTGGCTCAACGCCGCCTTCTCTGACGCGCGCACGGAGCCGCAGCTCGTCCACTGCGCGACCGACGGCGAGACGTACGGCCACCACAGCCGCTTCGGCGAGATGGCGCTGGCGGCGGCGGTCCAGCAGATCGAGGCCGAGGCGGCGGCCGCGCTCACGAACTACGCGGCCTCCCTGGCAGCCAACCCGCCCACACACGAGGTCGAGATCCGCGAGCGAACCTCGTGGAGCTGCGCGCACGGCATCGAGCGCTGGCGCTCCGATTGCGGCTGCCGCACGCGCGGCGACTGGCACCAACGCTGGCGGGCTCCGCTGCGCGAGGCGCTCGACTGGCTCCGCGACCAGATCGATCCTTACTTCGAGGCGCGCGCCTCCGCGCATCTCAAGGACCCGTGGGCGGCCCGCGACGACTATGCCGCCCTGCTCCTCGATCGAAGCCCCGAGCGGCTCGACGCGTTCTTCGCCGCGCATGCCCGAGGCGTGCTCGATCCGGCGGCACGCGTCGAAGCCCGCAAGCTTCTCGAGCTCGAGCGCAACCGGCTGCTCATGTACACCTCGTGCGGCTGGTTCTTCGACGAGATCTCGGCCATCGAGCCCGTACAGATCCTCCGCTACGCGGCGATGGCCCTTCAGTACCTGAACGACCTCGGCGGCGGGCGGCTCGAGGACGAGTTCGTCCGCCGGCTCGCGGCCGCGCCGAGCAACGTGCCCGAGATGCGCGACGGCGGGGAAGTCTACCGCCGCCTGATCCGGCCGACCGCGGTCAACTTGAGCCGGGTCGTCACGCACTACGCGATCACCGGCCTTCTCGAGGAATATCCCGCGGACGCCCGCATCTACGCCTACCGGGTCGAGCGGCTCGACGGCGCGCGCGAGACGGCCGACGGCACGACGCTCGCCGTCGCGCACGTGCGCGTCAGCTCCGAGGTGACGGGCGAGACGCGCGAGATGGTGTACGCGCTGCTCTACTTCGGCGGCCACGACTTCTCGTGCGGTGTGAGGACCTGGGACGATCAGGCCACCTACGACGCGCTGAAGACCGACCTGCTAGCGCGCTGCGCGCGCCAGAGCGTCGCCGACCTCGTCCGCGGTCTCGACGAGTACTTCCCCGGCGGGTTCTCGTCGCTCAGCCACCTCTTTCTCGACGAGCGGCGGCGCGTCCTGGGCAACGTCATCCGGGCGACCCTCGAGCGCCACGAGGAGACGTACCGGAAGATCTGGGAGGAGAACCGCAAGCTCGTCCACTACCTGCGAGAGGCCGACGCGCCCATTCCCGAGGCCCTCGCGATCGTCGCGCGCCACGTGCTGGAGGAGCAGATCACCGCCGAGCTCCAGCCCCTGCCGGAGCTTCTGGTGATCCCGGACCGCGTCGTCGGCATCGTCGACGAAGCGAGAGCCCTCGGCCTGACGCTCGACCTCATGCCCCAGCGATTGGTCATGCACCGCGCGGTCGCACACGCCCTCGACGCCGTCGCCGAGGCGCCGTCGCGCGAGCGCATCGCGCAGGCGACCGCGCTCATCGAAGGCGCGCGTCGTCTCGGCATCCGGTACGGGCACTGGGCGACCCAGAACCGGTTCTTCCAGATCTGGACCGAGCGGCCCGACGCGCGCGGCGACCTGCTTCCGCTCGCGACCGCGCTCGGCTTCAGCCTCGCCCCGTGACCCGGCCATGAGCGCGCGCTCGATCGACGCGCCCCGGCGCACCGTCGTCATCGAAAGCCTCGCGCCGGCCGTGGACGGCGGCCGGTATCCCGTCAAGCGCGAGGTCGGGGCGGTCCTCGAGGTCTCCGCCGACATCTTCAAGGACGGCCACGACGTGCTGGTCGCCTACCTGCGCTATCGCCGCGACGGCGACCGCGCGTGGCGCGAGAGCCCGATGCACCACGTGGACAACGACCGCTGGGCGGGCACGTTCACCCTGGCGGCGACGGGACGCTATCGCTACACGATCGAGGCGCTCACGGAGACGTTCCGCTCGTGGCTCGCCGACCTCGAGAAGCGCCACGCCGGCGGCCAGGACCTCGAGAGCGCGCTCGGCGAGGGGCTGGCCCTGATCCGTGCCGCGGCGGCGAGGGCGACCGTGGCCGCCGACCGCGCCACGCTTGCCGCGTACGTCGGCCGGATCGAGCGCGCTGCGTCGCCGTCGGACGCCGTCGCGGTGGCCGCCGAGCCGGAGCTGGCCGCCCTGATGAGCCGTCATCTCGACCGGTCGGAAGCGACGTGGGCCGAGCGTGAGCTCGAGGTGATCGTCGACCCGGAGCGCGCGCGATTCGCCGCGTGGTACGAGTTCTTCCCGCGCTCGGGAACGGCTGCCGATCGGAGCGCCACCTTCAAGGAGGCCGAGGCCCAGCTGGCGTTCGCCGCGGCGATGGGCTTCGACGTCGTCTACCTGCCGCCCATCCACCCGATCGGGCGGGCTCACCGCAAGGGGCGCAACAACGCCCTCGTCGCGGCCCCCGGCGATCCGGGCAGCCCGTGGGCGATCGGCAGTGCTGACGGCGGCCACACCGCCGTCCATCCGGACCTCGGCACCCTCGAGGACTTCGACCGGTTCGTCGAGGCCGCGCGGCGCCTCCGGCTCGAGGTCGCGCTCGACTTCGCGATCCAGTGCTCGCCGGATCATCCCTGGGTGCACGAGCACCCCGAGTGGTTCTTTCACCGTCCCGACGGCACGATCAAGTACGCGGAGAACCCGCCGAAGAAGTATCAGGACATCTATCCGCTGAACTTCCAGGGCGAGGGGGCGCGAGAGCTCTGGGAGGAGATGCGACGGATCCTCGAGTTCTGGATCGGCCACGGCGTCAGCACGTTCCGCGTCGACAATCCTCACACCAAGCCCGTGAAGTTCTGGGAGTGGCTCATCCGCGCCATCAAGGACGCGCATCCCGAGGTCGTCTTCCTGGCCGAGGCGTTCACGCGCCCCAAGATGATGAAGGTCCTGGGCAAGGCGGGCTTCACCCAGTCCTACACGTACTTCACCTGGCGGAACACGAAGCAGGAGCTGATCGATTACCTCACGGAGATCACGACGGCGCCGGTGGCGGAATACTTTCGCGGCAACCTCTGGCCGAACACGCCCGACATCCTCCACGAGAGCTTGCAGCGGGGTGGCCGGCCGGCCTTCAAGACGCGCCTCGTGCTCGCGGCCACGATGTCGTCGCTCTACGGGATCTACTCCGGCTACGAGCTCTGTGAGAACGCGCCGCGCGAGCCGGGATCGGAGGAGTACCTGAATTCGGAGAAGTACGAGTACAAGGCCCGCGATTGGGACGCGCTCGGCAATCTCGTGGACTATGTGACGCGCATCAACCGGATCCGGCGCGAGAACCGCGCGCTCCACGCCTACACGAATCTCCGGTTCTACCCCGCCGACGATCCGAACATCGTCTTCTACGGCAAGATGACGCCCGAGCGCGACAACCTCGTCTTCGTGGCGGTGAATCTCGACCCCTTCGCCACGCACGCCTCTGCGGTCGACGTGCCGATCGCGGAGCTCGGGATCGGCGACGCGCAGAGCTATCGCGTGCACGAGCTCATCGGCGATCGGTGGTACGACTGGCGCGGCGCGCGGAACTACGTGGAGCTACACCCGAACGTGGAGCCGGCGCAGATCTTCGTCCTCCATCGATAGGCGCGTCTCGGCCGGCGGGGCCCCAGCCCCGCGACGGCCTGCACCGCGCACCGCCGTCACCGCTGAGGCGGGCGCGTCGGCGGCGCCGCCGTAGCGGGCGGGAGCGGCTGCGGAGGCGTGAAGATCATCACGACCACTTCTTTCGTGTCCGGGCTGAAGTAGACCATCAGGCCTTCCTCGTAGAAGAAGAACTCCAGATCACCCTCTTTGCCGAAGCGGGACGGCGCGCCCCAGCCGTCCACGATGAGCTTGCGGTTGAAGATGTCGTGCTTGGGCTCGAGCCTGAACGTGCGCACGACCTCCTTGCGGTAGCCCGAGGCCGTCAGCAAGCCGAAGTCGACGATCATCTTGGTGATGCCGGCCGGCGCCTGGGCGCCCTCGTACACCCACTGCACGGCGTCGTAGCCTTCGACCTTCTGCGTGGTCTCCCGGGTCGGCGCGCCGTATCGCCCGCGAACCTGCGACTGCGTGGTCGCCGCCGGCGTGATCTGGCCCCAATCCGCCGCCGCCGCCGGGGTCGCGAAGAGGACAGCGAGCACGAGAGCCCAGTGCGAGCGCATCGCTAGAATCCGAGCGCCACGCCGTCGCCGCGCGGATCCGCGCCGCCCATCAGGGTGCCGTCGCGGACGACGATCCCGTGAGCGTGGCCGCATCGCCAGAAGAGCTCGGGCGCGGCGGTCACGCGATGGCCCTTGGCCGCCAGGCCGGCGAGGACGTCGGCGGGCACGCGCGCTTCGATGTACGTCATGTCGTCGGAATCGCCGGGCAAGAAGGCGCCGATGAGGAACCGCGGCCGCTCGATCGCCTCCTGGATGTCCATCCCGTAGTCGAAGAGGTTCGTGAGCACCTGCAGGTGGAACATCGCCTGGCCGTTGCCGCCCATCGTCGCAAAGCCGAGCGCGGGGCGCGCGTCCCGGGTCGCAATGCAGACCATCAGCGTGTGGAACGGGCGTTTGCCGGGTGCGAGGGCGGCCGGGTGCGCCGGATCGGTGATGAAGTGCCGCCCGCGGTTCTGGAGCACCACGCCCGTCCCCGGCGCCACCACACCCGAGCCGAATGCGTTGAAGAGGCTCTGGATCACACTAACCAGGTTACCGCGCTCGTCAGCCACGACGAAGCCCGTGGTGTCGCCCCGCGGATCGCCGAAGGGGTACGACTGAGCCTTGGACGGAGCGAAATCGCCGCGGCGCCGCGCCGCGTACGGCTTGGACAGGAGCCCGGCCACCGGCACCTTCGCGTGCGCCGGGTCGCCGATCCAGCGGTCGCGATCGGCGTACGCCAGCTTCGAGATCTCGACGAGCATGTGCAGATGCTCGACCGAGTGCGGCCGATGGTCCGCGAGCCGAAGCCCCTCGAGGAGGTTCAGCCCGAGAAGCGCGACCAGCCCCTGAGTCGGCGGCGGCGTCTCGTAAATGGTCAGGCCGCGATAGGTCGTCGAGATCGGCTCGCCCCACTCGCCCGTATGGCTCGCGAGGTCGTCGGACGTGAGGAATCCCTCGGCCTCCATCCGCCGAGCGATGGCCTGGCCGACGCGGCCGCGGTAGAAGAGGTCGGGGCCCTCGGCGGCCAGATCGGTCAAGGTGCGGCCCAGATCCGACTGGGTCAGGACTTCTCCGAACTCCGGGCTCCGGCCGTTCGGCGCGAAGATCCGCTGCCAGTCCTGATCCCTGTGCACCGCGCGGTTCTCGCGGATCGTCTGGCTCAGCAGCGAGCCCGTCGGGAATCCGCGGGAAGCGCAGTGAATCGCCGGCTGCAGGAGTTCGGCGAGCGGCTTCGTACCGAAGCGCTCGAGCAGCATCGCCCAGCCGCGCACGCAGCCGGGTACGTTGACCGTCGCGGGGCCGGTGACCGGCAGGCGGTCCATGCCCCGCCGGCGCAGCTCGTCGTGGCTCGCGCGCGAGCCCGAGCGGCCGCTGCCGTTGAGGAAGTGCACGCGGCCGGTCGCGGCCTCGTAGTAGAGACAGAAGATGTCGCCGCCCACTCCGCAGTTCTCGGGCTGAGTGACGCCGAGCACGGCGTTCACCGCGACGGCGGCGTCGGCCGCGGTTCCGCCGGATCTCAGGACGTCGAGGCCGGCGACCGTCGCGTAGGAATGGGCGGAGGCGACCATGCCCCGCCGCCCGAGGGCGACGGGGCGGTGCGAGTAGCCAATCGTGGGCATGCCGTCACCCGCCCTGGAACAACCGGGAGATCTCGTCCTGCGCGAACACGGGCATCGGCTCCTGACGGCTTCCAGTCATCAGGGTCACCCCCTGCTCGCGCGGCACGACCTGGCCGATGAAATGACAGTCGATGGACTCGCGCGCGAGTGCGTGGATCACGATACCGGCATCGGCCGGCGCCAGGGTCATGAGGAGCGCGCCCGACGCGATCGTGCCGAGGGGATCCAGGCCGAAAGCCTCGCAGAGCGCCCGGCCTTCCGGGAGCACCATGATGCGGTCGCGGTCGATGCGGAGCCCGACCCCGGCGGCGTCGGCGAGCTCGACGAGCGCGGTCGCGATCCCGCCCTCGGTCGGATCGTGCATCGCGTGCACCGTGGCGAGCTCGCAGGCGATCTCGGCTTCGGGCACAACGCTGAGCCCCGGACTCTTGAGAAAGCCCTTCGCCCGCCGAATGACGGCCGGCGACACACCGCGCTCCCGCAGCTCGGCCTCCTTCTCGCGCGCGATGATGGCCGCGCCCTCGAGCGGAACGCCCTTGGTCATCACGACGGCGTCGCCGACGCGCGCGCCCGCCGTCGTTACGAGCTTGTCCTTGTCGACCTCGCCCAGCATCGTGCCGGCGACGATCGGCCGGTCCAGGCCGTGCGTGATCTCGGTGTGGCCTCCGACCAGGACGACCTCGAGCTCCTCGCACGCCGCGTGCAGATCGGCGAACAGCGCCTCGACCGACGCGTCGGTGGTGGCGCCGGCCGGCAGCAGCAGGGTCGCCAGGAACCATCGCGGGCGGGCGCCGCGGACCGCGATGTCGTTGGCGTTGACGTGAAGGGCGTACCACCCGATCTCGGCGGTCGCGAACGTGATGGGATCGCTCGTCGCGATGAGGTACCGGTCGCCCATGTCGATGACGGCGGCGTCTTCACCGACCCGGGGACCGACGACGACGCGGGGATCCTTGGGGTGGTGCTTGTCGAAGATCGCCTGCAGCGTCTCGGCACGAAGCTTGCCGATTGGCAGAAACTGCATGCCGACGCGTAGTATACACCGCATGTCGGGCCGCTCCACGGCGCCCGCGGTCGAGTGCGTCCCGAACGTCAGCGAGGGAGGCGACGGCGCCGTGATCCGGCGGCGACCGTGTTCGACGGCGTGCGCGACGAGGCACGCGCCGGGAGGTCACCCGAATCGATCGAGCAGATCGGATTCATGCCCGACCTCTACCTCGATACCTATCTCGAACCGTCTCGGCCGGTCTGAGCTGGCCAGTCGAGCACGAGCCGCGTCCACCGCTTCTCGACGACCTGCTCCTGGGCGGTCGGCGTGTAGCCGACGTCGATCGGCAGCGCGCGGATTCGGAGACCGGCGGCGCCCGGGCGACCAGCACCGTCCCAAGCCTGAGCGTGCTGGCGCAGACGCCAGCCCGAATCGCCGTCCTCGCCGAAGCTTCGGATGTGGAGCTCGAAGGATCGCGGCTCCGGCTCTGCTGAAGCCGGGACGGAATCTCCGGGCGGGCGCATGCAGAGGCCGGCGCTCGCTCCGTCGAACACACCGGCTGCGGAGCGAAACTTCCCGGGCAACGCGAAGAGAAGGGGCACAGGCTGCATGTCCGCCGTGGGCCCGAGCGCCTCAAGCCAACAGAATCCAGGCTCGCGAAGAGCGATCCAGAGGGTGAGGCCTCCGTATACCTCGTGCCCGATCACGTGGATGCCCGTCGGAACATCGACCGGCGGGCCGGTGAACAGGGCGTATGCCGCCACTGGATCGATCCTGGCCGGATCGCGCACGTAGAGATGGAGGTCGGGCGTGTCGCCGAGCGCCACGCGAGTCGGCGGGCCGGCGAACGCGCCTCGCAGGCGCATGAAGACGCAATCCTTGATCGAGGCGCTCACGAGATGGTCCCCGGCACGAACGAACGCCACGGTTTTCTGCGACCCGCCGACCGTGAGCGGAAGGACCAGGCGCCCGCCGGGCCGCAGCTGCGCCCACCACGCCGGGGCGACGTCCCACGCGCCGACCGTGAGGATGATTCGATCGTACGGCGCGTCGGCCGGATACCCGAGCCCGCCGTCTCCCAGAACGACGCGGACGCGGCTGAGGCCGGCGGCGTCGAGATGAGCCCGGGCGCCGTCCACGATGTCGTCGTCGATGTCCATGGTGATGAGCGTGCCTGTTTCGCCTACGACATGCGCCACGAGCGCCGCGTTGTAGCCCGTGCCCGCGCCGATCTCGAGGACGCGCAGCCCGGGTTCGAGCCCGAGCTGCTCGAGCATCGTCGCCATGATCTCGGGCTGTGACGAGGAGCTGACCGCCTCGCCGTTGATGGTCTTTGTCGGGATGGCCTGGTCTCGATAGACCTCCTCGAGCGGCACGCGTGGCAGGAAGAGATGCCGGGGAACTGCGCGAAAGGCCGCCTCGACCCGCGAGTCCGTGATCGCGCCGCGGCGGACGAGCGCGTCGACCAGGGCGTGATGCAGCGCGGGCGCGTCGGCCATCCCGCGTCTGGCCTCAGGTCAGAAGCTTGAGGAGGTCGGCCGTCAGGTCGTAGAGCTGAGCGCAGCCGGTCTCGCCGCCGAGGTGGCCCTGGATTCGTCGGCGCAGCCCGTCGTCCGCGGTCTCGCCAAGGAGCGCCGCGATCTTCCGCTGGGGCTCCGAGCAGATGCCCATGTACGGCAACCGCGGGGTGACGTGCTCGGCCCGCACGATCGTCCCGGTCGCCAGATCGATCTCGTACGTGATCTCGAAGCCGTGGACGTTGTCGTGCATCGAGTGGTAGAGCGCGAGGCGGCCGTCGCGCCGTGCGAGCCGCGCCACCTTCTTGCGCTCGAAGACGCGGCGCTGACCCGGTCGCGAGCTGTAGAGGTCGGGCTGCATCGGGGTCGTGACCGTGCGCGTCCCGAAGAGGCTCCGCCCCGCGTCGGTGTACGTGAAGCAGGAATTCGGCAGGTCGATCCATCCGGTCATGTCAAGCTGCCAGCATTCCCACGCGTTGCCGCCTGCCGCGCGCGCGGCGCGCTCGGCGGGGAGCCTGGCCACCTGGCGTGCCAGGCGCGCGATTTCGACCACGGCGCCCAGCACGAAACCCGCGCCCGGGCCGGATCCGGTGAGCTCGGCGACCCGACGGCTCATGCCGCCGATCATCGGCGTTCCAGCGAGCTTCTCGATGCTCGCCGCGAGCAGCGGGTCGAGCGCGCCGGCAACGGGCCGGCAGCTCGCCGTCCGGATCAGATAGCTCGGCGAGGGCTCGGCCACGACCGAGAGCTCGAGGGCGTGGTCGTCGTCGCGCAACACGATCGTGTGGGTGAACGCGTCCGGGTGGGTGTTGTCCGTCCACCCGTCCATCACGCGCTCGTAACGGTCGCGTCCCCGGAGCACCGCCGGTGCGATCACGGGATCACCTCGACAGATACTTCTCGGGTTCTTTGTCGAACTGCTGCTTGCACCCGACGGCGCAGAAATAGTAGGTCTGACCTCGGTACGTCGACTGCGCGGCGGCCTTCGCGGGCTCCACCGTCATCTTGCACACGGGATCGACGGCCATCGACTGATCTCCTTTCGGGCTCAGGAGCCGGGTCCGCGTCCGCCGGCGCCGGCCTCGCTCCGCCATTTCTTGAGTCGCAGACTGTTCGTGACCACGGAGACCGACGAGAACGCCATCGCGGCGCCGGCCAGGATCGGCGAGAGCAGAACTCCCCAGATCGGATAGAGAGCGCCCGCCGCCACGGGAATCAGCACGACGTTGTAGCCGAACGCCCACACCAGATTTTCCTTGATGATGCGGATGGTCCGGCGGGAGAGGTCGATGACGTCCACGACCCCGCGCAGGTCGCCGCGGACGAGCGTCACGTCGGCCGCTTCGATCGCCACGTCGGTCCCGGAACCCATGGCGATTCCAACCTCGGCGCGGGCCAGCGCCGGCGCGTCGTTGATGCCGTCGCCCACCATCGCCACGCGGTGCCCTTCTTCCTGCAGCTTGGCGATCTCGCGGGCCTTGTCCTCCGGCAGGACTTCGGCGAGGACGCGCTTCACGCCGGCGCCGGCGGCGATGGCCTCGGCGGTCGGCCGGGCGTCGCCGGTGAGCATCGCGACGTCCAGACCACGCCGCGTGAGGGCCGCGACGACCTCGGCCGCCTCGGGCTTCAGCACGTCGGCGACGGCGATGACGCCGAGCGCCCGTCCGCCGAGCGCCAGATAGACGGCGGTCTTCCCCTCCGCGGCGAGCCGGCGCGCCCGCGGGGTCAGCGCTTCGACGTCAATGCCCCGAGCGTCCATCAGCGCGCGGTTGCCGAGGAGGACGCGGCCGTCCGTCGCCATTGCGTCGATCCCCTGACCCGGCACTGTCGAAAACTCGCTGATCGGCGGCAGAGCCAGGCCGCGCTCCTTGGCCCGCGCGACGATCGCTTCGCCGAGTGGGTGCTCCGATCCCTGTTCCGCCGCCGCGGCGAGCGCCAGGATCTCACCGTCGCCGATCTCGCCGCCGTCCGCGGTGATCACGTCAGTGACCACGGGGCGGCCGACCGTCAGCGTCCCGGTCTTGTCGAACACGACCGTGGTCACCCGATCCAGCAGCTCGAGCGCCGTGGCGCTCCTGACCAGAATCCCGAGCTCGGCGCCGCGGCCGGTGGCGACCATGATCGCGGTCGGTGTCGCCAGCCCCATGGCGCACGGGCATGCGATGACGAGCACGGCCACCGCGCTCGTGAGGGCGTAGAGCGCGGACGGCGCGGGCCCGAAGATCCACCAGGCGAGAAACGTCAGTCCCGCGATCACCAGCACGATCGGCACGAAGACCGCCGCGACCCGGTCGGCCAGCCGCTGGATCGGCGCGCGCGAGCCCTGCGCGTCGGCGACGAGCTTGACGATACGCGCCAGGGTCGTCTCGCTGCCCACGCGCGCCGCGCGAAAGATGAAGCTGCCTGTCCGGTTGACGGTGCCCGCGAAGACCTTCGAATCAAGGCGCTTCTCGACGGGCACGCTCTCGCCGGTCAGCATCGACTCGTCGATCGTGGAGGCGCCCTCGCTGATCACCCCGTCCACGGGGACGCGCTCACCCGGGCGAATGCGCACGAAGTCGCCGACCTGCACGTCGCCTGTCGGCACTTCGACATCCACCCCGTCGCGAACGACGCGTGCCGTCCGCGGCGCGAGGCTCACCAGGCGGCGAATCGCCTCCGAGGTCCGCCCACGCGCCCGCGCCTCGAGCCAGCGCCCAAGCACGACCAGCGTGATGACGACCGCGCTCACGTCGTAATACGTCATCGCGCCGTGCTGCGGGAACGCGTGGGGCCAGAGGGTCACCGCGACGCTGAAGAAGTACGCGGCGTTCGTCCCGACCGAAACCAGGGTCGACATCGACGCGTTTCGGTAGCGGAGGTCGCGCAGGAACCCCCGATGGAACTGCCAGCCGACCCAGAACTGGACGGGCGTTGTGAGGATCAGGAGGACCCAGGGATCCTGAAGGACCGCCGGCACCCACGGCAGAAGGTGCGCCATCCCGCCCAGCAGCACGGGCGCGGACAGCAGCGCGCCGACGACCAGACGGGTCCGCTGGCGGCGCTGATCGGCCTCGCGCGCGGCCTGCTCGGCGTCGTCGGACGGCCCGGCTTCCGGGCGAGGCTCGGCCAGTTCGTAACCGGCAGCGGCCACCGCCGCCCGCAACGCGTCGACGCTCGTCAGGGCCGGATCGAACGAGACGCTCGCCCGCTCGGTCGCGAGATTGACCGACGCCCGATCGACGCCGGGGACCGAGGTCAACGCGCGTTCGACCTTCCCGACGCACGCCGCGCAGTGCATGCCGCGGACGGGCGCGGCGAGGTCCGTCACTCGCTCCGGCATCACTTCCCCCTGAAGCGCGCGAAGACGTCGAGTAGCTCGTCGATCTTCTGCTGGCGCTCGCTTTTCGAGCCGGTGCGCAGCGCGTCGGCCACGCACGACTCGATGTGCCGGCCGAGCAGGAGCTTCTCGACCTGCTCGAGCGCCCCCTGCACGGCCGAGACCTGGAGCAGGATGTCGACGCAGTACGCCTCGCCGTCGATCATTCGCTGGAGCCCCTGCACCTGTCCTTCGATCCGACGCAGGCGCCCGAGGGCCTTGGCCTTCGTCTCCTCGTTGATCATTCCTATACCCCCTGGGGGTAGTATCGTCCCGCGATGGGCCGCCGTCAACCGCGGCTCCGGCGATCCCCGACGGAGTGTCGGCAGCCGGCTCGCCGTCCAGGGGCGTGGGCAAGGCCGACGGCCCCGCGACGCTCACACCGCTGCGCCGAATCGACATCTTAGGATTCTCGAGATGGGTAGGCAGTGACGATGACGAACGCGCGCGAGGACCGCGGTTGAGCTACGAACGGGTCAGACGTCGAACAGGGACGGCTGCTCAGCGGCCGGCGCCCGCCGGCGGCTGCCCGCACTCGCCCTGACCGCCTTCTTCTGCGCCTTCGCCCTCGCCGGCTGCGGCCGCGGAAGCTTCCAGCCCTTCTGATACGCGATGCGGTCCCCCTGCTTGATCACGAGCAGATCGACGAGGCGCGCGAGCGGGTTGGACAGCAGCAACAGATACTTTTCCCAGTAGCGCGGCGAATGGGCCAGAGTGCGCATCTGATCGAGGGCCAGCGAGAGCGCCGTCCGGTCGCCCCGCTTGGCGGCGAGCTTCAGATCGCCGACCAGCTTGGCCTGGCTGATCCGCGACGGCCGCTGGCGCGCCATCAGCGGCTCACTGCGACGTCCCGCCGCGCAGCCTGACTTCATAGCCTTCGCGGTCAGGGTAGTTCGGCTGCATCGTAATCTTGCGGTCGAGGACTCGCGCGAGCCGCTCCAAGCCTTCTTGCCCGTCGCCTTCGAAGTACCGGGCGAGGTCGGGATGCACGCGGATCACCACCTCCCGACCGTTCGCGTCCTCGGCGGTGGCGGCCTTGGCCTGCACTCCCCGGAAGATCTCGGCGGCGAGCGTCGCGTCCGACTTGGTGATGCCGCTGCCCTTGCACGTCGGGCACACCACCGAGAGCAGCGAGCGGAGGTCCTGACGCACGCGCTTGCGCGTCATCTCGACCAGACCCAGCTCGGAGATCTCGAGCACGTTGGTGCGCGCCTTGTCCTCGGCCAGCGCGCGTTTCAGGGCGCGGTACACCTGCTCGCGGTGCTCGGCCGACTCCATGTCGATGAAGTCGATGATGATGATCCCGCCGAGGTCGCGCAGGCGGATCTGGCGTACGACCTCGCCGACCGCCTCGAGGTTGATCTTGAGCACGGTCTGCTCGAAGTCGCGCTTGCCGACGTACTTGCCGGTGTTCACGTCGATCGACACGAGCGCCTCGGTGTGATCGATGACGATGTACCCGCCCGACTTGAGCCACACGCGGCGCCGGAGCGCCTTCTCGATGTCCTTCTCGATACCCAGCGCCTCGAAGATCGGCGTGGGCTCTGCCCAGCGCCGCACCCGGTCGCGGAGCGCCGGCACGAGCGCCTCGACGTACCCGGCGCACTTGTCGTAGACCTCGCGCGAGTCGACGACGAACTCGTCGACCTCCGGCGAGAACAGATCGCGCACCACCCGGAAGGTGAGATCGCCCTCTTCGTGCAAGACCGCCGGCGCCGGCGCCTGCTCGAAGCGCGCCTGGACCTGAGCCCACAGGCGCGTGAGGAACTCGACGTCGGCGGCAAACTCGCTCTCGCTCTTACCCTCGGCGTTGGTTCTCAAGATGAAGCCGCCCGGCGGCAAGTTCACCGAGCGCAGCGCGGCGCGCAGGCGCTCGCGCTCGCGGTCGTCACGGATCCGGCGCGAGACGCCGATGTGGCGGGCCTGCGGCATGTAGACGAGGTAACGCCCCGGGAGCGAGATGAAGGAGGTGATCCGGGCGCCCTTGGTCCCGAGGGATTCTTTCGAGACTTGCACCAGAACGGTCTGGTCTTTGTGGAGGAGATCTTCGATCGGCGCCGTCTCGCGGCGGGGCACCACTTCGTCCACGTCAATGTCGGCATCGGGATCGGCGTCCACATCGTCGCCGTCGCCTTCTTCGCCGGCGACGGCCAGCATCACGCCGGTCAGGTCGGCCAGATTGGTCGTGTAGTCGCCGGCGTAGAGGAAGGCGTCCTTTTGCAGGCCGATGTCGACGAACGCCGCCTGCATACCCGGCAGGACGTTCGTCACGACACCCTTGTAGACGCTCCCCACGATCGAGCGGTGCCGATGCCGCTCGAGGTACAGCTCGGTGAGGAGATTACCCTCCTGGACTCCGACTCGGGTTTCGGTGAGACCCGCATTGACGACGATCCGTTTGCGCACGGCAGCACCTCGCCGACACGGTGACCCGCGTCATACCTCCGCGTCGTCCGTGTCTCATTGGAACTGCCGCATTCGAACCGAAAGGAGGAGGCCAAGCGTCATGAACGAGGCGACCATCGAGGAGCCGCCGTAACTCATCAACGGCAGCGGAATCCCGACGACGGGCAGGAGCCCGGTCACCATCCCGACGTTGATCAAGACCTGCGCCGCAAACAGCGACGTGGCGCCCAGCGCCACGAGCCGGCCTACCGGCTCGCGCGCGGTCGCCGCGATGTCGAAGCCCCGCAGGAGGAGCAAGACATAACACAGCAGCAGGACGAGACAGCCGACGAACCCCCACATCTCGGCGAATACGGCGAAGATGAAATCCGTGTGACGCTCCGGGAGGAACGCCAGCCGGCTCTGCGTCGCGCCGGCCACGCCCTTGCCCAAGAGCTGGCCCGATCCAATCGCGATCTTGGCCTGGATCACGTTGTACGCGCTCCCGAGCGGATCGCGGAACGGGTCCAGGAAGACGAGAATCCGTTCGCGCTGGTATTCCTTCAGCGCTAACCAGGCGAGCGGCAGCGCCGACAGCGCCACGAGGGCCAGGCCCCCGAGGAGCTTGAAGCGCATGCCGGCCCCGATCAACAGAATGACCAGCACCGGGAGGAGCAAAAGCGCGGTGCCAAGGTCGGGCTGCTTGATGATCAGCACGACCGGCACCGCCACCATCGGTAGCATCATGAGCAAGGTGAGCTTGCCCACCGGCTGCGCCCAGCGGGATGTCAATGCCCACACCATCATCAGCACGAAGCATACTTTGAAGAGCTCGGATGGCTGGATCGACATTGGACCGAGCACGACCCACCGTCGCGCGCCCGACACGGTTCGCCCGAGGACGAAAACCGACGCCAGGCCGACGAGCCCGAGCACGTAGAGCGTCGGCGCGGCGCGAACGAGCCTTCGGGTGTCGAGGCTGGCGAGAAAGACCATGACGATCAGGCCGATCGCGAACCAGACGAGCTGTCGAACGACGACGCTGCCGCCCGCCCGCCCGACGTGGAGGCTCGCGAGCGTCACCGTGCTGATCACAACCAGCCCGAACGCGGTCACCAGCAGCAGCCAGTCGACGTTCTGCAGCAGGCGCCGGTCGATCCGAAGCACTAGCCGGCGATCTCCACCGCCGCGATCTTCTCGAAGAAGATCGCATTCAGGATCTT